>Ga0164241_10000620_pt1 | contig 58664 bp, 47 predicted proteins | sample OricomyardsoilBY_FD_108780 | JGI IMG/M metagenome (GOLD analysis project Ga0164241, IMG submission 108780) | Backyard soil microbial communities from Emeryville, California, USA - Original compost - Back yard soil (BY) | ecosystem: Environmental > Terrestrial > Soil > Unclassified | place: USA...
CCCCAACGAATTTCACGGCTTCTGCATCGACCCGAAAGAAGCCCAAATCCGCTTTGAAGAAGCCCTCGATCTGGTGCTGAAAAGCTGGACGACGAAGGAGCGTTTCTCCTTCGATGGCAAATACTGGCACTTCCGCGATGTGGTGGTCGAACCGCAGCCCCTCCAATCCCCGCACCCGCCGATCTGGGTCGCCGCAGGCAGCGAAGGCTCGATCCGTAAAGCCGCCGCCCATGGCCAGCATGTCCTGTTCGATCAGTTCGGCACCGCCGAACAAACCGCCCAACGTGTCGCCTGGTACCGCGATGAGCAACGCAAAAAAGACATCCCCGCCAAACCCGGCCAGATCGCCGTCACCCGCGGGTTGTTGCTGATCGACGATGAAGCCAAACGCGCGGGCGAAATCGACCGTCGCCTCGCCGCCATTGCGCATCTCTCCGCCACCTCGCTGATCCCCGGCACAAAGTCAGACGGCCCCACCCAGTTCGGCTCCTCCGCGATCGACGCGTCGCGCGCCGCCGTCGAAACCTCCACCATCATCGGCCGCCCGGACGAATGCATCCAACGCCTGCACGATCTCGAAAACGCGGGTGTGGATTACGTTCTGTTCAGCGATCCGTGGGGCGGGGTAGAGCGCCTGCGCCACTTCGCGCGCGCCGTCATGCCAGCGTTCCGTCAGGCATAACCGCTCAGGCTTGAACAACAACCGCGCGCACCACATCCCCGTGGTGCAGCGCGTCCAGCCCGTCATTGATCTCGTCCAGCGCAAGCGTGCGCGTCACAAGGCTGGCGAGGTCGAGCTTGCCCGTTTCGGCCAACCGCACAAAGCGCGGAAAATCCCGCCGAATATCCGCCGTGCCAAACAACGAACTCGAAATCCGCTTCTCAGATAAAAAGAACGGCCAAGCCTCAATGTCATAATGGGCATCGCGCGCCGGCATCCCCACAATCACAATATCACCAGAGCGCCGCGCCATTGCAAAAGCCTGTTTGACGGTCGCAGGGTTGCCCACCGCATCCACCACCAGATCAACCCCACCGCGCGTCAATTCCACCACGCGCCCCACAACATCATCACTCACCGGGTCCAACACCGCCGTCGCCCCCAACGCAAGCGCCTGTTCGCGCCTGCTGCCGCGCATATCAATCCCAATAATAGTGGAAGCCCCCGCCAACCGCGCGCCCTGCAACGCCGCCAGCCCCACAGCGCCGCAGCCAATCACCGCCACGGCCCCGCCCACCGGCACGCGCGCCCGGTTCAACACCGCGCCCAGCCCGGTCGTCACACCACAGCCAATCAGCGCCAGCCATTCATCGGGCAGATCGGTGCGCACCGGCACCACCGACGCCTGATCCACAATCATCTCCTCGGCAAAAGACCCCAGCCCAAAAAGCCCGGTCGCCACATCCCCATTGGCCCGCCGCCCGCGTTTCACATCGCGCACCTGCCCAGACATCACGCAGATATTCGGATGCCCGCTGGTGCAGTTCTCACAATGCCCGCAACTCGGCGCGGAAGATGAGATCACCCGATCTCCAACTTTAATCCCCAGCACCGCGTCCCCCACAGCCTCCACCACACCACAGGCCTCATGCCCCATGATGATCGGCGCGCCATAGGCCTGAATCCCCGCCCGAATGGCGACATCGGTGTGGCACAAAGCCGTCGCCATCACCCGCACCCGCACATCGGATGTCCCCATCGGCAACAGCTCAACCTCTTCAACACTGAGCGGCGCACCAGCTTCGAGAAACAGGGCAGCTTTCATACTCAAATATCCCAAACCACAGGCACGCCCGTCGGCATCCGATACCACAATCCGGTAATCGTTGGGCGCGGGGCATCGGGATCGAAACGAATATTCGGCAGCCGGTCAAACACCGCGTTCAACGCCGTCACCAATTCCATCCGCGCCACCTGGCTGCCCACACAGAAATGCGGCCCCGTCGAAAACGACAGATTGGGCTTCAAGGGCCGGAACGGGTTAAACAGATGCGCATCCTCAAACTGCGCCGGGTCACGATTGGCCGCCGCAATACAAGCCTCAACAATAGAGCCCTTGGGCACCGCAATCCCCGCAAGCTCGGTGTCACAGGTCGCAAGCCGTGGCGGCGCCACCAGCACAGGCCCGTTCCAGCGCAACACTTCATCCACGACCGAAGGCACAAGGCTGCGATCCGCCTTCACCTTCTCCAAAAGCTCAGGCCGCTCCAACAGCGTGACCAGCGCAATCCCCAGCGAGCGATAGGTCGTCCCCGCACCCGCAGGCAACAGATTGGCAATCAACCCCAGAATCTGCTCGTCGGAAAGCTTCTGCCGCCCCTCACCCTCATCAATCTCGCTCTCCACCAGCAGCGTAATCAAATCCCCCTGAGGGCGCCGTCTGCGATCTTCAATAATCTCCAGCATATAATTCTGCACCGCCTCACGCGCGGCCCGCGCTTCATCCGGCGGTGCCGCCGCAATCTGCAATTTCGCGGCCCATTCATGAAACTGGTCCAAATCCTCACGCCGCACGCCCAAAGACATGCCAATCACAAACACCGGAAACTGCGCGCAATACGAAAAATACAAATCGTTGCGCCCAGACGCGACAAAGCTGTCGATCAACTCGTCCAGCCGTGGCCGGACATATTGCCCCCACATACCAAGCGTCTTGCGCGCAAACGCAGGCTGCACCAGCAAGCGATATTTGCGGTGCTCAGGGTCATCCGCCCCCATCAGCGAAACCGGCCCAAACACATATTCCGTCATCCGTTTGATACCGGCATTGGAAAACGTCGCCGCATCGCGCAAAATCTGATCCGCCAGCGCATAGTTCACCGTGGTGAAGCGCTGCGCATCCGGCCACACATCGCGCGTCGGGTCCGGCAACCCAAAAATCTCGAAGGTCGAGCCGCGATGCAGCGGCCCCTTTTTGCGTAAGTCTTCAAAATGCGGATAAGGGTCATCCACCGCGCCCGCGCCGGTGCGGCTGGTGGTCTTGCGCTCCCAGTCCGAACGCCCAACACCTTGTTGTTGCGTCAGTGTGGCGACATCGTCTGTCATGGAGCGTTCTCTTTCCTGGGTTCAAGATGGATCACCTGCATCGGGCAGGCATCGGCAGCAGCCCGAAGCGCCGCCTCGTCGTCATGCGGCCCCGGCAACAAAACCACCTGACCGTCCTGCAGATCAAAGGTGGCGGGTGCATAGCGCGCACAGTTCTCCGCACCAATACAGCGCGGTCGATCAAGCCGAATGTCGAACTTTCCCGCCATCAGAATACCTGCGTTCCCCCACCATCAATCACGATGGTCTGACCATTGATGTAAGACGCCGCCGGGCTCAGCAAAAACACAATCACCCGCGCAATCTCATCCGGCGTCGCCAGCCGCTTCAGCGGCACCCGCGCAATCGTCGCCTGGCCGTAAACGCCACTGGTGATGTCCTTCAACCGCGGCGTCACCGTAATCCCCGGCGCCACCGCATTGGCGCGCGCTTTGCCATCGGCGGAGACCGCGAACCAGCGCGTCATCCCGCCAATCGCCGCCTTGCCGATTGGGTACCAGCCATTCTCCATCGCGCCGCCGCGCCCCGGAACAAGCGCAGGCGAAGGCCCACCCGAAGCAATGCCCGCAACGGACGCCACACTCACCACACTCGCATCAGCAGATTGAACCGCCTCCAGCCAGCGCGCGGTAAAACGCTGCATCGCGCCCGCCGTCTTCGCCAAGCCTTCGTCAATGCCAAAACTCAGACTGCTCGGCGGCCCCGCATTGTTCACCAGAAACGCAATATCGCCGAAAGTGCGAAACAGTTCCGGCAACAACGCATCCACCGCCGCAGCATCGGACGTATCGCAAACAAACGGGTGAAATCGCTCTCCCAGTGTGAGGGATGAAAGCCCCGCTGCATCAATATCAAGCCCCAGCACGGTCAAGCCCAGCGCCGTCAACACTTGCGCGGTCGCTTCGCCAATGCCGCTCGCAGCCCCCGTCACAATCGCGGTGGAGGAAGGCGGGAAACCCAAAAAATCGCCTTGCATCATGGCCGTTTCGCAAATTCCACAATATGCCGCACAAACGCGCCGGGCTGATCCGCCACAACAAAATGCCCCGCGCCCTCAACAACAATGCGCGCCGCATGTGCAATGGCTGCTTGCAACGCATCGCCTGCCTCAATCGCCGGGCCTTTTTCGCCAAACAGCAACAGCGCAGGCATTTTCACTTTCGCCAGCGAGCCTGCAAAATCATGTTCGCGAATGGCCTGCATCCCATGCAGCAAAGACCATGTGCCCGCTTTGTTGCGATCAATATTCCAGCGCGCAAATTCCGCGTCCGTCACAGTCGCCTCGCGCCGCGCCTGCACCTGCTCGCGGCTCTGGGTCGGAATGGCGAACAACATCTCCACCACCGGCCACGCCGCCAACCACCAGTCGCGGGTACGAAACTGCGCCTCGATCAACACAACACGGGAAACGAGCGTCGTATCCTGTGCCAGAACGCTCGCAATAAACGCCCCCACCGAATTGCCCGCCACCACCGCGCCAGAAATCCCTTCCGCGCGTAACAACGCCGTCACCTCAGCGGCATGATCTTCAATGGAAAGCGCGGTGTCGCGATAAAGACTGTCCCCTTGCCCCGCAATATCAATCGCGATCACGTCAAAATGTTGCGTAAACTCCGCCAGCACATGCTCGAATTCGTGCCAGGATTGCCCATTGCCATGCAGCAGAACCAGCGGCTGGCCTTGGCCCACGCGCACACCGCGCAAAACCCCGCGCGGTGTCGTATGGCTAATGGAGCGCCGCGCCGTCATGCGCGTTTCCCCGCCATATGCTCCACCGCCAGCATCGCAAATATCATCGACGCCGCAATGGACGCGCCCGCCCCCGGATACATCGGCCCGAACACAGAGGCCGAACTGTTGCCCGCCGCATAAAGCCCTTCGATCACCTGGCCGTCATCGCGCAACACACAACCAAATTCATCGGTCAAAAGCCCGCCCGCGGTGCCGACATCGCCGGGATAAATCTTCGCCGCATAAAACGGCCCATTCGAAATCGCACCCAAATTGCCGTTCGGCTTCACCCGTTCATCGCTATAAAAGCGGCTGTAAGCGGTCTCGCCGCGCGCAAAATCGCTGTCCCGCCCGCCCGCGACCATGGTGTTGAAATGCTCCACCGTGGCGCGCAGCGCGAGAGGATCCACTTCAATCTCCGCCGCCAGTTCCTCCAGCGTGTCGCCCTTTTTCAGGTACCCGCTCTTAAACCAGTCACCCGGCGTCAAACGCGGCGGCGCCAGCCCAAAGGCATAGTGATTGCGATGGCGGCTCTCCAGAATGATCCAGCTATGATTGGTGTTCAGCGCGGCGTGACGCTTAATCATCGCCTGCCCCACTTCCATATAAGGCCCGGCCTCATTGAGATAACGCTGGCCTCTAACGTCCACAATCAGACTATGCGGAAAACAGCGGTCCCAGACATGCAGCATCGGACCAGACGGCGTCTTGGTCCCCGGCACCCACCAGGATTCTTCCATCAGCGCGGTCGCTCCGCCCACAGCCTTGCCAATCTCGATGCCTTCACCCGTATCATCGGGCGACGACATGGAAACATCGGTGCTCACAGGGGCCTGATAGGCCGCCCGCATGGCAGCGTTCTGCGCAAAGCCGCCAGCCGTGAGCAAAACGCCCTTGCGCGCGCCAATGCGCAAACGCGCGCCCCCGCGCTCCACCACAGCGCCAATCACCGCGCCGTTTTCAACAATCAGTTCCACAAGCCGCGTTTCCCGCCAGATGGGAACACCCGCCTGCACCACGCCGCGCAAAATCCGCCCCATCAGCGCCTGTCCGCGTGTCAGCAGCTTCACGCGCCGCACCCGCGCCCACAGATCGCGGCACACTACGCGGGCAGAAACCAGCGCCGTGCGCAAAGACCGCGCGCCCAGCGCCAGCACCGCCACTTCCACAGAATTGGCGGCAAGAAACATTCGCGTCGGGCGCAGCCAGCTTTGCGCATCCCCAAGTTCGCCCGCATTGAACGGCGCCGCATGAAGCGTGCGCCCTTCAACAAATCCGCCCGGCGCTTCGGCGTAATAATCCGTCCAGCCCGAATGTTGCAGCGCCACGCCATGGCGTTGCAACAAATCAACCAACGGCCCGCTCGCGCGCACATAAGCGGCAAGCCGGGCAGGGGAGGCGGAAGGATAACCCGGCGGCACAATCGCCGTCAGATGCTTGAGCCCAAGCTCAACCGTGTCGGCAAGCCCCGCCGCGCGCGAAACACTATTGGCGAAAACCCAAAGCGTGCCGCCGGAAAGCGCGGTCGCGCCTCCCGTCACCGCACTTTTTTCTATGACAAGCACATCCTGTTTTGCATCATGCGCTGCCAGCGCGCCCGCAAGGCCGCCGCCGCTGCCGATGATGAGAATGTCGCAAAGCTGATCGAATGGGTCTGTCGGGGGCGTCATGTCCTGCTCCTGCCCCATATTGATATAAATTATTTAAACATTCAACCCATATGTTTGACGCGATAGGTCTTTTTGGCGTATGTCGCGTGCATCAATGTTGCGTCAGAGTATTTGTCCTGTTCCGGGATGATACTTGCTCCTCTTTTGAAAAGTTCTCATGCGACGCAAGTCCACGCCCTTAAAGACCCTGCCCGTGGCTGAAGAGCGCCCCGATCAGCTTCCCGTCCGCGTCCCCAAAGCCGCCGAACTGATCGCGGATGTGATCCGCCGCCAGATCGTGGTGGGCGAATTGAAGGAGGGCGAACCCCTCCCCGCCGAATCCAAGCTGATGGCCCAGTTCCGGGTCTCGCGCCCCACCTTGCGGGAAGCGTTCCGGATTCTGGAGACAGACGCCCTCATCCATGTCCGCCGCGGTGCAGGCGGCGGCGCCCGCGCCCGCTTCCCGCAGGATTCCACAGCCGCCCGCACCTTCGGCATGTTGCTGCAAATTCGCGGTGCCACGCTGCGGGAGGTGCTGCAAGCCCGCACCATCATCGAGCCCCCGCTGGTCGGCCAGCTCGCGCTCAGCCGCACGGCGGAAGATCTCGCCACCCTCAAAGCCCATATCGAATTCGAAAGCCAGTCGCTGGAAGATTTCGAGAAATTCGGCCTCGCCACCGCCCGCCTGCACGAATTGCTGGTCAAACGCGCCGACAACACCGTGCTCGGCCTGATGGTGGGGATGCTGGACGATATTTTCCTGCGCCATGTCACCAAATTCGTCAGCCGCGCCCGGCCCGACCAACTGGCCCTCAACCGCCGCGCGCTCTCCAACCACATCCACATGGTGGAACGGGTGGAAGCGTTCGATGCCATCGGCGCAGAAACCGGCTGGCGCCGCCACATGGAACTGCTCTACGACATCATCATGTCCGAACTGGGCGAGACCACGGTGCTCGATCTTTATTGAGGTAATCCAATGACAGATGCAGATGGCGCCCACACCACAATAGACGAGGTGCTCGCCAACACCGATCTGTCCGCGCAAACCATCCTCATCACCGGCGCCGCCTCCGGCCTCGGCCTCAAATCCGCACAAGCCTTCGCACAACGCGGTGCCCGCCTCGTCCTCACCGTACGCAATGCACAAAAGGCGGCAGACGCGTTCGCAAGCGTGCGCAGCCTCGCCCCCAACCCAAACACCATCGAGCTTTTCGAACTCGATCTCGCCGCCTTCGCAAGCATCCGCAAATTCACCACACAGCTTCTGGATCAGAAACGCCACTTCACCACCCTCATGGCCAATGCCGGCGTCATGGCATGTCCAGAAGCACGCACCGAAGATGGTTTCGAGCTGCAATTCGGCACCAACCATCTGGGTCATTTCCTGCTGGTGAATCGCCTCGTCCCCGCACTCCTCACAAACACCCCCGCCCGCGTCGTAGTGCTCTCCTCCGGCGCACACCGCCGCGGCGAGGTCAGCCTCGATGATCCCAATTTTGAACGCACGCCCTATGCACCATGGGTCGCCTATGGCCGCTCCAAAACCGCCAACGCATTATTCGCCGTCGCGCTCGATGCAAAGTTAAAAGGCAGGGGCATCCGCGCCTGTTCCATCAGCCCCGGCGCGGTGGGGGAAACCAATCTCAGCCGCCACATGACGGCGGAAGATCTGGAACGCCTGCGCAGCGCCCCCGGCCGCCGCCCCGTTTTCAAAACCCTGGCGGAGGGCGCGGCCACACAAGCCTGGGCCACCATCGCTCCGGCAGAAACAATCGGCAGCCACTATCTGGAAAACTGCGCCGTCGCCGACATCATCAGCGATCCCAATCAAACCAACGGCGTCATGGCCTTCGCGCAAGACCCCGAAAAAGCGCAAAGCCTGTGGGCAGCAAGTGAAGGCTTCGTAGGCGAAACCTTCAACTGGTCTTGAGATACTGCGCCACGCAATCGCGCATCATCTGTACCAGCGCCATCTCACGCCCCGCAAAATTCTGAAGCGGCCCCGAAAGCCCAATCGCCAGCGGCCGTTCATGCCAGTCAATCCCCTGCGGCAGCGCAATACTAATTGCAGCCGTCCCCGGCGTCACCAGTTCTTTGGAAATGAAGAACCCATCCCGCCGCGTCTGTGCCACAGCGGCCAGCGTGCGCTTGTAATCAATGATCGGCTGTCCCGCCCCCGCTTCCCCATTGGCCCTGCGGCACAAGCCTTGAATCAAACTGTCGCTTTCAAGACTGAGCAACGCAAAACCGGTGGCGGACCACACAACAGGGCGCCGCGAATCCTGCGGCACATGAAAGCGCGTCGCCCGCTTTGTCTGGATCACGCGAATGTAATGGGCATGAATGCCATTGCGCGCCGCCAGCATCACCGTTTCCCCGGTGCGCGCCGCAAGGTCTTCCATCATGCGGATCAAATTGCCGTTGCGCACCGGCCCCTTGTCGATCCACGTCCCCATCAGCGCCACACGCGGCGAGGGAATAAAACTGCGGTTCACCTTGTCGTGATCAAGATACCCCATCTGCACAAGGCATTTGAGCAGAACCGAGGTGGACGATTGCGGGAAGTTCAGCCGCGTCGCAATTTCCTGCACCTTGGCGTCGCGCTGGATCTCGTCAAAAAATTCCAGAATCTGCAAAACCCGCCCGGCGGATTTGACCAGCGCAGGCGTCACCGGCCCCGGATCGACAACGGGAACTCCGGCCCGGCCACCGCCCATGTCATCACATGGGGCGCCATAACCCTCGTCAGGCGGCATCGTCCGAAAGAACGTCGTCATCGTTTCATCCCGCTTTATCGCACAAGTTTACACGGTCTACGCCGCGTTCAGAGCCTTGGCAAATATCACGCACATATTTAAGTGCGCTTTTCAACTGTAGCCAACACCACGCGCCTCATGCACGTATATGTAGCGCGCACAAAACCTGCTCAATCACACTGGTGATATTTGCGCGGCTTAGCTGTGCAAGCGCAGCTGAACACGTACGCTGCCGCACACTTTCGCCAAGCCCACCTGACATCAAGCACTACTGACATCAGGTTCGACAGATTATGCCGGGCCGCGCGGTTCCATGTACCCACTGCAAGAGAGCCAGATCCATGCAGGCAGACGACAAAACCGCCCCCTACCCAAAAGCATCCGCCGCCTATCTCGTCGTCGGCATGTTGCTGGTGGCGTATATCTTCGCCTTCCTGGACCGCATGGCGCTCGGCCTGGTGATAGATCCCATCCGCGCCGATCTCGGCCTCAACGATACGCAAATCAGCCTCATCGCGGGGCTCGCTTTCGTCCTTTTCTTTGTCGTCTTCTCTTTCGTCTTCGGTCGCCTGGTCGATACGGGCGGACGGCGCAACATCATCGCGCTTGGCATCGCGCTGTGGAGCGTGGCGATGGTCGCCTGCGGCCTCGCCAATAATTTCTGGCAACTCTTCGCCGCCCGCATGATGGTCGGCGTCGGCGAAGCAAGTTTAAGCCCCGCCGCCTATTCCATCATCCCGGATTATTTCCCGCCCGAACGGCGCGGCTTCGCCATGGCCATCTATGCGGCAGGCGCCTCGATAGGCTGCGGCAGCGCCATGTATCTCGGCAGTCTCCTGCTCGGCTGGGCAGAAGCAACGCAGCCCGTGCTGCCGCTGGTGGGCCAGCTTGCACCGTGGAAAGTGTTGTTCATCGGCGCAGGTCTGCCCGGCCTCGTGGTGGCAGTCCTCATTCTCCTCACCATCCGCGAACCCAAACGCCGCCAAACCGGACCTGCGCACACCGCCACCACCATCGGCGAAGTCATTGGCTATATGAACACCCATAGAAAGCTGTTCCTGCTTACCTTCCTCGGCTTTGCGGGCTTTGCGATCAGCAATTACAGCTTCACCGTCTGGGGCCCCGCCTTCTTCATGCGCGCCCATGGTTTCACACCGCAGGAAGCCGGGCTGTTGTTCGGTTTTGGCTTTGGCATTGGCGGCACCGCGGGCATGTTGCTCGGTGGTTATTGGTCCGACCGCGAAATCCGCAAAGGCCGCGCCGAAGCGCCGGTCTGGGTCTCCTTGCGCATCGCCTGGATTCAGCTTCCCTTTTTCGTCGCGGCCTATCTGGTGCCCAACGCCACAGCCTCGGCAATCCTTTTCTGCTGCGCGCTGTTCAGCGCCAGCATGGTCGGCGGCCTGCAAGGCCTGATGGTGCAATCCCTCACGCCCAACCGCATGCGCGGGCAGGCAGGCGCGATTTTTCTCACCACCGCCAATGTGCTCGGCCTCGGCATCGCGCCCATTCTCACCGGCACAATGACGGATTATGTTTTCGGCGGCCCTGCGGAAATCGGAAAATCCCTTGCGGTCACATCGGTCCTCGCACTCGCAGTAGCATCAGTGTTGCTGACATTGGCAATGCCAGCCGTGCGCGAACGCACGCGCGCGATTTTGAATGCTTGAAATCACATTTTCACGCGCAAACCCCCATCGCAAAGCGTGATAAAATAACGACACGCAGATCACCGTGTGCCGATAACGCTCCACGCGCCGCTCTGAAATCATATGTGTGATCCAATCGCATTGAGCTTTAACGGCGTATCTGAGAATTTGCACCCGTCTCAAAAAACCGAGACTTGGCGTCGGTCACACAGGTGACGGACGGGGGGACGCTAACGTCATTCTTTTTTCTGAAATTCCGCAATTTTGCGGAAAAGGGGAGTCACTATGCGTAGCCTACGCTCGAATTCGTCACCCATGCGCGTTCTTTGCCAGACGCTTTTGCTGTCCGCCGTCGGCGCAACCACCGCCTTCGCCGAACCTGTGGTGATTGAAACCGTCACCGTCACCGCCGCCAAGCGCGTCGAAAACGTGCAGAACGTGCCGATTTCGATGACCGTTCTGTCCGGTCAGGCCCTCGCCGACAACAAAGACAAGAACATCCACGATCTGATTGGCCGCGTACCCAACCTGAACATCGTCACGCAAGGCGTGAACGATTCGGTGTACCTGCGCGGCTTCGGCTCCTCACCCAACAACTTCGCGTTCGATCCCGATGTCAGCCTCTATATGGATGGTATCTATGGCGGTCGCAGCGCCCAGTTCCTCAATCCGCTATTCGATGTCGATCGTGTTGAAGTTCTGCGCGGTCCCCAAGGCGGGCTCGTCGGCAAAAACACCGCCGCCGGCGCCATCAGCATCACCACCGCAGGCCCGACCGATACGTTTCAGGGCGCAGCCACCGTTGCCTATAATTTCAGCGAGAAAGGCATTGATGCGCAGGGCTATGTTTCCGGCCCCATCACCGACACGCTGAGCGCGCGTTTCGCCGCCAAGGTCATCAATCAGGATGGTTTCCTGAAAAATCTCGCGACCGGCAAAAACGATCCCCATGTCGCGCAGGAAATGGGCCGCCTCTCGCTGAAATATCAGCCGAGCGACAATCTCGATGTCACCGCCAAGGTCGAATACAGCGTCTATAACCGCAGCGGCGGCACGGTCGTCACCGGCCCGTTCAATGCACGCCTGCAATCCATCCCGACCACGCGTTATGTCGAAGACCCTTACGGCCCCACCGGCCAGCCGGAACGCAATGGCGTCACCTCGGTCAATTCCAGCATCACCGCCAACTACCATCTGAGCGATTACACCTTCACCTCGATCACCGGCTATTCGCACTTCTCGCGTTCACCGATCAACGGCTACGACAGTGCCGATCCAAGCGGCGCACCCGCCACGCCCGGCATCAACAATCTGTTCCAGAACGGCTTCCCCGAAAACTTCCGTCAGGTCTCGCAGGAAGTGCGGCTGCTGTCGCCGACCGGCCAGCCCTTCGAATATATCGTGGGCGCCTACATAGATCAGGCAGACTGGAACGTCCGCCAGAACATCTTCTACAGCATCCCGGTCTTCGGCGCGCAGTTCACCGATTTCCATCAGGGCTCAATCACCTATTCGGTGTTTGGCATCGGCACCTATCACGTCACCGATGATTTCCGCGTGCTGGGTTCGCTGCGCTACACCAACAACATCAAGAGCGGCAATTTCTATGCGGGCACCTATGAAGGCACGCCCGTCCGCCCCATCACGCAAGCGCAAGGCCACATCAACGAAAACAGCCTCGATCCGTCCATCACCCTGCAATATGATGCCCGCAAGAACCTCATGTTCTACGGCTCGGTTGCGCGCGGCTCCAAGTCGGGAGGCTTCGTCAGCAACACCTGGGGCATGACGAGCGATCGTTTCCAGTTCAAGCCGGAAACCTCGACCAATTTCGAAGTTGGCATGAAGTCCACGCTGCTCGATGGCCGTCTGCAATTCAACGCCTCGCTCTACAACCTGAAAATCAAGAACCTTCAGGTCTCCAGCTATGTGTCGGAAATCTCGACCTTCATCACCAACAATGCCGCCTCCGCCACATCACGCGGCGCGGAAGTCTATGCAACCTGGCTCGCATTGGATGAGCTGGAATTCACCATCGGCGCGGCCTACCTGGAAGCAGCCTATGATGATTATCCGGGCGCGCCCTGCCTTGCGAGCGAAGCCATCACCGTCTGCAACGCCACCGATCCGCTCAGCATCGCCAATCACAATCTGGGGGGCATGGTTCTGGAATATGCTTCCAAATGGACCGGCAACATTCAGGCCCATCACACGCTGAATCTGGAAAATGGCTGGAAGGTGGATACCAACGTCACCGGCTCGCTGCGTTCCAAATTCTTCAACGCCGATAATTACAGCACCGTCTATGGCATCCAGCCGACCGTGGTGAAGTGGGATGCCCGCGTGCAGCTCTCCGATCCGCAAACCGGTTGGTCCGTCGCGGTGGCAGGCAAGAACCTGACCAACCAAAAGACCATCAGCAACATCCTGCCACTCCCGGCCTCCATCACGACGCAGCCGCGCACCCAAGCCTATCTGGATCCGTTCCGCTCCGTCTGGATTGAAGCCGGTTACAAGTTCTGATGCCGCATATCGCCTAGCGGGGGGCCTTGCGCCGGTAGCATCCTTAAAGGGATGCTGCCGGCGTTCGTTTTTCACGTCCCCCACGCCACCCCAAAGCAATCTCATCCAAGAGCAAACCATGTCCCGTCCCTGGCCTGCCGCATCCGTCAAAAATGTCTTCGCCGCCCTCACCGCGCCCGACATGCCATTTGAAATGGAAACCCGCGCAATCGCGGGCCGTGATGTGCGCACCTACAAACGCGCGCCAGAAAATTTGCGCGTGCTGCTGGAAGCCAGCCGCAAATGGGACACGCGCGAATTCCTGGTCTATGAAAACGACCGCCTCACCTTCGGCGCCCATGCCCGCGCCGTCAGCGCATTGGCGCAAAAATTCGTCAGCCAGTTCGGTGTCCAAAAGGGTGACCGCATCGCCGTCGCCATGCGCAATTTCCCCGAATGGTCTGTCGCCTTCTGGGCTGCGGTCTCAATCGGCGCCGTCGCCGTCCCCCTCAACGCCTGGGGCATGGCCGATGAACTGCAATACGGCATCGAAAACGCAGGCTGCAAAATCGCGGTGGTCGATGGCGAACGCCTCGAACGCCTGCAATCGCTGACCCCACAGCTATCCGGCGTCACCCTCATCGCCGTGCGCACCAGCCGCGAAACAGCAGGCAACGCAATCCTGCTGGACGATCTGATCGGCCCGTTCTCCGGTTTCGCAAATCTCCCCGATGCACCGCTCCCCCCATGCGAAATCTCGCCAGAAGACGATGCCACCATATTCTATACGTCGGGCACCACCGGCCGCCCCAAAGGCGCCCTCGGCACCCACCGCAACATCGTCACCAACATCCTCAATGTTGATTTCTCGGCCGCCTTCGCCGCGCTACGCAAAGGTAGTCCCGTCCCGGCAGACAATCCGTCCGCCCCGCAAAAAACCGTGCTGCTGCCAGCCCCGTTCTTCCACGTCACCGGCTGCCACTCCACGCTCATCATCGCCGTCGCCAAGGGCCGCAAAATCGTCCTGATGTATAAATGGAATGCCGAACGCGCGCTGGAACTGATCGAAAAAGAAAAAGTCACCAACACAACCGGCGTGCCGTCGATGACATGGCAACTTCTGGAATCGCCAGATTTCGCGCGCCGCGACACCTCCTCCATCGAAGGCATTTCCTATGGCGGTGCCGCCGCCGCGCCCGAACTCACCCGCCGCGTCGCGCAAATCTTCAAAACCGTGCTCCCTCGTCAGGGCTATGGCGCGACCGAAACCTCCTCCGTCACCAGCAACAACAGCGCCGAGGATTATCAGGCAAAGCCCGAAAGCGTCGGCCCCGCAACACCGGTCTGCGATGTCAAAATCATCCGCGAGGATGGCAGCGAAGCCCCCACCGGCCAAACCGGCGAAATCTGCATCTACGGTCCCAACATCGTGAAAGGCTATTGGAAGAGCCCGGAAGCCACAGAAGCCGCCTTCGCCGATGGCTGGTATCGCACCGGCGACATCGGCAAACTGGATGAGGATGGTTTCATCTATGTCCTCGACCGGGTGAAAGACATGCTCATCCGCGGCGGCGAAAACATCTATTGCACCGAAATCGAATCCGCCCTCATCCGCCACGCTGCGGTGCTCGATGTCGCGGTCATCGGCATACCGGATCGCGTGCTGGGGGAGGAGGTCGCTGCCGTTATACAGCTAAACCCCGGCCACACGGTGACAGAAGACGAATTGCGTATCTTTGCGCGCCAATACCTCGCCCCCCACAAAGTGCCCAAGGTGATCGACCTGCGCAAAGACGAATTCCCCCGCAACGCCACAGGCAAAACGCTCAAGCGCACGCTGCGCGAAGAACTGGTCGCCAAACTGTAAGACTCAGCCGCCCTGTTCAATAAACGCCCAGGCCCGTTCAGCCCGTTCCGGCGTAACATTGATCGCCGCGCGATCAGTGCTGGCAATCCCGTCCAGAATTCGCTTGTAAACCCCTTGCGAAATCGCCGCGAGCCGGAACAGCGAAAAAGCGAGATAGTAATTCCAGTTCTCAATTCCGCTTCGCCCGGTGCGTCTGCAATAGGCCGCCACATAGTCGCGCTCCGTCGGAATTCCGGTGCCCGCAAAATCCACCCCCACCAGCGTGCCCCAGTCGGCGGAGGTCGAGGTATACAGCAAACAATTATACGCCAAATCCGCCAGCGGGTGCCCAATAGTCGAAAGCTCCCAATCCAACACCGCAATCAGCTTCGGCTCGGTGGGGTGAAAGATCATATTTTCCGGCCGATAATCGCCATGCGCAATCGCCACCGAATTATCGGCGGGAATATGCGCGGGCAAATAGGCAATCAACCGCTCCATCGCCGGAATTTCATCGGTCTGCGCCCCGCGATACTGCTTGGTCCAGCGCCCGATCTGCCGCTCAAAATAGTTTCCCGCCCGCCCAAAATCAGCAAGCCCCACTGCCTCAATATCAACGCAATGCAAGGTCGCAAGCGTGGCGTTCAGCGCATCATAAATCGCGGTCCTGTCGGCAGGCGCAACCCCCGGCAACCGCGCATCGCGAAAAATCCGCCCCTCCAAAAAATCCATCACATAAAAGGGTGTGCCAATAATCCCCTCATCCTCACACAACACGCGCATTTTCGGCACCGGCACACCGCTGCCATCCAGCGCCTTCATGATCCGGTATTCGCGGTCCACCTGATGGGCGCTGGCAAGCAGCTTGCCAGGCGGTTTCTTGCGCAGCACAAAGCGGCGCGCAGCGGGCGCAAGTTCCGTCAGCAAAAAAGTCGGGTTCGACGCCCCACCCTGAAACTTGGCGACCTGCCCAAGCCCGCAAAACCCCTCAATATGCCCGATGAGATAATCGCTCAGCCGCGCCGCATCAAAACGGTGCGCAGGCGCAATAGTGTCGGAAAGTTCGATCATACCGTTTGTCTCAATTTTCAAAGGTCTTCATTTTCAAAGGTCTTCTGGCACAATTTGCGCCGCGCGCGCCAAAACCGCCTGTCCGCCCGAACCAATATCATATATGCGAAATCCCTGCTTTTTTCCGTGCACCGCCGGGCCGAGGCTTCTAAATTCGCACCAGCGAACAGGGCGCACCCCATGTCGCCTCAAGGCCCAATGTCGCTTCAAGGAGTGTCATCGTTTGCGCAAATTCCAATTCACGCCATACGAAATGCCGCAAGCCGCCAAAGGTCTGCGGGCAGAGGTGCGCGCCTTCCTCGCCGCCGAAATGCCCACATCGACCCCGGCAGAAAAATCCCGCTCCTGGTCCGGCGGAGATGCCGCCTTCAGCCGCAAACTCGGCAAACGCGGTTGGCTCGGCATGACCCTGCCCAAAAAATATGGCGGCCACGACCGCAGCTATGCCGAACGCTATGTGGTGATCGAGGAAATGCTGGTGGCAGGCGCCCCCGTCGGCCTGCACTGGGTGGCAGACCGGCAAAGCGGCCCCCTCATCCTGCGCTACGGCACCGAAGAACAACGCCAAACATTGCTGCCCAAAATTGCGGCGGGTGAAGCCTTCTTCTGCATCGGCATGAGCGAGCCGGGCTCCGGTTCCGATCTGGCCTCCGTACGCACCCGCGCCCGCAAGGTGGAAGGCGGCTGGCGCATCAACGGCCAAAAAATCTGGACCTCCACAGCCCAACACGCCCACTACATGATCGCGCTCGTGCGTACCGGAGAAGCCGAAACCCGTCACGCAGGCCTCACACAATTCCTGGTGGACATGAAAAGCGAAGGCCTCACCGTCAAGCCCATCGCCAACATCACGGGTGAAAGCCACTTCAACGAAGTCTTCTTCGATGATGTCTTCGTGCCCGACACCATGTTGATCGGCAATGAAGGCGGCGGCTGGCAACAGGTAACGGCAGAACTCGCTTTTGAACGCAGCGGCCCCGAACGCTATCTCTCCAGCATCCGCCTGTTCCTCGAATTTTTGCGCGTCACAGGTGAAAACCCAACCGAACTCGAACAACAACTTCTGGGCCGCCTCACCGCCGAGTTGTGGACCTTGCGGCAAATGTCCATGTCCGTCATGGGCAAACTGGCAGCGGGTGAAGACCCCACCGCCGAAGCCACCGTGGTCAAAGACCTCGGCACCAGTTTTGAACAGGAACTCCCGCGTCTGGTGCAAGCCAATACGCGGTCCGATGTGCTGCTCGAAAGCGGTCATGTGTTCGACGATACGCTAACCTATCTGCTGCAAAGCGCGCCGTCCTTTTCGCTGCGCGGCGGCACGCGCGAAATCCTGCGCGGTATCATTGCAAGGGAGCTTGGTCTCAGATGAATGAACTGCGCACATTGCTCAGCGCTACAACCGCCCGCGTCCTCGCCGAGGCCTCCGGCAAACCGGCAAACGCCGTCTGGCACGCCATTGCAGAAGCAGGCCTCAACAAAGTTCTGGTAAGCGAAGACGCGGGCGGCTTCGGCGGCACATGGGAAGATGCGCTGGCCGTCATCCAGCCTTGCGGCACCCACGCCACCAACGCGCCCCTGCCCGAGGCAATCCTCGCCACCCACCTCGCACAAGCCGCAAATCTCACTTTGCCAGACAGCATGATAACCATCGCGGCCCACGCAGAGGGCACGCTCACCCAAAACAGCTTCAGCGGCACATTGCGCTTCGTGCCCTGGGGCAGGGATGCATCCCACGTCCTCACCGCGCTGGGTGAAACGCTCATCCTTCTCGCCATAGCCGATGCAAAAATCGAACAGCATCAAAACCCCGCCAGCGAACCGCGCGACACGCTCACTTTCACAAACGCCCCCGCGCAATCAGCCAACCTCGCAACAGACCTGCTGGCGGATCTCGCTTTGCTGCGCACCGCGCAAATCGCAGGCGCGCTCGAACAGGCGCTGGCGCTGAGCGTGCAGTATACGCGTGAGCGCAAACAATTCGGCCGCGCCTTGGCGCAGTTTCAGGCCATCCAGCAACAGCTTGCGATTCTGGCGGAAGAAACCGCCGCCGCAAACATGGCCGCCGCCGCTGCCTTCGCTGCGAAAGACAAGGGCGATGCCGCGTTCGAAATCGCCGCCGCCAAACTACGCGCCAACCGCGCCGCCCGCGCCTCCACTGGTATCGCCCATCAAGTCCACGGCGCCATGGGCTTCACGGCGGAATATCAACTCCACCCACTTACAACCCGCCTCTGGGCCTATCAAACAGAAGCAGGCAACGAGCGGCATTGGGCCGAGAAACTCGGCAAACAAATCGCCCAACGCGGCGCCAAAAACTTCTGGCCCGACCTCGTCGCCCGCGCCGAGCGCTAAAAGCCCGACTGCCAATTCCACCTCTGTCATGGCCCGCCAAGTGCGGGCCACCCAGGTGACATCAGCACCCAGCGCAGAATTGAGCGTGCTCGCTTAGAACGTCACAAAACCAACAATTAAAAACAAAAAAGCGGGATGGTCGCCCATCCCGCTTTCCCATTCATTCAATCCAGCATCAAGCCGCAGGCTTATCCGGAATATTGGCATAATACGGAATCGGAATCCCATCCGCCCCGCTCACATCACCCACCATCATGCGCGTGCGCGGATGCATCACAGCCCCATCGGTAATGATGTTGAGACAGCAAGGCTTGCCCGCCTTCACCGCCGCCGCCACCGCAGGTCCAATGTCCTCATATTTGTCGATCCGCTTGCCGGTAAGCCCAAAGCCCTCGGCCACCAGCTCAAACTTCGTATCGGCCAAAGACACAATGGTCTCGCGGTTGGTGCCATAAATCAGCGCCTGCGCATTTTTCGACATGCCCCATTCGGCATTGTTGAGCACAATGGTAATCACCGGCAGCCCGTGGCGCGCCATGGTGTCGAATTCCTGAATGTTGAATCCAACTCCGCCATCGCCCGCAAAACAGATCACCGGCTTGCCGGGTATGGCGCGCGCCGCCCCCATCGCAAAACCGGAACTGGTGCCAAGACAACCCAGATAACCGGCACGCAAAAACCGCCCTGGCCCGGCAGAGCGCACGCTGTCCCCCACCCAATTACCCGCTTCGCCGCCATCGGTAACAACGGTAAGGTCCGGCGGCAGCGCATCCAGCACAGCCTTCACCGCATAAAACGGATGCACCGCACCCGGCTTGCTCTGCGGCGCCGCATCGGCAAACGCATTGGCGGTAGAGGCGCGAATGTCACGCAGCTTCGCAGGCCAGTTCGCATCCGTCTTCCACGAACGCGTCTTGGCCTGCGCCATCAACGCATCCAGCGTTGCCCCGCAATCGGCCACCACCGGCAGATCGGCCATCCGTATCTTGCCGATTTCGTCGGAATTGATTTCCACCTGCGCCAAATAAGCATCGGCCGGAATGATCGCACCCATCGCCCCGCCCAAAAACATCCCAAGCCGCACGCCAAGCAACATCACCACATCCGGCGGTGACCCCGTCGCCCCCGCAATGCCCAACACATTCACAGCCCCGCCATAATTGGCGTGCCCATCCGGCAAAATACCCAGCGCCTTGGAGCCCGCGATCACCGGAATCCCCGTCAGTTCCGAAAACGCGCGCAGTTTCTCCGCGCAATTGCTGATGATCGCACCGCCACCGGCAACAATCACCGGCCGTTTCGCACCCGCAAATTTCTCCAGCAACGTCTCTACAAATGTGTGAGATGGCGCAGGCGCCGTGAGCGCGCGGTTGGCGAGCGGGGCAGGGGCCTCCACCGCCGTCGGCATGAAGATCACATCAATCGGCACTTCCAGAAACACAGGTCCCGGGCTGCCACTCAGCGCAATGTCGGCGGCGCGCTGCACAAACTCGCCCAGCCGGTCCACATCAGTCACCCGATGGGCCCATTTGGTCACCGGCACCGCCATCGCAACCTGGTCAAACCCACCCTGCAACGTATTGCATTCGGCCTCGCGCAGCGGTGCCGCGCCCGAAATGAACAACACCGGAATCCGGTCGAGATAGGCATTGGCCATCGCCGTCAGCGTATTGGTGAATCCCGGCCCCGCCGTGGTCGCGCAGACACCGAGCTTGCCATTGGACACGCGCGCATAGGCATCCGCCGCATGGCCCGCCGCCGCCTCATGGCGCGTATCGGTGAGCCGAATGCCATAATCGGCACAGGCAATGAACAGCGGATCGAGATGGCTGCCATGCAGCGCAAAAACCTCCGTCACACCAAGTTTGGCGAGGGTGGCCGCCATCAATTCTCCACCCGATCTTTTCTTTTTCATTTCGTTTCGTTTCCTTCGAACCAGTGTGGGCCGCCCAGCGCGCGCCGCGCAAATTCTTCGCGCGGGCCCGGTCTTCGGCACATCGCGCGTCAGAAGGTTATGCGATAGGCTTCCCGCCACAAACGGCGGCACACGCACAAATCGAAGGCATCACATCTGTGATGCTCCGCTTATGCCCCGCGCGCTTTTTTCGCCGCGGTTTTTTTGAGCGGAAGGCGCGCTTTATCAAACTTGATCGCCGCGCCCCAATCCGCCGCCAGAATGCCCGCGGCTTTGCGCACATTCTCAGCGCCAATCCGCGCGCCCAGATCCTCGATAATCGTATTCATCCCCACCGCCGCATCGGCGCGCATCTTGTCACCGATCGCGGTGAAATAGACGAGCTTGTTGCGCCGGTTTTGCGGATCGTCCCTCAGCGTGATGATATTCTTCTTCACCATCTGCTGAATGGTGACATGCACAGCCTGCCTGCTGATGCCGAGCTGCCGCGCAATTTCCGCGGGGTGCCGATAGCCCAGCATCACATGCGTCATCAACATGGATTGGGAATGGGTGAAATCCTCATAGCCACGGGACCGCACAAAGTTCCGCACACTGTCCTCGAACCAGTAAAAGCCCTTTAGCAGCGTCAGAATCATGCTGAAAGACGGTGGCGTTTCGTTCATCACAGATCAGTCTCCCCCGGGCCCCGCAAAATTGCACCCACCCGATGTATTTATGCAAACTGTCCAAAAAAATCGTTTGAAAACAGTCGTTTAAACCGCGTCACGAAGCCCCACGCCCCCAGTGCGGCGCAGTCCCCAACCTTATCTTACGTCAATCTAGTTGACAACGCGCGTCAACTAGATTGACGTGCAGATATTGCTTCGATAGCTAACATATAAGCCGGGTGGGAAATCCGGCCGACAGGGAGACTGCACATGAGCAACGCAACTGACGCGTTGATAGATCGCGCCGCCATTACCGATGCGATTCACACCTGGTCCACATCCATCGACACGCGCGATTGGTCGCGCATGCGCGAGCTGCTCACCGATCCGGTCCATATCGACTACAGTTCCAACGGCTCCATCAGCGGCGACATGCCCGCCGAAAACTGGATCGCGCGCCTCCAGGGCCTCTACGGCTTCGACGCCACGCTGCACATGGTCTCCAATCTGGTGATCGAGCTGGACGGCGACAACGCCACCTGCACCTCCTATGTCAACGCCATGCACTTCCTGAACGATGCCGGCAAAGAACTCGGCGCCTATGCCTGCGGCATCTACATCCACAAACTCAAACGCAATGGCGCGCGCTGGAAAATCTATAGCGCCACCTTCAAAGTCGCAGGCCGTCACAGCGGCCATCAGGCGTTTGACGATGCGTTCACCCGCGCCCGCGAACTCGCCCCCACCCGCGCTCCCAAATAATAGCGCCAAGGGGAGAGTCTCTTGTATTACCAACCACAAAAAATGCGGTTCGGCACGTTCATCGCGCCCTATCATCCCGTCCACGAAAACCCAACCCTGACGCTCGAACGCGACATGCAGTTGGTCGAACATGTGGATCAGCTTGGTTTCGACGAAGCCTGGATCGGCGAACATCATTCCGGCGGTTATGAAGTCATCTCTTCGCCGGAGCTGTTCATCGCAGGCGTCGCGCCGCGCACTAAAAACATCCGCTTCGGCACCGGCGTCAATTCGCTGAGCTATCACCAGCCGCTGATCCTGGCCGATCGCATCGCCCAGCTCGATCATCAGCTGCGCGGCCGCCTCATCTTCGGTGCAGGCCCCGGCCAGTTGCCGATAGATGCCTACATGCTCGGCATCGACCCGATGAACCAGCGCCGCATGATGAATGAATCGCTGGAATGCCTGATAGATCTGTTCGAAGGCAAAACCGTCAGCCGCGAGACAGACTGGTTCACCTTGCGCGAAGCAAGGCTGCAACTGTTGCCCTTTCAGGCCCCGCGCATGGAAATGGTGGTCGCCTGCTCGGTCACACCCACAGGTCCCGTCACCGCGGGCCGCCTCGGCCTGGGCATGCTCAGCCTCGCCGCATCCTCAAGCCTCGGCTACACAGCGCTCGGCGAACATTGGGGCGTCTACGAAGAAGCCGCCGCCAAGACAGGCAAAACCGTCAACCGGGATAGCTGGCGCGTCGTCGTCAACATCCACGTCGCCGAAACCCGCGAGCAAGCGATGGCCGATCTCGAATGGGGCGTGCTCGATCTCGTCAAATACATGCGCAAACTGCGCGGCGCCGCAAGCGCCGACCAAAGCATCGGCAAAATCCACACCGCGCGCGATGGCGTCGAAATCATGACGACAGAAGGGCTCGGCGCATTGGGCCGCGCTTTCGCAGGTTCGCCCGCAGATGTGATCGCCTATCTCGAAGACCTGCAAAAACAGTCCGGCGGCTTCGGTACTTTCCTGTTTCTCACCCATAATTGCGCGGATTTCGAAGCTACGAAAAAGAGCCACGAACTCTTCGCGCGCTATGTCATGCCCCATTTCCAGCGCAGCAATGTCAATCGCGAAGCCTCGCTAAGCTGGGCGCAGGAAAAAAGTTCAGTGACCTATGGCGGCATCGTGAACGCCATGAAACAGGCAATAGCAGATCACGAAAAGGCGAAGAGCAACACTTAAACGCGGTTTTACCTACTTGCGCGCCACGGGGGGCTGTGGCGCGCAGGCAGGGGCAACACTCACAACAGAAGAGGGAATATGAGAACGTCAACCAAATATCTCTGCCTGACCTCCGCGCTTGTCGCGGCCTCGGCAGCCTTTGCGCCTCCTGTCCTGGCGCAGGAAAAGGTCACCACTATCAGCGAGGGTATTGAGACCGTCGTTGTGACCGCGCAAAAGCGCGAACAAAGCGTGCAGGATGTGCCGATTTCCATGTCGGTGCTGAGCGGCGAACAGATTTCGCAATTCCACGCCGTGAACCTCTACGCACTGCAAAATTCCGTTCCGAACCTGTACATCGAACGCCTCAATGCGGCTGACGTGATCTACATCCGCGGCTTCGGTTCAGCTCCGTCCAACTTCGCCTTCGATCAGTCCGTCAGCCTCTATCAGGACGGCATCTATGGCGGTCGCGGCAAACAGTTCGAAGCGCCTTTCTTCGATATCGAACGTGTTGAAGTGATGCGCGGTCCCCAAGGCGCGCTGTTCGGCAAAAACACCCCCGCCGGCGCCATCAGCATTGTCACCGCAAATCCGACCTCGACCTTTGAAGGCCGCGCCACTGCGGCCTACAATTTCCAGCTCAGCGGCATCGATCTGAACGGCTACGTTTCAGGCCCGATCACCGACAAGCTCAGCGCCCGCATCGCGGTCAAGCTTCTGGATAATGACGGCTTCGTCAAAAACGAAACCACCGGCAACAACGATCCGCGCGTCAAACAGCGCCTCATCCGCGTCACCACCAAATACGAACCCACTGCGGACATCGACCTGACCGCCAAGTTCGAACATGCCGAAGCCCGTACCGATGGTCTTGCCATGGTGCTTGCCTCACCCACGATCCCCGGCCAGGTCTCGGAAGATCGTTTTGCCGATGCCAATCCCTTCGGTTTCCGTGAAGCCGAAAACGTCTCCACCACCAATGCCTCAGTAACCGGCAACTACCAGGTGGGCGATCACACCATCACCTTGGTCAGCGGCTTTTCAACCTATGGCGCCCAACGCGCCAATGCCTATAGCCGCGACGTGCCCGCGATCTATGTCAACCGCATCCTTGAACGCTTCAAGCAATTCTCGCAGGAAGTGCGCCTGCTCTCGCCGGAAAAGCAGACGTTTGAATATATCGTCGGCGCCTATTTCGACTGGAGCAATTACGATCTCGTCTACCCGAAGAACTACAACCTGTCCTACGCGGTCGGCTCCATGCATTCCGACTTCAATCAGAAGGCACAAACCTATTCGGTCTTCGGTCAGGGCACCTTCAACATCACCGATGACCTTCGCCTCATCGGTTCGTTGCGCTACACGCTGACCGAGAAGACCGGTCATTTCGAAACCTTCCTCGATAGCGGCGTTCTGCTCGGCACCATCACCACCGCGCGCGGCGCCATCAGTGAAGGCAACATCGACCCATCGGTCACCGCGCAATATGACATCATGCCCGGCACCATGGCCTATGCCACCTTCGGCAAAGGCTCAAAATCGGGCGGCTTCGTCAGCAACACGGTGGGCACGACCGATGCGACCTTCAAGTTCAAACCTGAAAAGTCGCGCAACTTCGAAGTCGGCGTGAAATCCCAGCTTGCGGATGATACGCTGGTCGTCAACGTCTCGCTCTACGATACAAAGTTCACCGACCTGCAAACCTCGGTGTATGATGCAACGCTCACCCCGCCTGCATTCGTCACCAAGAACGCGGCCTCGGCCTCGTCGCGCGGTGTCGAAGGCACCGTCACCTGGTTGCCAATTTCGACCCTGAAACTGAGCTGGAGCGGCGCCTATCAGGATGCGAAATACGATGACTTCCCCGGCGCAAATTGCCTGTCGCGCCAGCCCACCAGCGTATGCAGCACCTCGGTCCCGGCCTCGGCGCCCAACAGCGTCGCCAACAACAATCTGGCTGGCGTACCGCTGACCTTCTCGTCCAAATGGTCGGGCAATGTGCAGGTCGATCATACATTGCTGCTGGATAACGACCTTGCCGTCTACACCACCTTCGTTGCCGCCTATCGTTCGACCTTCTACAATTCGGACGATCAAAGCCTCATCTACGGCGTGCAACCGGGCTATGTGAAATACGATATGCGCGTCCAGCTTGGAAACGTCGAAGATAGCTGGCACGTCGCGCTCGTTGGTAAAAACCTCACCAACAAGCGGACCTACAGCTTCGGCTTCTTCTGGCCGGCCAGCCTGTCGGCCTATCCCACCGCACACAAGCTGCTGGATGAAACCCGCACCTTCGCCGTGGAAGCCAGCCTGAAGTTCTAAGACTGATGAGGAGCCCGCCAACCGGCGGGCTCCTTTTTTTACCGCAAGGGAGCACGCGTGCAACCGCAAGAGGACGTCACCAAACATCGCCGCTGGGCGCTTGTGCTGCTGCTCGCCATTTCCACCTGCGCGTTCATAGATCGCGCCATCCTCAACACCGTCGGCCAGGCCATCAAGGATGACCTGCATATCTCCGATCTTCAGCTCGGCCTCTTGGGCGGCATCGCCTTTTCTTTGCTCTACGGCATCCTCGGCGTTCCCATCGCCCGGCTCAGCGAACGCCGCAACCGCGTGCGTATCATCTCCCTCGCGGTTGGCGTGTGGTCGGCCATGACGGTGCTGTGCGGCTTTGCCTCCACCTTCGGCCACTTGCTGCTTGCGCGCATCGGCGTCGGCATCGGCGAGGCTGGCGCCAACGCGCCGACGCAATCGCTGCTGGCCGATTACTATCCCCCGCATAAACGCGCCACAATCGTCAGCATCCTGGGCCTTGCAACACCCATCGGCATCGTGATCGGCGGCATCGGCGGGGCCTATGCGGCAGAGGTTTTCGGCTGGCGCAGCGCCTTTCTGATGGTCGGCCTTCCGGGGCTGCTGCTGGCCATCATTGCCTGGTTCACCATCCGCGAGCCGGTGCGCGGCGCCTCCGAAGGCAAGCCGCAAACCTCAGTTGATGTCCCGCCGTTGATGGATGTCATGCGCCACCTCGCCGCCAGCAAAGGCTTTCGCCACATCCTGATCGCTGCCGTCATCACCAATTTCATTGGCTTCAGCGTCGTCAGCTTCGAGCATGCGTTCTTCGTGCGCGCCTATCATCTCAGCTATACTGAGGCCGCCTTCGCCTTCGCTGCGATGAACAGCATCAGCGTCACCGGCGGCTATCTGATCGGCGGTATGCTGACCGACAAGTTGATCCTGCGGGACTTGCGCTTCTACGGCTGGCTCCCCGGTATCTGCATGTTCGTGGCCGCCCCGCTCTATGCGTTCGGCTTCCTGCAAACCAACTGGACCTTCGCAATCATCCTGCTCACCTTGCCCGGCCTGTTCTCGGCAACCTATTTCGCGCCCACCTATGCGATCACACAAAACCTGGTCGGCCCGCGCATGCGTGCGTCGGCTGTGGCGCTGGTGTCGCTGGCGCTCAATCTGGTGGGCATGGCCTTCGGCCCGGTGGTCACCGGCGCCCTCAGCGACATGTTTGCCGCCCGCCATTTCGGCGCGGCGGATTATCTCGGCCAATGTTCCACCGCGTTACCGCCCCTAGCGCAATCCTGCGCGGAAGCATCGACCTATGGCATCCGCATGGCGCTTGTTGCCGTTGTTATGTTGTTCTTCTGGTCGGGCACGCATTTTCTACTGTCCGCCCGTCATCTGAAGCGCGAACTGGCTGACATTCAGCCGTAAGCGCGATCGGAAAAGTGTGAAGCGGTTTTCCGCTACATCGCGCGAGAATAAAAAAACAGGGAGTGAAGTTGATGTTCAAAATGTCTTTCGCGGTCTTCCGCCGCCCCGATTTCACGCAAGAGCAGTTCCTGCACTATTGGCGCACCATCCACGCGCCACTGGCGATCAAACACACCAAAGCCTTGCGCATTCGCAAATATGTCCAGTTTCACGCAATGGATCACGAAGCCACCCGCCTGATGACGACCTCGCGCCAATGCCAGCCCCCGCATGATGGCGTCTGCCAGATCTGGTGGGAAAGTGAGGCCGAACGCCTCGCCGCCGCGCAAAGCCCCGAAGGTCAGGCCGCCAGCCGCATCATGTACGAAGACGAACTGCGCTTCTGCGACATGACCCGCGCCACCGTCGCCTTCGGATACGAAAATCTGGTCATCGACAACGGCGTCCCCGTGATCCGCGGTTAAAGAGGAAACGCACACATGTTCAAAATGTCCTTCGCCGTCTACCGCCGCGCAGATTTCACGCAAGAGCAGTTCCTGAAATACTGGCAAGAGGTCCACGCCCCCCTCGCCATCAAACACATGAAGGCCCTGCGCATCCAAAAATATGTTCAGCTCCATGCCGGAGACTATGAAGTCACCCGCCTGATGACCCAGTCACGCCAATGCCTACCCCCGCATGACGGCGTGGTCGAAATCTGGTGGAACAGCGATGAAGACCGCATCGCCGCCTCCCAAAGCGCAGAAGGTCAGGCCGCGGGCCGCCTCATGCACGCCGATGAATTGAATTTCTGCGATATGAGCCGCGCCTCCATCGCCTTCGGCTATGAGCACGTCATCATAGACAACGGAGAACCGGTCTAGCGCGTTAAAGCAGCCAGTCCACAATCCACCTCATGCCAAAGGCGCTGCCGCCCAAAAGCACAAAGGCCCACAACAATGCCGATGCCACATTGGCAATCTGAAACAGTGTCATCGGCATTTCCGAAATCCCGGCGACCAGCGGCACAAAGGCCCTGAGCGGCCCCAAAAACCGCCCGCTGAACACCCCCAGCGTGCCCCATGTCTGAAAAAACGCGTGCGCCTGCGGCAACAGTTGGGGGTAGCGCGACAGCGGCCAGACATTCGCGATCCTGTGCTCAAAGCGCAGGCCAATCCAATAGGACACCCAGTCCCCCAGCGCCGCCCCGCAAGCCGCCGCAAACCAGACGGGCGCAAACGGAATATCGCTTGCCCCAATAATCGCCCCCAGCGCCAAAAGCATGATTGTTCCGGGCACAATCAGGGAGAGCAGGGCCAGCGACTCGCCAAACGCGGCCACAAACGCAATCGGCGCCGCCCAGGCCCGATTGTCCTGAACAAACCCCACCGTCGTGCCGATCAGGTCATGAAGTATCATAACGGTCCAAAAAGCTGGGCAAATGTCGGGTGTCAGGCCCCAAACCGCGTGGAGCCCGGACAAAAGACATCCGGTAAAGGGTTCGTGGCCCTTGTAGCGAGCCATCCGCCTCCCGCCAAGGCCACCCCAAAATTTTCCGCGAGGAGCCACCCTAATTCGCGGCCCCCCCACTCGTATTACCTGGTGTAGTTTACGAAATCGAAGCCCTCAAACGGCGGGAAGCTCTCGGGGGATGGCGGATACACCGGACAACAGGCGAGACGAGCCACAAACGCCCCAGAAGGGCGCGCCCATGAGCGCGTCCGCGCTGGAAGCATGGTTCGTCGCCGAGGTGCTGCCGCTGGAGGCGATACTGATGCAATATCTGCGCAATCACTGGCGCGACCCAAGCGAGATCGATGACCTCCGTCAGGAGGTCTATATAAGAGTGTGCGAGGCGGCGCAGCGTGAAGTCCCCGATCCCGCCAAACCCTTCGTGCTCGGCACCGCCCGCAACCTCATCATAGATCGCATCCGCCGCCAGCAAATCGTCGCCATAGAAAAAGTGGCCGATCTCGATGCGCTGGGCATCGCCGCCGATTATCCCGGCCCGGACAGAAGCGTCATCGCGCGCGATGAACTGCGCCGTCTGCAACAGGCAATAGATCGCTTGCCGCCGCGCTGCCGCGAAGCGGTGGTGTTGTGCAAGGTCGAAGGCCTCACCGGCAAACAAATCGCCCAACGCATGGGCGTGTCCGAGGCGACGGTGAGCGAACATATCGACAAAGGCATGTGCGCCCTGGCCGACATGCTCTACAGCGAGCCCCCCGAAATCCGGAGAACGCCATGAGTTCGCCGGAAACCACATCAGCAGACATCAATGCCGAGGCCGCCGCCTGGCTGCGCCGCCGCCATCTCGAAACCTGGACGGCGGAAAATGAATCCGCCCTGCAAACCTGGCTGGACCAGGCCATGGCGCATCGCATCGCCTATTGGCGCCTCAAAGCGGCCTGGGAACGGGCAGACCGTCTGGCCGCCCTGCGCCGCGAAAAAACCGCCACACCAAACAGCAGCGCCGCCCTTCGCATCGCCAAATTTGCCGCCGCCGCCCTCGTGCTTGCGGTCGCAGGTGCGGGCGCCTATCGCAGCCTGACACCCCGGTCCCCGTCAGCGGCGCTCTATGCAACGGCCGTCGGCGAACACAAAACCATCCGCCTGACAGACGGCTCACAAATAGAACTCAACACCGACACAAAAATCCGCTTCGCCTCAGCACCGGGAAGACAAACCGTCACGCTCTTGAAGGGTGAAGCCTATTTCCAGATCAAACACACCCCGTCGCGCCTGTTCGTGATCGAGGCCAACGGCCACCGCATCACCGACATCGGCACCACCTTCCGCGTCCGCCGTGAAGACGCAAGGCTGGAAGTCGCGCTGCTCGACGGCGAAATCCGTTTTGACTCCGCCGACACCCGCGTCAAGCCGGTGACGATGAAACCGGGCGACATCATCATCGCCACCGCCCACTCCGCCGCCGTCATGCAAACGCCCGAGCGCGATTTGAAAGATCAACTCGGCTGGCGCAGCGGCATGATCGTCTTCAAACACACGACGCTGCGCGAAGCGGCGGCAGAGTTCAACCGCTACAACACCCACAAAATCCTCATCGCCGATGCCGCCGCCGCCAAACTCACCATCAACGGCACCTTCCAAACCGGCGACGTAGCCGCCTTCACCGACGCCGCCCACGCCGTCTTCGCCTTACGCATCACCACACGAAACGGCCAAACAGTCATTTCGCACTAATCGGAAAACCCATGCCGCACCAACCATCTCTAAAACCGCTGCTATCTAACAGGTGTGATGCACCCACCATCTTCTCCCTCGCCCCCGGAGGGGGAGAGGGCCGGGGTGAGGGGGAGAGTGCTCCAGCAATCTCAAATCTCACAAATCACGCACACCTCATCCCACGCATCACCAGCCACACCACACGCACCTGCTAATCCATTCCAAGGGGGGAACCACATGCCCATTCACACAACGCTCAAAGCCATACTCGCCAGCACCGCCTGCGCCGCCGCGCTCCTCACCACCGCCCACGCCGCAGACTTCAACATCCCGGGCGGCAATCTCGAAACCGCGCTGGATTCCTATTCCAAACAGGCCGGCATAAGGCTGATGTATTCCGATCAAGCCATCAAAGGCGTGCAGACCAAAGGCGTGCAAGGCGCCGTCTCGTCGGAAGATGCACTCTCGCGCCTCCTCACCGGCACCGGCTTCGTGATGAAGCACCGTTCCACCGGCGCCGTCACCATCGTGCGCGATGAGCGCGCCGAAACCAACGTGCCCGTCGCCCAATCCCTCGAATTCGCTCAAATGGGGCCAACCTCCAAGGCCGTCGAAACGGTCACCGTCACATCTTCCAAACTCGGCAATTCCGATGTGCAGTCCATCCCGATTGCGATCACCGCGCTCAGCCAGGAACAGCTCACCTCGCAACAGATCGCAGGTGGCCCGGATCTCATCAAATCCGTGCCGAATATGAGCTTCACCAAAACAAACTTCTCCGGCTACAGCATCCAGATTCGCGGCATCGGCACGCAGGCAGTCTCGGTGACAACCGATCCCGCCGTCGCAGTCGCCTTCAACGACACGCCGTTCATCCGCAACCATTTCTTCGAGCAGGAATTCTTCGACGTCGCCTCGGTGGAAGTGCTGCGCGGGCCCCAAGGTACGCTCTATGGCCGCAACGCGACCGGCGGCGTGGTCAACGTGGTCTCCGCCAAACCAACCGATCATTATGAAGCGATGGCCTCCGTCGATGTCGGCAACTACAATGGCCGCCGCCTCGAAGGCATGCTCAACATCCCCGTGCTGGGCGATAAATTGGGGCTCCGCCTCGCCGGTGCATGGACCAAGCGCGACGGCTACGACTACAACACCATCACCGAACACAACGTCAACGGCCGCAATCTCTGGTCAGGCCGCGGCACCATCGGTTTCGCGCCCACAAGCTGGCTGCGGGGCACGGCAGTCTGGGAACATTTCGACGAAAAGGATGATCGCTCCCGCACCGGCAAACAACTCTGCCACCACGATTCAGGACCGGAGTCCGTTGGCGCGCAGCAGAATTTGGAAGGCTTCGCCCGCGCCGAATTGAGTCAGGGCTGTCTGCCAGGCTCGCTCTACGACGCAGGCGCCTTCGGCACCCCCAACGGCGTAAGCATCCCCTTTGTGCTCGCGGCACTCGATTACCAGTTCGGTAAAATCGGCTATCGTCCGCACGTGCCGGGGGTCACTGGAGGTCGCATCGACGAAACCGTCACCCTCGTCGGAGGCGGCGGCGCAGACTATCTGAAGAACCCGACCGATCCTTATGGTGGCCTGATGCAGGTGGCGGATTATCGCGTCATCTCATCCGCGCGAGACCCGCAGTTCAAATCGAAAAACGACGTCGTCGAACTCAATTTCGATGTGGATGTCACGCCCAGCCTGACCTTCACGTCCCAAACCGGTTACAACAAGGATTACTACTACTCCACGCAGGATTATAACCGCTTCAACACCATCCCCATCTTCAGCAATTCCGATGGGCTGGAAGGCTTCCTGAATGGCAGCGTCAATCCCGCGCCGATCACGCCTGGCGGTGTCTATTGCGATCCCCAACTCGGCTGTTCCAAATCCATCGTGGGCGTGGACATCTCCAAAGCCAAAAGCTGGCAGATCAGTCAGGAAATTCGCCTGGCGTCCCATTTCGAAGGTCCGCTCAATTTCAGCGTCGGCGCCAACTACCTGCACTACAAAACGACCGAAGATTATTATGTCCTGTTCAACCTGATTACCGCGCTGGCACAGGCTTCGAGCAATGTCGGCAATGGCAGCGTCGACATCACCAAATGCGCCATCCCGCGGGCGGGCACGGCCTGGTACGATCTCGGCACGCCGCAAGCCAAAGGCTGCATCTATATCGATCCCAATCCGCTCGAAAGCATCAACGGGGAAGGGCACAATTATTTCCGCAGCACCAACCCCTACAAGCTCACCTCCTGGGCAGGCTTCGGCGAGGCCTATTATCAGGTGACACCTGACATCAAACTGACGGGCGGTCTGCGCTACACCTCAGACAGCAAAACCTTCACCCCCGTGCCCACGCAATTGCTGTTGGCCGACTATCTCAATCTGGGCGGCACGGTCGATCGCGGCTACCCCGCCGATCCGGATATCGAACAGCATTGGGGCGAATTCACCGGTCGCTTCAACGCGGAATGGACGCCGAAACTGGACTTCACCGATCAGACGATGGTCTATGCCTCCTTCGCCCATGGTTATAAGGGCGGCGGCGCCAATCCGCCCGGTATCGGCTTTTCCACGGCTAGTTTCGGCGTATTGGGGCGCTTTCTGCAAACGCTCTCCTATCCGCAAACCTTCAAACCAGAATTCGTCAACGCCTATGAAGTTGGTACCAAGAACACGCTGAACGACGGCGCAGTTACGCTGAATGCAGGACTGTTCTTCTACGATTACAAGAACTACCAGATCTCACAGATCGTATCGCGTACTGCGGTCAACCAGAACTTCGATGCCAAAGTCTGGGGCGGCGAACTGGAAGGCACATGGGAGCCCATTCCGGGCTTGCGTTTCAACGGCGCGGCAGGGTTCCAGGGCAGCCGGGCGGGCGACAATCAATATTCCATCGACCTGATGGATCGCCTCAACGGCCATGAAGATGAATATATGGTGCTGAAGCCCTTCGTGCTCCTGCCCTCGAACTGTGTGGTCAAGAAGTCGATGGTCGAGCAGTACATCGCCTATAACCGGTCACACAACCGGTCAGACGGCCTCGCGCTGCCCTCACTGTGCCCGGGCGCCGGGCTCGCCAACGCAGGCCGCATCGCGGGCCTCACGCCCGACATTCGTCGCACCGTCGATCCGGAATATCCCTTCAACGAAGACATCTTCCCCAATCAGGGCCAGGGCTTCGCCAAGGATGTCGGCGGCAACAAACTGCCCAACACACCGGACTTCACATTGTCAGCCGGTGCACAATACACCATCCCGCTAAGCGCCGATTGGGCAGGCACCTTGCGCGGTGACTTCTATTGGCAGGGCAATTCCTTCGCCCGCATCTACAACGACAAGCCCTACGATCAACTGCACGGCTACACCAACATCAACTTCGCGGTGATCCTCACCAATCAGGATGGTTGGCAAGCCATGGCCTATGTAAAGAACGTGATGGACACGACCGCAATCACCGGCACCTTCCTCAACTCCGATGACACGGCCCTCACCACCAACATCTTCACCACAGACCCACGTCTCTTCGGCCTGCGCATCACCAAAAACTGGTAGACGCGACAACCGGAAAGCACAAAAGGCGGCGGAGCAATCCGCCGCCTTTTTCATCGCCCCATTCCTGTCATTCCCGGCAAGCGCCGCGCGTTAGCGCGAACCGAGGGCCCCCCATCCTGTCATTCCCGGCGAGGGCCGCGCGTCAGCGCGAACCGAGGGAAGGGAACCCAGGCGCCCGCCTCAAAAAGTCCCCAAAACCCACCCCCACAACCCGCCACCCACCTTTTTTGCATCCCCCACACTAATTTTCCCCCGCGCCCAGTGTCTATGCAGCCAGACAACGCCACACTGAACCAAACGGCGGGCGCAGGGCATGAACGATCAACAGGATAGCGAGCGCGAAAGTGCGGGGCAGGGCGACATGGCCGCGCCCTCCATCGCCACCTGGTTCATGCGCGAAGTACTCCCGCTGGAGCCCATTCTGATGCAATTCCTGCAACGCAACTGGCGCAACCAGAGCGACATCACCGACCTCCGGCAGGAGGTCTATGCCCGCGTCTGGTCCGCCGCCATGCGTGAACGGCCACAATTTCCCAAACGCTTCGTCCTCACCACCGCCCGCAACCTCATCATCAACCGCCTGCGCGACGAACAGATCGTGCCCATAGAGGTGATCGCGGATGTGGATGCCCTGGGCGCGGTAATGGACGCCCCCGGCGCCGATCAAGCCGTCATCGCGCGCGATGAACTGCGCCGCCTGCAAGACGCGCTGGACCAGCTCCCCCCGCGCTGCCGCGAAGCCGTGGTCATGGCCCATGTCGAAGGCCTGGCGGGCCACGAAATCGCCCAGCGCATGAACATCTCGCGCCCCACCGTCTCGGTCCATCTGGCACAAGGCCTGCGCGCCCTCACCGCCATCATGTACGGCGAAGAAATCGCCCGAAAGAAATCCCCATGACCAGCGAACCCGCAGACACGCTGGAAGCCCGCGCCGCCGACTGGCTGCAAAGGCGCCGCTACTGGAAAGACTGGTCGCCAGCAGATCAGGCAGACCTCGACACCTGGCTCGATGAAGCCCCCCACCACGCCGTCGCCTATTGGCGCCTCGCTGGCGGGCTTGAACGTACCGAACGGCTGCAAGCCCTGCGCCCGCAACGCACTACCCGCGTCTCCGGCATGGCTGCCGCCTTGCGCCCCATCCTGCCCAAGCTGGTCGCGGCCTTCGCCACAGTCGCATTGCTCGGCGGCGGCGCTCTGCTGTTTGTCAGCGCCACGAAAACCGGCACAAACCCACAACTCTATTCCACCGGCGTCGGCGGCCACCAAATCATCACCCTGGCCGATGGCTCGCAGATCGAACTCAACACCGACACAACCCTCACAGCCGACATCGGCCCCAACCATCGCCACGTCAAGCTGGAGCGCGGCGAAGCCTTCTTCGACATCGTGCACGATTCCAATCGCCCCTTCATTGTAGAGGCGGATGGCCAACGCATCACCGATCTCGGCACCCAATTCCTCGCCCGCCGCGAAGCCGGCAGGCTGGAGGTCGATCTGCTGCAAGGCAAGGCGCGCGTAGACATCCTCGGCGCCAACGCAAAATCCGCGCTGCTCCTTCCGGGAGACCGCGCCATCGCCACCACAACGGATGTCGCCGTCACCAAACGCGCAGCAAAAAAGCTGGATGCGCAACTCGGCTGGCGTCGCGGCGTCATCGTCTTCGACAATGTCACGCTGGCCGAAGCAGCAGCGGAATTGAACCGCTACAACCAGCAAAAAATCGTGGTGGTGGGCGCCAGTACCGGCCAACTCAACGTCAACGCCACGTTGCCCATCAACAATGTGGGCCTCTTCGTCCGTTCCGCAAAAACGCTGTTCGATCTCAAAATCGAAAATCGCGGCAATGAAATTTTGATCTCGCGCTAACCGCGCACACGCTTCGTATCAGGGGGGAAGTGCATGACATCACGAACACTCAAATCGCTGCTCGCAACCGGGGCATGCCTAACAGCCTTGCTGTCCACGGCCCACGCCGCAGACTTCAACGTGCCAGCAGGCGATCTCAAATCCGCGCTCGATGCTTATGTCCAGCAAACCGGCGTCTCGCTGATGTATTCTGGCCCCACGGTCAAAGGCATCCGCAGCCCCGGCGTGCGCGGCTCCATCTCCAGCGAAGCGGCCCTCTCCCGCATCCTCACCGGCACAGGCTTTATCGCGCGTGAAGAAATGGGCGGCGTCGTCATCATGCCCGAACGCAGCAGCAAAGATCTCGTCCAACCCATCACACTGGCGCAAGTCACGCCCGAACCGCGCACGGTTGAAACCGTGACGGTAACATCGTCCAAACTCGGCGGCGGCGATGTGCAGTCCATCCCCATCGCCATCACTGCCCTGAGTCAAGAACAACTCACCGCCACTCAAACATCGGGCGGCCCGGACCTCATCAAATCCGTGCCCAACATGACCTTCACCAAAACCAATTTCAGCGGCTACAGCATCCAGATTCGCGGCATTGGCACACAGGCCATTTCGGTCACAACCGATCCGGCGGTCGCGGTGGCCTTCAACGATGTCCCCTTCATCCGCAACCATTTCTTCGAGCAGGAATTCTTCGACGTCGCGTCAGTAGAAGTCCTGCGCGGCCCGCAAGGCACACTCTACGGCCGCAACGCAACGGCGGGCGTGGTGAACCTTACAAGCGCCAAACCAACCGATCAGTTCGAAGCCATGGCCTCTGCCGACTTCGGCAATTATCAACAACGGCGCTTCGAAGCGATGATCAATCTTCCGATCATAGATGACCGTCTGGATGTCCGCTTCGCAGGTGAGTGGACCAAGCGTTCGGGCTATTCGACAAACGAATTGACCGGCAACGCCATCGACGGCCGCAATCTCTGGTCGGGTCGCGCCACCATCGCCTGGAAGCCCAGCAGCAGTGTGCAAACCACGCTCATCTGGGAACGCTTTCAGGAAAACGATGATCGCCTGCGCTCCAGCAAGCAATTGTGCAAACGCGATCCCGGTCCCAGCGAGATCAATGGTCAGGCAGTCTATCCGCTGGGCGCCGTCTTCCAGTTCGGCGCCTCCTATCTCAGTCAGGGCTGCCTTCCCGGCTCGCTCTATTCGGATGATGCCTATGGCGTGCCCAATGGCTACTCCCTGGCCTATTACACCGGCCCGCTTTACAACGGCCTCGTCGTGCCGGGCCGCGATCCTTACGCAGGCACCACTCAGTCGCACGATCTGCGCGTCATCGAGTCCACGCTCGATCCCGCCTACAAGGCGAAAAACAACACGCTGCTTTTCAACCTCGATTATCAGGTCTCGCCTGCGCTGAAGTTCATTTCGCAAACCGGCTTCAACAACGATTTCCTCTGGGCGACACAAGACTATAACCGCTTCAATACACAGGCTGGTTTCTTCAAAGGCGGCGCAGGCACCGCGGGCCTGATCCCGACGGACGGCAATTTCGTCTGCGCCGATGGCACGCTCAGCGTCGGGGGACGGCAGGATTGCGCAACTCCGAACGGTGCTGTCCCAACCGGCTATTTCTGCGATCCGCAACTCGGTTGCAGTGATCGCCTCGTCGCGCAGGATCTCGTCACCAACAAATCCTGGCAACTCAGTCAGGAGTTCCGGCTTGCCTCGTCCTTCTCCGGGCCGTTCAACTTCAGCGTTGGCGGCAACTATATGCATTATGAAACATCGGAGAATTACTACGTCTTCATCAATTCGCTGACAGCCTTTTCCTTCGCCCAGGGCGGCGGCCTCACCGGCGTTCCCGTCGAGCTCCAGCGGCCAGATTGGCAAGCAGGCATTTCCGACAACAGCCAGTGTTTGTGGCGCTATGGCGGCTATAAATATTATCCGCCCGAAGGCGGCGGCGGCCAGCCCAACGTCAATGCCTGCACCTATATCGATCCCAATCCGATCAGCAGCCTGAACGATGAGGGACACAATTATTTTCTGAGCAAGAACCCGTATGTGCTCAACTCATGGGCAGGCTTCGGCGAGGCCTATTACACCCTGACAGATGATGTGAAGCTGACAGGCGGCTTGCGTTACACCAGAGACGACAAGCATTTCCCCATGATCCCAAGCTGGCTCCTGGGCAGAGGCCTCGGCTATCCGGTGATGGATATCGTGAACCAGAGCTGGGGCGAATTCACCGGCCGCGCCAATATCAACTGGACGCCCGATCTGAATTTCACAGATCAGACCTTGCTCTATGCATCCTATGCGCATGGCTACAAGGCCGGCGGCGCAAACCCGCCCGGTGCGGTGATGATCGTGTTCGGTTCGGGCGATGGAAATCCCGTCCACCCCCGTACCTTCGCGCCAGAATTTATCGACGCCTTTGAAATCGGCACAAAAAATTCCGCGCTGGATGGCACGCTGACCTTCAACAGCACAGCCTTCTATTACGATTATAAAGGCTATCAGGTTTCAGAAATCATCGACCGCACCTCCATCAATCGCAATTTCGATGCAAGGGTGGTCGGTGCCGAAGTCGAAGGCGTATGGGAGCCTGCGCCAGGCCTTCGCTTCAATTTCGCAGGTGGCTGGGAAGATACCAAACTCGCCAAGGGCTCGCAGTCCATCGACATGATGGATCGCACGGGCGGCAATCCAGACTGGATTGTGGTCAAACCCTTCGCGACCCAGGCGTCAAATTGCATTATTCCAAGATATGTTGCCGAAAATATTATCCGGCAGATCAACCCGTCGATTAACGGCTCTAATCTGTCCGGAACCAATGCCGTCTTTGCCTGCGCACATGCCTATTTCGAACATTTGGATCCTGTCACACAACAAGCCTATAACGTAGTTACGCCAACAACCCATATTCTTCCCGGTTATTACACCATTCCCGCAGGCTATACCGGCTTCGATCCCGTCAGCCCCACTGCTACCAACAATGGTGCTGGCCCCGCGCCCAATAATGGCGAGGGCTTTTTCAAGGATCTCAGCGGCAACGAATTGCCGAATGCACCAAAATTCACGGTGTCGTTCGGCGCGCAATATTCGGTGCCGCTGACCTCCGATTGGGCAGCAACACTCAGAAGTGATTTTTACTGGCAGGATTCGTCCTGGGCGCGCGTCTTCAACGATGATCCTTACGATCACATTCGCGGCTACAGCACAGTCAACCTGTCGCTCATGCTCACCAGCCAAAGCGGCTGGCAGGCGATGGGCTACATCAAGAATGTGTTCAACAAAACGGCCATCACCGGCACATTCCTCAACAGCGATGACAGCGGCCTGACAACCAACGTCTTCCTCACCGACCCACGCCTGATCGGCGTGCGCGTCACAAAAAACTGGTGAGCGCGATGATGAAGAGGGCCGTCCAACACACCTCACCTGTCATCCCCGGCGAGCACCGCGCGCTTAGCGTGCGGTGTGAGGGAAGGGGACCCAGGTGGCAAACACCGAACGCGATCTCACCCATGTTTTCCTTTCCCCTCATGATGCACCCGCATCGTGAGGCCAGGAATGCCAAGTGCGGAATTACTACGGGGGGACTACAATGAGCGAATTAATGACCGTCGCGGAAAACCGCGCAAACACACGCTGGCAACTTCTCACAGGTGTCTGCGCCCTGGCGCTGCTCGGATCATCCGCGATCGCCGAAGCGCAGCACGAAGATACAGAACGCCCCGTCGTCTGGGTCGAGCTGGGCGCAGATCTCCAGCGCGTCGTGACCGGGCAAAAAAATTATTCGCCCGACTTCCTCAATGTTCAGCCCCGCCCGACATTCGAGGTGATTTCACCTTCGCAAACCCAACGCCTCCCGCGCTATTCCGTTGGCGGCGAGGCAAGCCTCACCTTCACACCAAAGCAATCGGATTGGAGCATTCTGGCGGGGGTGAAATTCGGCCGTTCCAATGGTGACAAACACGTCCACCAGCAAACGACCGATCATCCGCAACGCGGCTATTATTTCGGCGAACCCTTCTACGCCAATCTGGTCCGCTGGGGAGATACCAAGGTCGCCCATAAGCAATCCGATCTCCTGCTCGATTTCCAGGTTGGCAAAGACATCGGCTTCGGTGCCCACGGCAGCGGCAATTCAACCTTCGCGCTCGGCATCCGCTTCGCGCAATTCACTTCAAAATCCTCGGTCCGCCTGCGCGAACGGCCCGATGGCTATTACATGATGGTAAAAACAGCAGTCGGGGTAAAATACCGGCCACTCGAAAGTCATCACACCTATCTGGCGCAATTCGGTTCGGAGCGCAGCTTCCGTGGGTTCGGCCCCTCCATTTCGTGGACCGGCTCCGCACCCGTTGCGGGCGATTCCGAGGACCACGAACTCACCTTCGATTGGGGCGTGAACGCCGCCGTCCTGTTTGGCCGGCAGAAGGCATCGGGAACATTCCACACAACCGATCAGTTTTTCCCGAAAGCCTACTTGCTCCTGAATCCGCTAGTGGCAGTCACAAGACAGGGAGATGGCTTCGACAGATCACGCGCCAAAGTCGTGCCCAATCTCGGCGGCTTCGCGGGCCTGTCCTTCCGTTACGATACCGCCAAGGTGAGCTTCGGTTACCGCGCCGATTTCTTCCTGGGCGCCATGGATGGCGGCATAGAAACACGCAAAACCTATGACCGCAGCTTCTACGGCCCCTTCGCCAAAGTAAGCATCGGCCTCGGCGGGTAACGGCATCCGGCTTTGCCTCGGGAAAGCGGGGGTGTATTACCCCCGCTGAACCGGACTAACGTCGGACTCGTTATCCCACAATGTACTGGCTGCACCTTTCAGGTTTGTGTCTGGCCGCGTTGGCCCTCGCAGGGGCGGTCTATGCCCTCATCAGCGCGCGTGCCGTAACCCGCATCCTGCGCCGCCAACCGCCCCAAACCCCCAGCCTACCCCCGGTTACCCTGCTCAAACCGCTCCACGGCGCCGAACCCCTGCTGGCCGAGAATCTGGAAAGTTTTTTCGCGCAGGATTACCCCGCCCCGGTGCAAATCATCTTCGGCGTCCAAAACGCCGCCGATCCCGCCATCGCCACCGTCCGCGCCCTCCAGGCCAAATATCCGGAGCTGGATCTCGATCTGGTGATAGACGCCCGCCTCTCCGGCACAAATCGCAAAATATCCAATCTAGTCAATATGTTCCCACAAGCCCGGCACAATGCGCTGGTCCTCTCGGACAGTGACATCGCGGTCCCGCCCCACTGGCTGCGCACCGTCATCGCCACCCTCGCCCAGCCCGGCGTGGGCGCCGTCACCTGCCTTTATTCCGGCAAATCCTCCGGCGGCCTGTGGGCGCGCATGGCCGCCATGGGCATTTCCTACCAATTCCTCCCCAATGTCGCGGTGGGCAAAGAAGGGGGGCTCAGCCATCCCTGCTTCGGCTCCACCATCGCCGTCACTCGCCCAATCCTCACAGAAATCGGCGGTTTCGAGGCTTTTTCCGGCTATCTGGCCGATGACTACGAAATCGGCCGCGCCGTCCGCGACCGGGGCTATAGCCTGCCGCTCCCCCCGCTGGTGGTCGAACACATCTGTTCCGAACTCAGCGCCACGGAGCTTCTGCACCACGAACTGCGCTGGAACCGCACCATCCGCAGCATCAACCCCTTCGGCCATATCGGCAGTGTGGTTATTCACACCATCCCCCTGTCCCTCATCGCAGCACTCCTGATGGGTTTTGCCCCCCCGTCGCTGGCGGTTGTGGCGGCCTCGCTGGCCGCTCGCGCCACACTGAAGTGGCGTATCGACCACCATGTGGGAACAAAAGCAGGTCCCATCTGGCTTTTACCGCTCAGGGACTGCATATCTCTCTTCGTATTCGCAGGTTCGCTGTTCGGTCGCTCCGTCCACTGGCGGGGCGAGCGATTCGACATGCAGGCCAGTGGTGGTTTCTCGCAATCTGAGGTTTCGTGATGATGAAGACTCTTTTCCTCCAGGCCCCCTCCTTCGATGGATTCGATGGCGGCGCAGGCTCACGCTATCAGGCCAAACGCGAGATCAAATCCTTCTGGTATCCCACCTGGCTGGCCCAGCCCGCGGCGCTGGTCGAGAACTCCAAACTGATCGACGCACCGCCCCACAAAACCAGCCTCGCCGAGGTAGTAGGGCAGGCGAAAGATTTTGAGCATCTGGTGGTCCACACCTCCGTCCCGTCCTTCAAGTCGGATGTGAAGGTGATCGAGGCAATGAAGGCCGCCAACCCCAATCTCACCGTCGGCATGATCGGCGCCAAAGTGGCGGTGAACGCCGAAGGCTCGCTGCGCGAAGCCCCGGTGGTCGATTACGTCGCTCGCAACGAGTTCGATTTCACCGTCAAAGATGTGGCGGATGGCATCTCCTTCAAAGACATCAAAGGCATTTCCTATCGCTCCTCGCGCGATGTGATCCTGCACAATGATGATCGCGCGATGATCGAAAACATGGACAGCCTTCCCTGGGTCACGCCGGTCTACAAGCGTGACCTGGTGATGGAGAATTACTTCATCGGCTATCTCAAACACCCCTATATCTCGATCTATACGGGCCGCGGCTGCAAATCGCGCTGTACCTTCTGCCTGTGGCCACAAACCGTTGGCGGCCACAACTACCGCACCCGCTCGGTCCAACATGTGGTCGACGAAATCAAATGGGCGATGAAAGCCTTCCCGCAAACGAAGGAATTCTTCTTCGACGACGACACCTTCACCGACAATCTGCCCCGTGCGGAAGCCATTGCCAAAGAACTCGGCAAAATCGGTGTCACCTGGTCGTGCAACGCCAAGGCCAATGTGCCGTATGAATCGCTGAAAAAGCTGAAGGATGGCGGTTTGCGCCTGCTGCTCGTCGGCTATGAATCCGGCAACCAGCAAATCCTGCACAACATCAAAAAAGGCATGTTGATCGAAGTCGCCGAAAAATTCACCAAGGATTGCCACGAACTCGGCATCGCCATCCACGGCACCTTCATCCTCGGTCTTCCCGGTGAATCGAAAGAAACGATCCGCGAAACGAAGGAATTCGCCAAGCGCATCAACCCGCACACCATTCAGGTTTCGCTGGCCGCCCCCTATCCCGGCACCTTCCTCTATAATCAGGCAGTGCAGAACGGCTGGCTCGATGCCGATCACGCCGAGTTGGTCGATGAAAGCGGCATCCAGATCGCGCCGCTACACTATCCCCATCTGTCACATCAGGAAATCTTCAATTCGCTGGAAGGCTTCTACCGCGAATTCTATTTCCGCCCCGGCAAAATCGCCTCCATCGTGGGCGAGATGCTGCGCTCCACCGACATGATGAAGCGCCGCCTGCGCGAAGGCGTGGAGTTCTTCCACTTCCTGAAGGAGCGCCGGGAACACGCCGCTTGAAGCAGCTCGTCGTCACGGCCGATGATTTCGGCGCGGCGCGCGAAGTCAACGAGGCGGTCGAAATCGCGCACACCAGCGGCATCCTCACCGCCGCCAGCTTAATGGTGGCTGCCCCCGCAGCGGCAGAGGCGGTCACCATCGCCCGCCGCCTGCCCAGTTTGCGTGTCGGCCTGCATATCGTGCTGGTGGATGGCCGCCCCCTGCTGCCGCCCGATCAGGTGCCCGATCTGGTGGATGACGCGGGCAATTTCCGCAACGACATGGCGGTGGGCGGCGCGCGCATGTTCTTCCTGCCAAAAGTCCGCGCGCAACTCGAACACGAAATCGCCGCCCAGTTCGAAGCCTTCCGCGCCACGGGGCTCACCCTCGACCATGTGAACGCGCACAAACATTTCCACCTCCACCCCACCATCGCCGCCACCATCCTGCGGCTTGGCCCCGGTTTCGGCATGTGGGGCCTGCGCGTGCCACGCGAACCCCAATCCGTCCTCGCAAAGGTGGAAAAATCGGCCGGCGCCGACCCCGTCTCCGCCATCACCCGCCCATGGGCCTCGCTGCTCGCCGCCCGCGCCCGCAAAAACCACATCAAAGCGCCGGATCATGTCTATGGCCTGCGCTGGTCCGGCGCGATGAACGCCCCAAGGCTCGAAGGGGTGATTCAAAATCTCCGCCACGGCCTCAGCGAAATCTATCTCCACCCCGCCACCGGCCCTTACAGGGGCTCCGCGCCCGGCTATGCCTATGCCGAGGAGCTAGCCGCCCTGACCGCGCCACATGTGATCGCCGCCACCCAAAATCCCCACATAAAACTGGGCGGTTACCGGGATTTCGGCTGAGTTATCGAACACCCACGGAACTGGGGTATAATGGAACAGTTCGAACCGCTGAAAGATATGTGAACGCCGCCATGACCACCGCAACCCTCGCCGTCCCCGACCTGTCGATAGCCATCCCGCCCATCTCCGGCGGCCCAATCCGGCTCGGCAGCGATGAACACAAGGCGCTGTTCTGCAAGGCCATGCTGACGACGTTCGATCCCTATCGCCCCGCCGTGATCGACTGGCCTAAATTAACGCCAGACACGCAAGCCAAAATCACCTCCCTGCCAATCTGGGACATAGCGGTGCAGACGGAAGGTAAAGCAGGCTTACGCGTCGCCACTTACGGCAAATTGATCCGCGATCCGCTGCTCAAACGCGCCACCGAACTCAACGCCTATGAAGAAAGCCGCCACAAACACGTCCTGCACAATATGGTGCAAGCCTACGGAATCGCGCTTGAGCCAGAACCCGCCTATATCGTGCCACGCGATGCGGAATGGGCCTTCATGGTCACCGGCTATAGCGAGTGCATCGACAGTTTCTTCGCCTTCGGCCTGTTCGATGTCGCCAAACGCTCCGGCTTCTTCCCGCCCGAACTGGTGGACACGTTCGAACCGGTGATGCGCGAAGAAGGCCGCCACATTCTCTTCTTCGTGAACTGGGTCGCCTGGCATCGCCGCAACATGCCGCTGTGGCGCCGCCCCTGGTTCGCGCTCAAAATCGCTGCCGTCTGGGCCTTTCTGGTGTGGGAACGCATCGGCATCGCAGGCGATCTCGATGGCGGCGGCAAAGGCCAGGATAATAATTTCACCGTCAACGGCGCCAAAGAACTGGGTGTGGAAATCACCATCCCCGATCTGATGGATACCTGCCTCGCCGAAAATGATCGCCGCCTCGGCATCTACGACAAACGTCTCCTGCGCCCCATGTTTGTCCCGCGCATGGTGCGCTTTGCGCGCAAATTCATGCGCAGCCCCAAACCTGCCGCCGCCTGATATGCCAGACCGCGTTGTTGTTACCGGCGCCTCAGGATTTGTTGGTTCAGCCGTCGCCCGCGCAGCCCTCGCGCGCGGTTACGATGTCTGCACAACCCTGCGCGCCAGCAGCAATCACGCCAATGTCGAAGATCTCGGCTGCGAAATCGCCATCGCCGACATGCGCGATCAACAGGCCATGGAAAGCGCACTAAAAGGCGCCCGCTATCTCTTCCACGTCGCCGCGGATTATCGCCTCTGGGCCCGCGATCCGGGCGAGATCGTGCGCAACAATCTCGAAGGCACGCGCGCCACCATGCAGGCAGCGCTCAACGCAGGCGTAGAAAAAATCGTCTACACCTCATCCGTCGCCACCCTCAAACCAATAGAGGGTCAACCGGCCGATGAAACCTCCCGCCACGACGAAACCACCGTCATCGGCGCCTATAAGCTGAGCAAAGTCGTCGCCGAACGATTGGTCGAAAAACTGATCGCCGAAAACGGCCTGCCCGCCACCATCGTCAGCCCCTCCACCCCCATCGGCCCGCGCGACATTCGCCCCACGCCCACAGGCCGCATCATCGTCGAAGCCGCCACCGGCAAAATCCCGGCATTTGTGGATACCGGCCTCAACCTCGCCCATGTGGATGATGTAGCGACGGGCCATTTTCTCGCGCTGGACAAAGGCCAAATCGGCGAACGCTACATTCTGGGCGGAGAAGATGTGAGCCTTCAACACATGCTGGCCGTCATCGCAAACCTCGCAGGCCGCAAAGCCCCCACCATCAAATTCCCGCGTGGCCCGCTCTATCCACTCGCCTATGCCGCGGAGACAATCGCAAAACTCACCGGCAAAGAACCCTTCCTCACCGCCGATGCCCTCAACATGTCGAAATACCGCATGTTCTTTTCATCGGCGAAAGCAAAACGCGACCTCGGCTATACCGCGCGCCCCTATAGCGATGCGCTCACCGATGCATTTGCCTGGTTCAAACAAGCGGGCTATCTCACATGATAGCCCTTGCGATCCTCTCGCTGCTCATCTGGCTCGGCCTCATCTTCGCCCGCGGCATGTTCTGGCGCGCCCGCGAACGTGACGACCGCAACGAACCCGCAGAGCCTGCAATCTGGCCCAGCGTCACGGCAGTGGTGCCAGCGCGCGATGAAGCCGATGTCATCGCCCACTCCCTCGCCAGCCTTCTCGCCCAAAATTATCCCGGCGAATTCAACATCATTCTGGTGGACGACCAAAGCAGCGACACCACAAACTCAATCGCCCAAAGCCTCGACAGCACAAACCGCCTGACCATCCTCAGCGGCACAGCCCACCCCGCAGGCTGGACGGGAAAGTTATGGGCCGTCAAACAGGGCATCACACAAAGCGGCAACCCGGACTATCTCTGGCTGACCGACGCCGACATCGCCCACACACCAGATAACTTGCGCAAACTCATCGCCCGCGCCGAAGCCAACAAACTGGTGCTGGTCTCCCTGATGGCCAAATTAAACTGCACCACCTTCGCCGAACGCCTGATGATCCCGGCCTTCGTCTTCTTCTTCGCCATGCTGTTTCCCTTCGCAGCAGTGAACAATCCCAAAAACCGCACCGCCGCCGCCGCAGGCGGCTGCATGTTGATCCGCCGCGAGGCGCTGGAACGCGCCGGCAATATCGACGCGATAGCCCACGAAATCATCGACGATTGCGCCATGGGCCGCGCGCTGAAAGGGCAGGGGCCAATCTGGCTCGGCCTCACCACCCGCGCCACCTCCATTCGCCCCTATCAATCGCTGGGTGAAATCCGCCGCATGATTTCCCGCTCCGCCTTCGCACAACTGGACTATTCGGTCCTTCAACTTCTCGGCACCATCATCGGCATGGCGCTCCTCTTCATCACGCCACCCTTGCTCGCGCTTTTCGCAACGGGCCCCACACAACTCATCGGCGCGTTCATCTGGCTCGCCATGGCCATCGCCTTCCAGCCCATGCTGCGCTTCTACAATCTGTCCCCGCTCTGGGGCCTTCTCCTGCCGGTCATCGGCACGCTCTACACAGCCTTCACCTTCGACTCCGCGCTCCAGTTCTGGCGCGGCAAAGGCGGCATGTGGAAGGGCAGGGCACAGGCCATCCGCACATGACCGAAGCACCAGACCTCTCCTCCGGCAAAACCGATACCGACGAAAACTTCCCCGTCGCCTCGGTGCTCATCCACCCGCGCCACCGCCCGGTCATCATGGCGTTCTATCGCTTCGCCCGCGCCGCAGACGATATTGCCGACAACGCAAACGCCAACGCCGAAGACAAGCTGCATCTTCTGGACCGTATGCATCGCGGCCTCTTCGGCCTCGAAAACGGAACGGATGAAGCAAACACCCTGCGCCTCGCGCTCGCCAAACATCACCTCACCACCCAACATGCCAGCGACCTGCTGGAAGCCTTCCGCCGCGATGTGGTGAAACTGCGTACCGCCAACTGGGACGAGCTGATAGACTATTGCCGCTATTCCGCGATGCCCGTGGGCCGCTTCATGCTGGATGTGCACGGCGAATCCCACAGCACCTGGCCCGCTTCAGATGCGCTATGCGCTGCCTTGCAAATCCTCAATCACCTGCAAGATTGCGGCAAGGACTATCGCGCCCTCAACCGCGTCTACCTCCCGCTCGATGCGCTGGGCGCAAGCGGCATCACGCCCGAAGCTCTGGCCGAAGATAAATCCTCCCCCGCACTCCTCGGCGTCATCCACAGCCTGGCGCAACGCAATGCCCACCTCTTCACAAAGGCCAGCATCCTGTCCGATAGCGTGCGCGATACGCGCCTCGCCTTAGACGTCGCCGTCATTCAAAGCCTCGCAGAAAACCTCAACACCGGCCTCACATCGCGCGATCCCTTGGCCGATAAAGTCCACCACACAAAGCCAGAAGCCCTTGGCCTTGCCCTTCTCACCACTTTTCGCTTTTTTGCCCGCCGCTGGTTGCCAAAAAAGCCACAACACCTCACAGCACAGCCATGACCACAGAAACCGACACGCCCACAGACTCAGACATGATGGGCCTCGCCCCCGAAATTCAGGCCGTCCAAAAAAAGGCCGCCAGCAGCTCGTTCTATGCGGCGATGCGCATCCTGCCCAAAGTCGAGCGCGAAGCCATGTTCGCGATCTATGCCTTCTGCCGCGCGGTGGATGACATCGCCGATGACGGCATCGGCACGCGTGAAAACCGGCGCACAGCACTGGAAGACTGGCGCACCGATCTCGCCCAGCTTTATGCAGGCAATCCCCCCGAACGCGTCGCCTTCCTGCAAAAGGCGGTTCAATCCTTCCATCTCCGGCAGGAAGATTTCCTCGCCGTGATCGACGGCATGGACATGGATGTGGCGCAAGACATTGCAGCCCCCGATTTCGCAACGCTGGATCTTTATTGTGACCGCGTCGCCAGCGCCGTCGGCCGCCTCTCCATCAAAATCTTCGGCATGGACGAAGAGCCCGGCTTCGCGCTGGCCCATCATTTAGGCCGCGCCCTGCAATTCACCAACATCCTGCGCGATCTCGATGAAGACGCCGCGATCAACCGCCTCTACCTGCCGCGCGAAGCCCTGAACGAGTCTGGTATCCAGACAATGGAGCCGCGCCTCGCCATCGCCAGCCCGCTGATCGACAAAGCCTGCCGCATCCTCGCCGCCCGCGCCCACGAACATTACGCCGCCGCCGATGCCATTCTGGCGCGTCGCCCCAAGGGTCGCATCGCCGCCCCCCGTCTGATGGGCGCGGTCTATGCGCGTATCCTGTCGAAAACAGAACAGTCCGGCTGGGCTCCACCGCGCGCCCGCGCGCGTCTGGGCAAAACCGAACTTCTACTTCTTGTCTCCCGCCACGGATTATTCAAATGAACCAAGGCACGGTCTATGTCATCGGCGCTGGTCTTGCCGGGCTCAGCGCTGCAGTCGAAATCGCGCGCCAGGGCCGAAAGGTAGAACTCATCGAGTCCGCCAATCAGGCGGGCGGCCGCTGCCGTTCCTATTTCGATTCCACGCTTGGCCGCACCATCGACAACGGCAATCACCTCATCCTCTCCGGCAACCACGCGACGTTTGAGTATTTGCGCATCCTCGGCGCGCAAGACGCACTCATCGGTCCCAATCGCGCCGAATTCACCTTCGCCGATCTGAAAAGCAAAAAACGCTGGACCATCACCCCAAATGACGGCCCGCTCGCCTGGTGGGTGCTGTCCAAAAATCGCCGCGTGCCAAATACCAAAGCGTCAGACTATCTGGGCATGGCGGGCCTGATGTTCGCCAACAAACGCCAGCGCGTTCAAGATGCGATGAAGTGCGAAGGCACATTGTGGGACCGCCTGCTCGATCCCTTTCTCCTCGCCGCCCTCAACATCCGCCCGCAACTGGGTTCAGCGGCACTCGCGGGCGCCATCGTGCGCGAAACCCTCGCCAAAGGCGGCAAGCACTATTATCCGCGCATCGCAGATCCGCATCTGGCCTCGGCGCTGGTGGACCCGGCGCTGAGCTATCTCAAGGCAAAAGGCGCCACCGTGCGCATGGGCCAAAGGGTGCGGAAGTTAACAATGTCTGAAGACCGCATCACCGGATTCGATGTGGGCGAAGAGACACAGTTAGGTACAAAAGATTCGCTGATTCTCGCCGTATCGCCCTGGGTCGCCGCAGAACTTTTGCCCGGCCTGAAAACCCCCAACGAATTTACCGCCATCGTCAACGCGCATTATCTGGTCACGCCGCCGCCCGGCCTTCCCGCCATAATCGGCGTCCTCGGCGGAACTGCCCAATGGGTCTTCGCGTTTTCGGACAGGGTTTCCGTCACCGTCAGCGGTGCCGATCAACTCGTTGATTTGGACCGGGAATCCCTGGCGGCAACACTATGGGCCGATGTTGCGTCCGTTCACGGCCTCAGCCCTGAGCTACCGCCTTGGCAAATCGTAAAGGAGAAACGGGCCACCTTCGCCGCAACGCCGGAACAGGATGCAAGACGCCCTAATCCTGCCACGCAATTCGGCAATCTGGTGCTTGCTGGAGATTGGGTCCAAACCGGCCTTCCCGCCACGATCGAGGGGGCGGTGAGATCAGGCCAAAAGGCAGCAAAACTGGTACTTAGCCGCCAGTTCGTATAATCCAAGGATTCGGTCCTAGAAAAGCACCATGAACAAGATGATCGCCGACAGCAGCCTATTAGAGCTAGAGGACGTTATTCAAAACGCCTCCTCAGCGCTGCTGCGGCAACAGCGCGAAGATGGCCATTGGGTCTTCGAACTCGAAGCCGACGCCACCATCCCGTCCGAATATATCCTGCTGGTGCATTATCTGGGCGAAACACCCAACCTTGAGTTGGAAGCCAAGCTCGGCAATTACCTGCGCCGCATCCAGGGCACACATGATGGCTGGCCGCTGTTCCACAAAGGCGCTTTCGACATCAGCGCCACGGTCAAAGCCTATTTCGCACTGAAGATGATCGGCGACGACGTGAACGCGCCCCACATGGCGCGCGCCCGCGCTGCCATCCTCGCCCATGGCGGCGCCGAACACGCCAATGTCTTCACCCGCATCCTGCTCGCCCTCTACGGCGAACTGTCATGGAAAAGCGTGCCCACCATCCCGCCGGAACTCATCCTTCTGCCGCGCTGGTTTCCAATCCATCTGTCCAAAATGTCCTATTGGGCGCGCACCGTCATGGTGCCGCTGCTGGTGCTGGCCTCGCTGAAGCCGGTGGCGCGCAACGGGCGCAACATCCATGTCGGCGAGTTGTTCAAATCCAAACGCCCGCCCGCCCAACACCGCGCCCCACACCAAAACCCCTATTGGGCCACCTTCTTCATCACCCTCGATCACGTCCTCAAAGTGATCGAGCCGTTCTGGCCAAAGAAAATGCACCAGCGCGCGCTGGACCGTTGCGTCGCCTTCGTCACCGAACGCCTGAACGGCGAGGATGGCTTGGGCGCAATCTATCCCGCCATGACCAACAGCGTGATGATGTTCGATCTGCTGGGCTACAAAGCGGATCATCCAGATCGCGCCATCGCCCGCCATGCAATCGAAAAGCTGCTGGTGGTGAAGGACGACGAAGCCTATTGCCAGCCTTGCGTCTCGCCCATCTGGGACACCGCGCTCGCCTGCCACGCTTTGATGGAAGTGCGCGACGGTGAAGCCAACAAAAAAGTCGTTGAAGGCCTTGAATGGCTCAAAGCCCGTCAGGTTCTCAACGTCAAAGGCGATTGGGCGGAAGAACGCCCCGATGTGCGCCCCGGCGGCTGGGCCTTCCAATACAACAACGATCATTACCCCGATCTCGATGATACAGCCGTCGTCGTCATGGCGCTCGACCGCGCGCGGGAAACCATCGCCCCCCAATCCGATTTTTCGGAATCCATCGAACGCGGGCGTGAATGGGTTGAAGGCCTGCAAAGCCGCAATGGTGGCTGGGGCGCCTTCGATGCCGATAATTCCTACCACTATCTCAACAACATCCCCTTCGCCGATCACGGCGCCCTGCTCGATCCCCCGACAGAGGATGTGACGGGCCGCTGCCTCGGCATGCTCGCGCAATTGGGCGAAGGGCCGGATAGTCCGCGCGTAAAAGAGGCGCTCACCTATCTCGAAAGCGTCCAGATGAAGGACGGCAGCTGGTTCGGCCGCTGGGGCGTGAACTACATCTATGGCACATGGTCAGTGCTCGCCGGTCTCAACGCCGCAAAGGTCGATACACAATCCACAATGTTCCGCCGTGCCGCATCCTGGCTCGTCTCCATCCAGAACGAAGATGGCGGCTGGGGCGAGGATTGCGATAGCTACAAGCTCGATTATGCGGGCTATGAACGCAGCGCATCCAGCGCCTCGCAAACCGCCTGGGCTCTGCTTGCTCTCATGGCGTCGGGGGATGTGAACCATCCCGCGGCCGCCCGCGGCATCCGCTATCTGCAACAAACACAGGCCGAAGACGGGCTGTGGCCTGAAGAAGAATTTACCGGCGGTGGATTTCCCCGCGTTTTCTATCTGCGCTATCACGGCTATCCCAAATTCTTCCCGCTCTGGGCCGTCGCCCGATATCGCAACCTGAAAACCGGCAATTCACGGCGCGTCGAATACGGCTTGTGAGATGATCCTGGCCGTTGTCGGGCTGGCACGCGAAGCCCGGATTGTTGGGGGCTCAAAGGTCACACCTCTCATCGGCGGCGGCGATAGCGCGAAGCTGAAACGAGAGCTCGATACCGCGCTCTTAGGCAACGAAAACTCCGGCACCAAAATATCGGGCATCATCAGCATCGGCATCGCAGGCGGCCTTTCCCCGGATGTCCGGCCCGGCAGCGTTGTGGCCGCAACAGCCGTCATCGCAGGGCCAGTGCGGTTTGAAACCGATCCAGGCTGGGCGCAGCGCTTGATGCGTGTGGCCCCCCATTGCAGGCCGGGCGTGATTGCAGGCAACGACACGGTGATCGCGAGCAGGCCGGAAAAAACCGATCTGTTCGAGCGTACCGGCGCCGTCGCCGTCGATATGGAATCCCACATCGCCGCCGCCGCGGCCTCAGCGCACAACATCCCTTTCGCGGCTTTGCGCGTGGTGTGCGATCCGGCCGACCGCACCATCCCGCCAGCAGCGCTGGTGGCGATGAAACGCGATGGCTCCATTGATCTGGGCGCCGTGCTGCGCTCGGTGATGGCCGAGCCAGGGCAGCTTCTCAGCCTCGCCTATCTCGCGCGGGATTCGAAAATAGCGTTCCGCACGCTACTCCGCTGCCGCAATTTCCTGGGCAGCAGCCTTGGTGGTCTTGATCTCGGTTAGCTTGTGCTCGACATGGCGCGAGAACACGAATTCCGCAGGCCGTTGATTGGCGAGTGAAATATCCGGCGCCATGGCCCCATCAGTCTTCACGCCGCGCAACTGAAGCGGCAGAAGTTTCCAGGGCTTTTTCACAGAGTCGGCAACAGCGGTGCCTTCAAAGCCGCAATGCACCATGCAGTTGGCGCATTTCTCGTAATTGCCAACGCCATATTTTTCCCACTCGGTGTCTTCCATCAGCTCCTTGAAGGTCTTCACATAGCCTTCGCCAAGGAGATAGCAGGGCTTCTGCCAGCCAAACACCGTGCGCGCGGGCATCGACCATGGCGTGCAGGCATAGGTCTGGTTCCCGGCCAAAAAGTCGAGAAACAGATCGGACTGGGTGAACGCCCATTTCTTGCCGCCATTGCCGCGCACAAGAATATCGCGGAACAGCTTCTTGGTGCGTTCGCGATTGAGAAAATGCTCCTGATCGGGCGCGCGCTCATAGGCATAGCCCGGCGAAACGGTAATCCCGTCCAGCCCCATCGCCATCATTTCATCAAAGAATTTGGCCACACGTTCGGGCTCGGCGCCATGAAACAGCGTGCAGTTGATCTGGGTGCGAAAGCCGCGCGCCTTGGCAAGTTTGATCGCTTCGATAGCTTTGACATAGGTGCCTTCAAGGCAAACCGATTTGTCATGCATCTCCTGATCGCCATCCAGATGGATCGACCAGGTAAAATTCTCATGCGGCGTATACTGGTCAATCTTCTTGGTCAGCAACAACGCATTGGTGCACAGAATGACGAACTTGCCGCGCTTGATATAGCCTTCGACAATCTGCGGCATTTCCCGGTGCAGCAGCGGCTCGCCGCCCGCAATCGACACAGCAGGCGCGCCGCATTCGTCGATGGCCTGCATACAATCTTCGTAAGAGATGCGCTGATTCAAAATATCGTCAGGATAATCAATCTTGCCGCAACCGGCGCAGGCCAGATTGCAGCGGAACAGCGGCTCCAGCATCATGACGAGTGGATAGCGCGAACGCCCGAGCAAATGCTGCTTGAGAACATAGGCGCCAATGCGCGCTGCCTGCTTGACTGGAATACCCAACGAACGCTCCGATCAGTTTCGCAATGCCGCCGGAAGGCGGAATTCGATATGTTCCTTGATGCCGTCCATGCCCGACACCTCAACCTCGTCGATCAGGCGCAAAGCAGCGATCACATTCTCGACAAGGCTCTCAGGCGCGGATGCACCGGCTGTCAGCCCCACACGTTCCTTACCCACCAGCCATTCCGGATTAAGCTCGGTGGCATCGGCGATGAGGTAAGACGGCACACCTTCCTCCAGCCCGATCTCACGCAGCCGGTTGGAATTGGAACTGTTCTGCGCCCCGACCACCAGAATAACATCGGCCACCTTGCACAGGTCGCGCACAGCGGTCTGCCGGTTCTGCGTGGCGTAACAAATGTCCGAGGTTTCAGGCCCCACAATGTCGGTGAAGCGGCCCTTGAGCGCGGTAATGATGGCGCGGGTATCGTCAATCGAAAGCGTGGTCTGGGTAACATAGGCCACCGGCATATCCGCCGGAATGTCGAGCTTGCCGACATCCTGTTCGGACTGAACAAGATCCACCGGCGCACCGACCTGACCCATCGTCCCTTCCACTTCCGGGTGTCCGGCATGGCCAATGAGGATCAGCCTGCGCCCCTGGCTCACATAGCGTTTGCCCTGCATGTGCACCTTGGACACCAGCGGGCAGGTGGCATCGAGCACCGGCAAACCGCGATCATTGGCCTCCTGCACCACAGCCAGCGGCACACCATGGGCGCTGAACACGGTCACGGCGCCTTCCGGCACCTCGTTCAGCTCCTCGACAAAGCGGGCGCCCTTGCTTTTGAGTGTTTCCACCACATGCTTGTTGTGCACAATCTCATGGCGGACATAGACGGGCTCGCCATATTTTTGCAGCGCGCGTTCGACCGTGTCGATCGCGCGCACCACGCCTGCGCAAAAACCGCGGGGCTGGGCGAGAATGACACGCATCATGGGGATACAAACACCTTTCAAGGGACCGCCAAGGGGCAGTCAGGCTATGGCTTTGATATGGGTGTTTACTCGCCGGATTCCACATCGTCCATAGTTGCTCTTTCGCAACCGCAAACAGTTCTTCAAAATACCTGTTCCAGACATGATTCCAGTGTGTTAGCGGCTTGGCTGGACGGCGGCCAATGGCTCCCTTACACCCATTAAGAGAGGGGTTTTTATGCAGATTCGCGAAAACCAGACGGCCAGCTTGAACGCCGCGCTGGCCGAAGCCGCCACCACAGTCGAAACCGCGCTGGACAAGCTCCTGCCGCAACCGACCGGCCTCCATGCCCGCGCGCAGGAAGCAATGCGCTACGCCACCTTTGCCGGCGGCAAGCGCCTGCGCCCCTTTCTGGTGCTGCAATCCTCCCGCCTGTTCGCCGTCGCGCCAGAGCGCGCCGTCCGCGCCGCTGCCGCCATCGAGGTGCTGCACACCTATTCGCTGGTGCATGACGACCTGCCGTCGATGGATAATGACGATCTGCGTCGTGGCCGCCCCACCACCCACCGCGCCTTTGATGAAGCAACCGCCATCCTCGCGGGCGATGGCCTTCTCACCATTGCCTTCGAAATTCTCGCCAACCCTGCCACCCATCCCTCGGCAGAGGTACGCTGCGCCCTGATCTCCAACCTCGCGCAAGCCGCAGGCAGCGATGGCATGATCGGCGGCCAGATGATCGACATGAAAGCCTCCGAACGCGCATTGTCAGCGGATGAGGTGATGCGCCTGCAACAACTCAAAACCGGCGCACTGTTTGAATTCTCCTGCGAAGCAGGCGCCATTCTGGGTGAAGCCCCACCGGCAGACCGTGAACGCCTGCGCAGCTTCGCAAAAGATTTCGGTCTCGCCTTCCAGATCACCGATGATTTGTTGGATGTCACCAGCACCGCCGAAAAAGCAGGCAAATCCGTCGGCAAGGATCAGGACCAAGGCAAGGCAACCCTGATCTCGATCTACGGCCAGAACGGCGCAAAAGCCGAAGCCGAAAAACTCGTCGCCCGCGCCCGCGCCACGCTCGATGTCTACGGCAAAAACGCCGCCGAACTCCAGGCCCTCGCTGACTACCTTCTGGGCCGCGAAAGCTAAGAAACACGCGTCACCCACACCTGTCATGGCGCGGAAGGAAAAAATGTCATTCCGGGGATAGCCGACACTTGTTTTGTCATTCCCGGCGAGCGAAGCGAGGGAAGGGAACCCAGGCGCATCAACCGACTCGATACGTGCCTACCCACCCACCCTCGCTGTCATGGCCCGCCAAGTGCGGGCCACCCAGGTGACGCGTTATTCAGCCTAGGAAAGGCAGGGCAGGGCCCATTTCGCATGAACGTGAACGCCACCCCCATTGCACAACAGCCCATCCCGCCACACATAATCCCCATGCCCACGCGCCCGAACACAGCCCCCCATCTCACCCGCCGCACACTGCTTGCCGCCGGTGCGGTAAGCCTTGCCCTGCCAGGCCTCGCCCGCGCCGCAAATCCCACGGTCGAGATCGAGCAATTCAGCGACAGCGGCCAAAGCCGAGGGCTAACGCGCCTGCCAAAAGTGACAAAAACCGATGCGCAATGGAAAGCCCAGCTTTCCCCGCTCTCCTTCGACGTCACACGCCACGCCGGAACAGAGCGCGCCTTCACCGGCGCAACATGGAACAACCATGCCAGCGGCCTCTATCGCTGCATCTGCTGCAACACAGCCCTGTTCGACTCCGCGACAAAATTCGAGTCCGGCACCGGCTGGCCGAGTTTCTGGAAACCGCTGTCAAAAACCAATCTCGTGGAAACGCGCGATAGCTCCCTGTTGATGACGCGCATCGCCATTTCCTGCAAACGCTGCGACGCCCATCTCGGCCATGTCTTTACAGATGGCCCCAAACCCACAGGCCTGCGCTACTGCATGAATTCCGCAGCCCTGCGCTTCGTGCCAAGAGCCGCATCATGAACAAACTGCAACGCATGACGGGACGTTTTGTCGGCGCAGCCCTGCTCATCGCCTCCATGGGCGCAGGCCTGCTCACCCTCGCGCGCGCCGATGAAGCACAAGTCGTCCCCGCACCCCTCATCGACACCACCAACCCCGGCACAACAGAAACCGCTATCCTCGCCGGTGGCTGTTTCTGGGGCGTCGAAGGCGTGTTTCAACATGTCAAAGGCGTGCGCAATGTCGTGTCCGGCTATTCCGGCGGCTCCAAAGAGACCGCGAGCTACGCCCTCGTCAGCACCGAACAAACCGGCCACGCCGAAGCCGTAAAAATCACCTTCGATCCGCAAGTCATCACCTATGGCCAAATCCTGCGCATCTATTTCTCCGTCGCGCACGACCCGACACAATTGAATCGCCAAGGCCCAGATCGCGGCCCAAGCTATCGCTCCAACATCTTCACCACATCCGCCGAACAGGCACGCATCGCCAAAGCCTATATCGCGCAACTCGAAAAAGCGCAGATCTACGCAAGCCCCATCGTCACGCGGGTCGATTCCCTGCAAGCCTTCTATCCGGCCGAAAGCGCCCATCAGAATTTCCTGCGGCGTAACCCGACCAACAGCTACATCGTCGCCTACGACCTGCCCAAAATCGCCAATCTCAAACGCCTGCTGCCACAGATGTATCGCGCGCAATCTCTTTGAGCGTGGCTCTTTAACCGGGCTATTTAACAGGGCCATTTAACCGGGCGATCGGGCGCATGGCGCAAACCCCGCCGCCATGCCAATGACCATTACGAAGCCGCTTTGCGATGATGGTCTCGATGCTCAAAACTGCCGCAGTCCTCCTCCTCGCCACCATCACCCCAGCCGCGGCCCATGTCAGCCTCGCCCAGCCCACAGCGGTCGCAGGCAGCCACAGCGTCGCCACCTTCCGCATCGGCCATGGCTGCGGCACATCCCCGACCACGGCGATCCGGGTCACGATTCCACAAGCCATCACCACAGCCCGCCCGCAGCCCAAGCCGGGCTGGACGCTGGAATTGGCGCAACAGGATAGCAAAACCACCGCCATCACCTGGAAAAGCGGCAACCTCCCCGCAGATCAGTTCGACGAATTCTCCATCCTGCTCGATCTACCAGACGCGCCCACAACCCTTCTGTTTCCCGTCACCCAAACCTGCGAAGGCGCGGTCGCCAATTGGAATCAACCCCCAGACGGCATCACCAAATTCCCCGCCCCCCAACTCACCGTCACCGCACCAGACCCACACGCCGCCATGCACCACATGCACTGAGCGCGCAGGCAACAGCGCCGCCCTGATCCTGCTCTAGCAAGCCCAAACACCCCAAAATCCATGAGCTGATGCGCGCATATCTGCATTGACACCCGTTAATGTTGAGAATAAGACGCAAATTCATTATCAGGAGGGGCGGGTGTCCATATTTACAAAAACCGTGATCGCAATTGCACTTGGCGGAAGTTCGCTGGCCGGAACGTCCGCAGCCTTGGCGCAGGCTGTAACCGAAAACGTCCTCGTCACGGGAGACCTGCTCGTACCCACAGACACAGTCTCCAAATCCCCCATTCCTTTCCTCGAAAATCCGCAAACCACCTCAGTCGTTACACAGGATCTGCTTCAGGATCAGGGCATCACCCGTCTGGCCGATGCATTGCGCAATGTCGCTGGTGTCTCGCGCAGCAGCACCTATGGCTATTTCGATGCCTATCAAATCCGCGGCTATGACGCGTCCTATGGCAGCATTTTCCTCGACGGCCTGAAGAACGGCAACGTGGCCGGTGAATCCAACGAGCTCGGCGGCCTCGAACAGGTAGAGGTCATCAAAGGCCCTGCCTCCGGCCTCTACGGCTCGGCCCCGCTCGGCGGCGTCATCAACCTCGTCAGCAAACGCCCCAAAGAGGGCAGGTTCGCGGATGTCAGCGTCGGCGTCGCGTCATTCGATGGCAAAGACGTGTCGCTGGATGCGAATGACCGTTTGTTCGATCTGCCCGTTCTCGCGCGCATCAACGTGATCTATCGCAACAGCGGCGATTTCGTGGATTTCGCCCATTCCGAACGCATCTACGTCGCCCCGTCCCTCACCTGGCAAATCGCGCCCGCAACCAGCCTCACAGTGCTGACGCGCTACCAGCGCGATCATCTCTCGCCGTGGTCGCCGGTCCCCGCCTATGGCACGATCCTGCCCATTCCGGGCGGCAAACTGTCCATCA
>Ga0164241_10000621_pt1 | contig 58612 bp, 40 predicted proteins | sample OricomyardsoilBY_FD_108780 | JGI IMG/M metagenome (GOLD analysis project Ga0164241, IMG submission 108780) | Backyard soil microbial communities from Emeryville, California, USA - Original compost - Back yard soil (BY) | ecosystem: Environmental > Terrestrial > Soil > Unclassified | place: USA...
CGTCGTCGGCCGCAACCGTGGCGGCAACGGCGTCGGCGCGGTGGTCGGTCGCAACGACAGCTCCGGCTACGGCGTGCGCGGCTTCAACACCAAGAACGGCATCGGCGTGCTCGGCCAGGCTGGCATCAGCGGCGGCACCGGCGTCGGCGGACGCTTCGAGAACGTCAACGCGGCCAATGGCTCGTCGGCTCTCGAGGCGGCGACCAACGGCACCGGCTGGGCGGGCAACTTCACGAACAGCAACAACAGCAGCGCCGCTCAGGGCGTACGCATCTCGACGACGGCCGGGCAGGGCGGCAACGCTCTGAACATCGCAAACGGCACCGTGGCGATGTCGTATCAGAACAGCTACGCGAGCAACACCGTCGTCGACGACGGTATCCTGGTTATAACGACTCCCGGAAGCGTCACGATTCCGACGGCCGCACCGATCGTTGATGGAACCACCATCTGGGTGGTGAACAACTCCGGCGGCGCCGTGAGCATCTCCAACACGACCGTGGGTGCGTTCAATATCTCCGATGCCCGGGCACAGCAGTTCCTGCGTGTCAGCACGGTGAGCTCGGCCAACTGGATTCCGGTTCAGTAAAATTCGTATCTTGCCTGACGGCATAACGCTCAATGTGGGGGAGAGCTCTGTCCAAGAGCTCTCCTTTCACGTAACCCGGATTAGCATCGCAACATCTTATACGATATATCAATCCTACTTTGGAGACAGCATGAAACGAACACTTATGGGGCTTGCACTGGCGGCCGCGGCGTTCCTTGCGACCCCCGGAGCCCAGGCGCAGCAGTTCGCTCTGGTCAAGAACGTCGTCGGCAACGGCGGCGCGGCAATGACCAGCAGCCAGTTCAGCGTTGTGGGAACCGTCGGGCAGCCAACGATCGGCCTCGTCAGCAACTCGACGAATACCGGCCATATCGGCTTCTGGTATATCCCGGAGACGATCCTCAGCGTCGAGGACAAGGAGACTGCACGTACCGGAGGCAACGTTCTCGAGCAGAACTTCCCGAACCCGTTCAAGGAGTCGACCACGATCCGCTTCAACCTTGTGAAGCGCTCGGACGTGACCCTGAAGGTGTACAACGCCGCGGGCCAGGAGATGGCAACGATCGCCGCAGGCGAGTATGAGAGCGGCCAGCACGAGGTTACGCTCAACAGCAGCGATATCCCGAGCGGCGTCTACGTCTACCAGCTTCAGGTTGGCAAGAACGTCCTGCAGCGCCAGATGCTCCTGGTGCGCTAAGCAGCCCCCTCGGAGAGCACGGATGGTATACGCGAAGGCCGCGAACCATAATGGTTCGCGGCCTTCGTGCGTTTACAGCATTCCGGTTCCATATGTCCGGCACAGGCGGCTGATGGTATCGGCCTGAAACCATCCGTCCCGAGCGACCGGGGGCGGGGAGAATCTCCGCGCCAGCGTCCCGCCGGGCACGTATGAACCAACTCCAGGGGAGATATCGCGCGGAGGGATGTTCCTCAGCGCCGGGCGATGGCCCCTGCCACCATACGGCTCACCGCCGAAGCGGCGGCGGCGACATCGGCGGCGGCACAGACGGCCCCGATCAGCGCCACGCCATAGGCACCGGCCTCGACCACGCTCGCGGCGTTGCCGGGGGTGATCCCCGCGATGCCGATCACCGGAATCATCGCAACGGCGCAGACATCCCGCACCACATCGAGCCCGAGAGGCTCCAGCGCGAGCTGCTTGGAGCTCGTGCCGAAGATCGGTCCCAGCCCCACGTAATCGGCCCCCGCGGCGACCGCCTCGGCCAGATGCTCCCGGTTCCGGATCGTCCCGCCGATGATCATCTCCGGGCCGAGAATCCGGCGGGCGGTGGCAATCTCCATATCCTCAAGCCCGAGATGCACGCCGTCGGCCCCCACCGCAAGACAGAGGTCGATCCTGTCGTTGACAACGAACGTCACCCCACGGCGCGCGCAGAGCTCCCTGACGCTCGAGGCCTCCGCGATCATCGCGCGGATATCGCCCGATTTGCTCCGATACTGTATCGTGTCGGCGCCGCCATCGATCGCCATCGCGGCCAGCTCGGCGTGGGAATACCGGCGCTGGATGACGGTATCGGTGATAAGATGGAATCGGCCGATGCGCGGCCCCGAACGTTCTTCCGGCATGATCACTCCCACTGGATGGTATATCCTCCAACCCGCTGAAAGCGCGGGCTTAGCCCTCCCTCCTCCAGCTCGATCACCGAGTCACTGAACGGGTCGAGCCCCTTGGCAATCGTAATACAAAGCCCTTCCCGCCGCAGGCCGTAGAGCCTCCGCCGGATCGATCCGGTGTCGGGGTCGACCACATAGACGGGCACCTCCCACTTCTCCCCATCGGCGACGCCGACGATCATCACCGCCGTCACCCAGTCGAACATCGGGCTGGGGCCGTCGAGCAGAATACGGTCGTCGACGGTGGGGTAGCTGTACTCCACGCCGTTGTGACACACAAACAGCGAGCAGTCATCCCGCACCTCGACGCGCGTGACCGATCGCCGTGCCCCCCTGCGGAAGCGGAGGTCGAGCCAGGAATAAGCCATCCTCCCCCCGCGCAGCTCCACGCCGAAGCTGCAGGTGGCATCGGCGCCGGAATCGGCGAGGTTCTTCTGCACCTCGTAGACCTCCAGGCCGGCTCCGGACGCCTCGAGCCTGAGAAACCGATCCTGAAGATGCCTTCCGTCGCAGAGCACCCGCATCATCAGATCGGAGCCGTTCATCCGCGACTCGTCCATGTATGCCTCCATAGACTTCCCCGTCATCCGCATGCCGCCCCGGCAGGAGCACGATCCCCCGGGGCGGAGCCGGCCTCGCACACTCAGGGGGTAGTCCCCGCAGGATAGAGCACCGCCTTGACATAGTTGTTCATATCGAAATAACGGATGGCGGCCTGGCGGGCCTCCTCCGGCGTCAGCTTCTCGATCAGACGATCGCCGGTGAGGATATCGTTGGGGTCCTCTCCGTAGAGATAGCTGTTCTGCAGAGAGCCAATCCAGAAGCCGTTCTGCCGCAGCGACGACTCGCGGTCCCGGCGCTCGGTCTCCTTCAGCTTCTCCATATCAGCCGCCCGCGGCCCATCCTTCTTGAACTCCTCGATCAGATCGAGCGCGGCTTTGGTCAGCTCCTCGACCCGATCGGGAGCGCAGCCGAAATTGATGACGGCCGAATAGCGCTCGACGGGATAGCGGGATGGGGAGGCGTAGATATTGACCCCGTAGGTTCCCCCCTTATCCTCGCGGATCACCTCGCGCAGCCTGTACTCCAGAAGGTCCATCACCGCCCCGAGCACATGCCGGTTCTCACGGCTCCAGCTGAACGGCCCGCTGAAGACAAGGGCGACCTGACTCTTCGGCTCCACCCCCTTGCGCACCTCGGTCGTCACGACGCCGGTCGGCGGACGTACCCCGAGATCGCGCCAGGTCTCCTTCCTGCCGTTCGACGGAAGGCTCGCCAGGTAGGTCTCGACGTACGGACGGATGGTCTCGGGCTTGAGGTTGCCGACGAAGAAGAAGGTGAAATCGCCCGCGTCGGCAAAACGGTCGCGGTAGAAGCTCAGAGCGCGATCGAGGTTCACCTTGTCGAGCGCATCGATCGTCAGCGGACGGCGGCGCGGATGGTGCTGCGAGAGGATCGCCTGCAGCGAATCGTAGAACTGCTGCTCGGGGCGGGAATCGCGGTTCTGAAGCGACGCGCGGGTGCGGGCCAGAAGCCCGGCGAACGCCGTGCTGTCGCGGCGCGGCGAGGTGAAGTAGAGATGGATAAGCTGGAACATCGTCTCCAGATCCTCCGGCGACGTGCTCCCGTTGATCCCCTCCTGCAGCTCCCCGATATAGGGGGAGACGCCGACGGCCTTTCCGGTCAGCGCCTTCTCCAGCTCGATCTTGCCGAAGTTCCCGACCCCACCCTCACCCACCGCAGCGGTGGCGATCGATGCCGAGAGATAATCCTCATCGCTGGCGAGCGAGCTTCCGCCGAAGCTCGACGATGCGAACAGCACCTCGTCGTTCTTGAAGTCGGTTGGCTTCAGCACGACGCGCGCGCCGTTGGAGAGGGTCCACTCGATGGTGCCGATCGTCGGGTTGGTCTTCTCCCCGGTGATCCGTCCGGCAACCGGAGGCTGGGCCAGAAGCGGACCGTCGGTGGCCTTGTCGACATAGGCGGGGAGCGTGGCGCGCGCGATATTGTTGAATGTGGCGAGGATCTCGATCTCGTTCGGCACCTTGACGCCATCCTTCTGCGGGGAGACCACGGCGATGGCGCGGTTCTGCTCCGGCATCAGTCTGGCGGCCATGGCATTGACCTCATCGAGGCTGATCGCCGGCAGGAGCGTTCTGGAGATGGCATACTCCGTCTCGATGCCGGGGCTGGGAACCCCTTCGAGGAAGTAATCGGCATACTCGGAGGCATAGCTCTGCGACTCGATCTTGTCCCGCTCGCTGTACAGCTGGGAGATCCCCCGGAGCATATCCTGGCGCGTGCGATCCAGCTCGGTCTGGGTGAAGCCGGAGCGTCTGACGCGCTCGGTCTCGGCCAGCATGGCGGCGAGGCCGCGCAGAACCCCGCCGTTCTCTACCGCCGCCGAAAGATCGAAGAACCGCTTGGCGGTGCCGAAGTTGTAGGCTCCCGCGCGGGCGTTCAGAAACGGCGGCTCCCCCTGCTGGCGCAGCTCGGCGAGGCGCTGGTTGAGCATCGTGACGAACAGCGTGTTGATCAGGTCGTTCCGGTAATCCCCCTCGGTGACGGTCTGGCGGAACGGAAGCTTATAGCGGACGGTCACCGACGAGCCGGTCGCCTCCGGATCGGTGGCGATCGCGATCAGCGTCTGCGGATGATCGGGGATCACCGCCTGGAAACGGGGCCTCGGGTTGCTGCTGGGGGGAATCCTGTTGAAACGATCCTTGATCATCTTCTCGATGGCGTCGGGATCGATGTCGCCCACCACCACCACGGCCATCAGATCCGGACGATACCACTCCTTGTAGAAGCGGCGGACCGTCTCATGCCTGAACGTATCGAGGATCTCCTTCCGCCCTATCGGGAAGCGCTCGGGATAAGGGGACTTATACATAAGCACCGGATAGGTGTGCTCACGGATGCGCGCGTCGGCGCCGCGCCGGGAGCGCCATTCCTCGATGACCACCCCGCGCTCCTTGTCGATCTCGTCATCCTCGAACGAGATGTTGTGCGCCCAGTCCTCCAGCACCTGGATCCCCCGGTCGAGCGTGCGGGGATTATCCGTCGGCAGCTGGAGCATATAGACGGTCTCGTCGAAGCTCGTATAGGCGTTGAGGTCGGCGCCGAAGCGCATCCCCGACGATTCGAGGAAGTCGACGATCTCATGCTTCTTGAAGTTCTTCGTCCCGTTGAACGCCATATGCTCGACGAAGTGGGCAAGCCCCTGCTGGTCCGGGTCCTCGAGCACCGATCCCGCCTTGACCACCAGCCGGAGCTCGGCGCGATCCTCCGGCTTGGCGTTGTTGCGGATGAAGTAGCGCAGGCCGTTCTTCAGCGTTCCGGTGCGCACCGCCGGGTCGAGCTGCAGTGGCTTGTCGGCGGTTCCCTGCGCGAGCGCAACGGCACCGCATACCAGAAAGAGCGCCCCACGGAGCGCGCGGTTGAGTGATCGTCTGGTCATGGATACTATCGATTCGTTCAAAAAGGATGTTCAAAGATGTTCAGCGCGACGGGACATCATCGGGCGGCAGGGCCGACGCGGCGAGCGCCTCGAGCGGCTCGCCGGCCAGCCGGTAGACGGTCCATTCATCCATCGGGATGGCGCCCAGGCTCCGGTAGAAGCCGATCGACGGCTCGTTCCAGTCGAGCACGCTCCACTCCAGGCGCGCGCAGCGGCGCTCCCGGGCCAGATGCGCGAGATGCGCCAGCAGCGCCCTGCCGATCCCCCTTCCCCGCATCTCCGGGCGGACGTAGAGATCCTCGAGATAGATCCCCGGACGGCCGACGAAGGTGGAGAAGTTATGGAAGAACAGGGCGAAGCCGACCGGCTCGGCATCACAGATGGCGATCACCACCTCGGCGTAGGGGCGCTCCCCGAACAGAGCCTCGCGGAGATCCTCGTGGCTCGCCCGCACATCATCGGCCATCCGCTCGTACTCGGCGAGCTCGCGGATGAAGCGAAGGATCAGCGGGACATCGTCGGGAACCGCCGCGCGCAGCGTTATCATGGCTCTGGTAGTGCTCACAGATCTCTTTGCATGGAGTTGAAGGAAGGGATCCGGGATCAGGCGTCGTAATGCTTCACGAAATCCTCGAGCAGCACATCGACCTGGCGCTCCCGGCCGAGCCTGTCGCGGAACGTCATCCGGCGGCGCGTCCCCGCCGACGCGCACATCAGCAACTGAAGCTCGGCGATGGTCATCCCGGCTGCCGGACGGCCATCGATCTCCAGCAGCGCATCGCCACGCTCCAGCCCGAGCCTCGAGGCGGGCGCATGGGAGGTGATCGAGTCGACCACATAGAGGCCCTGGTCGATCTTCAGCCCCAGGCCGAGACGATTTTCCCGGTACGGCTCGTTGAAATTGCTGTTGGGCTCCAGGATCATCCAGCCGCCGGTGAAGTCGAACCAGGTGATGAAACGTCGCCAGATCATCCCGCCGACATTGCCGATCACCGCCTCGTTGGCGAACGCGCCGGTCTCGATATCGGTGAACTCCACCGGAGCATCGGAAAGCTCGAACGATCCGATGCCGATCCGATGCGAGCGCGAGCAGTACCGCCGCAGCTCGACGTTGCCGACCCCGGCGATGCTCGATGCCGACGGCACCTTTTCGGGATCGGGCAGCAGATTCCACTTCTTGACGAACGGCGCATGGATCACCACGCCGCCGGCCCCGGTATCGATATGGAACTTCCCCTCATGCCCGTCGAAGCTCATCATCACCTCGGACCCGTTGATCGCCAGCCGCTCGCCATCCCCATGGTAGACGAAATGCTCCCGGTCGTGGATCTCCATCTCCCCGGCGACATAATCGAGCTTGACCACGAAGCGGTTCAGGAAGTCCATGCCGAGCAGGCCGCGCATATTCGGAAGCCGGGCATGCATCTGCTCGAAATCGATGGCGATCACCTGCTGCCTCTCCAGAACAACCCCTCCCACGATCATCTCGGGCAACCGGACGAACGCCATCTCCTGAGGGCCACTCACCCCCTGTGCCTGCATCGTGCCGAGGATCTCCAGCCCGAGCTCGCGGACAAGATCCATCCCGAGCACCGTGGCGCTGGCCCCGGTATCGACAACGAACTCGTAGCTCCGGCCGCCGATCGAGACATCGGTGAAGATATGATTGTACGGCACGCGGATCGGAACGCTGCTGCTGACGCCCCCGTCGAGAAAACGGAAGTCGCGGACATCCTCTGCCGGAGGAGCGAAGCGCCCATCGTCCACGGCGTCGAGATGCTCCAGATGCTCGATCCGCACCGTCGTCTCGTTCCCCCCCGCCGGGCTGATATCCCTGACCTCCGTCGCCATCATCACCCCGCCGATCTCCCGGTATCCGCTCTTCATCGAGAGCTGCCGCTGCCCGTGCTCGATCTTCTCGCTCCTGAGCGTCAGCAACGACTCCGCGTCGACGTACAGCGTGATCGAGGCGAACGGCCTGTCGCGGTGCTCCCGGTCGCTCACCTGGATGATATACTCCCCCGGGCTGCTCTCGGCGTCGAACGAGAAATCGTACCTGTCGCGGTTGATCAGGTAATCCCCATCGCTCATCCGCTTCTCCACGACATGCTCGACGATCGCCTCCGGATCGACCTTGCGATGGACCTTGCCATTGCCATCGATGATCCACCGCACCGCCCCATCGAACCCGTTGGCGGTATGGAAGATCCCGAGGTCGATCTCCGTCAGCTCCCGCAGCGTGACCGGATCGAAGATATTGACGAAGCTTCCGCGCAGCTCGCCGACGGTGAGCACGCCGATCTGACGGCGGATCCTCGTATCCCCGAGCACCTCGCGCCCGCCGAGCTTCCCGACCATTCCATCGAGCACCTGATCGATATCCGCCATAGGTTGAACCCCGTAGATAGATGTAAAGATCCCCGGCACCTCACAGGCCGGGAGGAACATATGGGATATGCCGGCCGCTACAGCTCCCGCCAGCGATGCAGAAGCGGGCCATGACCGTGGCCGAGCCCCGGAGCGTGCTCGATGGCGCCATGCACATACTGCTTGGCGCGCTCCACGGCCTCGGGGAGGGAAAGGCCGAGCGCAAGATTGGCGGCGATCGCCGAGGAAAGGGTGCAGCCGGTGCCATGGGTGCTCGTGCTGGCGATCATCGGCGCGGCGAAGCTGTGATAGACGCCATCCTCGAGAAGGATGTCGAGCGCCATGTTCTCGGTCCCGCCATCGATCCGCAGCGGAAGATCCCCCCCCTTCACCAGCACAGCACGTGCTCCCAGAGCCGCGATCGCCGCCGCCGCCGCGCGCATCTCGTCGGGTGTCCCGACGGACATGCCGGCGAGCACCCCGGCCTCCGCGGCGTTCGGCGTGACGAGCGTGGCGAGCGGGAGAAGCCGGCGGCGTATCGTATCGACCGCATCCTGGCGGAGCAGCCTGTCGCCGCTGGTGGCGACCATCACCGGGTCGAGCACGATGGGGATGCCGGCCGCGCGCCGCTCGATGAACCTGCCCACCAGGTCGATGATCGCGCCGGTCGAGAGCATGCCGATCTTCACCCCCCCCACGTTGAAATCATCGAACACCGCGTCGAGCTGCCCCTCCACGATATCCAGCGGAAGATCGAACAGGCCGCGCACGCCGAGAGTATTCTGCACGGTGACGCTGGTGATCGCGGTGACCCCGAACACCCCATGCGCCTCGAACGTTTTCAGATCCGCCTGGATTCCCGCTCCCCCACCCGAATCGGAGCCGGCGATTGTTATGACGACCTTCATCCGCGATCTTCCCCGAGCATTGTTGATATGATGAAACGGCTCATCACCGTGGCCCGCCGACCGCATCGAACAGCGCCGGGACGTCCCGGAGAGCAGTTCCGGCAAACAGCGATATCGAGGCGATGCCATACGCACCAGCCTCGATACAGAGCCCGGCGTTGGCGCCGTCGATTCCGCCGAGCGCGAAGACGGGGATGCTCACCGACGCACAGAGGGCGCGAAGCGCATCCACCCCGACGCCCGGATGCCCCGGCTTCGAGCGCGTCGGGAAGATGGGGCTGAAGGTCACATAGCGCGCGCCCCGCTGCCAGGCCGCACGCGCCTCGCCGATCGAATGTGCCGACGCGCCGAACGGACGCGAGCGATCGGTGGCCCCGGTCCCGACGCGAAGCTGCGCCGACGTCAGATGCACCCATTCCACGCCGGGGACCGCGACCGCATTGGCGATCAGCGGGAGGCTGGGGGGGGCAACCGCGCGCGCATGCTCGGCCAGTTCGGCCACACGCTCCGGCCTGTGCTCCGGATCGCGGAGCATGGCGGCGATCGGCACGGCGGGAACCGCGCGCGCCAGCGCCGCAAGATCATCGAGCGCCCCGGCATCCCCCACGATGGCGATCATCCTGAACGGAGGCGCTGCATCAGCCCCCTCCATCGTCGCATCCTGCCGGCGCGACCGCATGGCGTTATCGTCCCACCATCCCCTCGGTCGGCGAGGAGGCGGTGGCATAGAGCCGCGTCGGGATGCGTCCGGCGCGATGGGCGAGCCGTCCCCCCTCGATCGCCATCCGCATGGCGCGCGCCATCTCCACCGGATGATGCGCTCCGGCGACGGCCGTATTGAGCAGCACGCCGTCGGCGCCGAGCTCCATCGCGCGCGCCGCGTCGGAGGCGGTGCCGATGCCGGCATCGATGATCATCGGAATGGTGATCCGCTCCCGGATGATCTGGAGGTTGTAGGGATTGCGAATCCCCATGCCGGAGCCGATCGGCGAGGCAAGGGGCATCACCGCCGCGCACCCCATCTCCTGCAGCTTCAGGCAGGTGATCAGATCGTCGTTACAGTAGGGGAGCACCTGGAAGCCGGCCTTGACAAGATCCTGGCAGGCCTTCAGCAGCTGCTCCACATCGGGAAGAAGCGTATCCTCGTCGCCGATCACCTCCACCTTGATCATATCGGTCTCAAGCGCCTCGCGCGCAAGCTGCGCCGTCAGCACCGCCTCCCGTGCGGTATAGCATCCGGCGGTGTTCGGCAGCAGATCGTACTTGGCGCGGTCGATATAGCCGAGGATGGAGCCGGCGCCCTGATCGCCAAGGTTGAGGCGACGGATCGAGACCGTCAGAAGCTCCGCTCCGCTCGCCTCGACCGCATCGATCATCAGGCGGGGGTTGGGGTAGCGGCTGGTGCCGAGCAGCAGTCGCGACGTATAGCTCCGCCCGGCGATCGTGAAGGGATCGTCTCCCGGGAGGGCGCTCCCGGCAGTGATATGGTTGTCGGTCATTGTCATAGATAGTTCCCTCTAGCCTCCCTGCATCGCGGTGATCAGCTCCACATCATCCCCCTCACCCAGGGGATGCTCCCCCCACATGGCGCGCAGGATCACCTCGTCGTTGACGGCGACGGCGATCCCCCGCTGCTCGGGGTCGATCCCCCGGTCGAGAAGAAGCTCGCGGATGGTTGGACAGAGTGTCTCAATCGGCTGTCCGTTCAGACGCAGTTGCATGGAATCGCTCCGGAGAAAATGTTTCGAGCCACGGGGAACGGACCCCGTCGAGGAGCCTGCGCGCCAGGATATCGGCCGCGTAGGGGGAGAAAAGAAGTCCGTGTCTGTAGTAGCCCATCGCCAGCCAGAGGTGCGGCGCGCCGCTCGGCCCCAGCATCGGCGCGTGGTCGATGGTGGCCGGACGGAAGCCGACGCGCGTCTCGACGATCGGCAGCTCGTAGATGCCGGGGACGCACTCCCATGCCGCACGCAGCAGCTCGAGCACCTCGCCGGCGGTGATCGACGGGTCGAACCCGCGATCCTCGCTGCTCGCCCCGAGCACCATCCAGCCGCTCGACTTGGGGGCAAGATACATCTCGGGGGTGCGCACCACATGCCCGAGCAGCGGCATCGCCGACTGGTCGAGCCGGAGGATCTGTCCTTTGACCGGCCTGACCGAATAGGCCAGCGACGGATCGATCGCGCGAAGAAGATGATCATGCGCCCCGGTGGCGATCACCATCTCCCCCCCCTGCAGGCTCCCCCCCTCCCATCGGTAGAGCGGGCTCGCCGACCCGGCATTCTCGAGCATCCCCTCCCCCGCTCCCTCGACGATCGTGACGTTGGGAAGCGCGCGGAGCGAGGCGATCAGCGCCTCCAGAAGAAGGCGGTTATCGAGCTGATGATCGTGCGGGGAGAAGATCCCCCCCGGTATCCCCGGCGCCAGGCAGGGCTCGATCCGGCGGCACTCGTACCCGCTCAGCCACTCCACCGGAAGCCCGAGCCGGCGCTGCCCCTCGAACTGATGGCGCAGCAGCTCGACATCGTCCCGATCGATGCCGACGATCAGGGTCCCCTCGTTCCTGTAATCGACCGAGCGTCCGGTCTCCTCCTCGAGCTCGGCGACGAACTCCGGATAAAAGCGGAGCGCCTCATAGCCGAAGCCGACCACATCCCGCTCCTCCAGGCGTGCCTCCACAAGCGGCGCGAGCATCCCGGCGGCGACGTAGCTCGCCCCTCTGCCGAGCTCTCCGCGCTCGACAATGGTCACGCTCCCCCCGGCGCGCGCAAGGCGCCGCGCCAGCGTCAGGCCGGCGATGCCGCCGCCGATGATAGCGAAGTCCGGGAGGATAGTCATGAGCGCATGAGCGATAGAAATGCGGGAACCGCACGGGATGGCCGGCGATCCGCTAACCATTTTCAACGTCGTGGGTTAGCACCGCGGGCCGGGAACCAAGCGAATTACAGCGGGCGCAATGAACAGTCGAGGGTGGGGTGGATTGCTCCATCCGTATTCCCTCCGCCGGCATTACCCGGATCAGGTCATGGAGTATGATCTCAGCCCCACCGTGACGGCGGAGCACCTCCAACGGACATGCGAATATACGGTCTTGACGCGGGCTGGCAGCATCCTCCGCGACCAATGAAAAATCGTGCGTGAATAATCCCCGCGTGGAGGCATTTTAGCGATCGAACCAACACGAACATCCCGCCAACAATCTCCGATGGCCGGGAACGTTGATCGTTACGCACACGCACGTCACGATTTATCATGAACACACTCGCTACAGCATCGCTCCCCCTGCTTCTGCTGCTTTTCGCATCCGCGAGGCTTGCCGCGCAAAGCGCCGAGCCGCTCGACGCGGATCGTCCGGCGACGATCGGGCATCGCCTGGTCGTGAAGGTCGCCGCGAGCGGCCTTCCTCCGGTCGAGTACGCGCGCGGAGTGCTGGAACCTGCCGTCGGGCGCTTCGGGATAACGGCGGTGGGCTCATGGCTCAATCCTGCGCTGCTTGCCGCTTCCCCTTCACGCGCGCTCCCCAGAACATCGGCCGACGCGGGGAACGCGGGGCTGCGGAGCCTGTCGCGGATCGTGCTGGTGACCTACACCGAGGATATCCCGCCGGAGCGGGTCGCCGCCGCGATCGGCGCGCTTCCGGGGGTGGAGTATGCCGAACCTCTGTTCCGGCGATCGATCGAGTATACGCCCGACGATGCGCAGATCGACCAGCAGTGGTATCTGGAGCAGGTGAGCGCCTACGATGCCTGGGACAATGTGAGGGCCGACGCGACCATCGTCATCGCGATCGTCGATACGGGGATCGATCCGACTCATCCCGATCTGAAGGACGCGATCTGGATCAATCCCGGCGAAAACGGACTCGACGCGCGCGGGCGAAGCAAGCGAACAAACGGCGTCGACGACGATGGCAACGGCCTGGTCGACGACTGGCACGGCTACGACTTCGGGGGGGGGAACGGCTACACCCCCGATAACGATCCCTCTCCCGGCTACTGGCACGGGACGCATGTTGCGGGGATCGCCGCGGCCAGCGGTGACAACGGCATCGGGATCACCGGCATCGCCTATGGCGCCAGACTGATGGCCGTCAAGGTCAGCGACGATGCCACGTCCGATCCGACGCTCACCGCCGGTCCCGACGGCATTCTGTACGCCGCGAAGATGGGGGCCGATATCATCAACTGCAGCTGGGGCGGGGCGGGATACGCGCAGGCGGAACAGGAGCTGGTCAACACGGTCACCGCCATGGGATCGATGATCGTCTCGGCGGCCGGCAACGATGGCCGCGCCGTCCCTTCCTATCCGGCCTCCTATCGGAGCGTTCTGTCGGTCGCCTCGGTGCGAAGCGGCGATCAACGCTCCAGCTTCAGCAATTTCAACCCGAGCGTCGGCATCGCGGCGCCGGGAGAGAATATCTACTCGACGGTGCCGCCGGCATATTCGGCGAGCGGGTATATGATCTCGCGCGGCACATCGATGGCAACCCCCGTCGTCTCCGGTGCCGCCGCCCTCCTCCTCAGGAAATACCCCGAACTCACCCCCGAACAGATCGGCGCCGTGCTCCGCGCCACCGCCGACAATATCGACGATGAGAACCCCGACTACCGCTTCCAGCTCGGCGACGGACGCGTGAACATCGCGCGCGCGCTGTCTGTCGGGCCGAACGCCGTCGCCGCGACCATCCTCGACTATGCCGTGATCGAGGAGCAGGGAGATGGCGTCATCGAGCCGGGCGAGACGATCGAGATGCGGATCGATGTGAAGAATCTGCTCCGACCGACCGAAAACCTGAGGCTGACCCTTGCAGCGTCGAGCGACAGCGTTCAGATCATCACCCCCGAGGAGACCTTCGGCGTGATGGAAAGCGGCGAGGTGCGCCAGAGCCGAACCGGCGTCTTCCGGCTGATGGCCCCCGCCGGCGCCCCGTTCGATTACCCGATGAATCTGCAGCTTACCCTCTTCGAGGGAAACGTGGCGATAGGGCGAAAGATGGTGGAGCTGGTCGTGGGTCCCAACTACGCGACCACCGCCTACAACCGCACCGCCGTCACATTCACCGGCAACGGCAGGATCGGCTTCAACGATTTCCCGAACAACCAGAAAGGGAGCGGCTTCCGGTTCGATTCCTCGGGCACACTCCTGGCCGAGGGAGGGCTTCTGATCGGCGTCGCTCCCGACAGGCTTGCCGATGTGGTGCATGGAGCCGATCCCTTCTCGCAGAACAGGGGGCTTCGGACGGTGGAGCCCTACCGCGTGCACTTCTCCGAGAACGAGGGAGCCGAGGTAGGAACCGCCCGCTTCGACGACGGCAACCTTCAGGAAGGCCAGCGGATGGGGATCGATGTGCGCATGAAGACCATGCAGTTCCGCGACTCCGCTGCCGGACGCCAGACGCTGGTCTTCTATACGATCCGCAACACGACGGCGGTTCCACTGAACAACCTGTTCTGCGCCCTCTTCCTCGACTGGGATATCGGGACCGGAGGAGCGTACGACCGCACGCAGATCGATCTGGCCGACCGGCTGGGCTATACATTGAACACCAGGCTCAATCAGACGCCGCTGGCGGGGGCGATGCTGCTGAGCGGCCAGCCGATGAACTTCTACGCGCTCGATAACGGCAGCGGCTATCCTCTGGGCAACGGGTTCTATCAGCTCGAGAAGTGGGATGTGATCTCCAACGGCATCAGACGCGAGGAGTCGAGCGTCGGCGACTGCTCGATGACGATCGGGGCGGGCCCCATCGACCTTGCCCCCGGCGCCGATACGGTGGTGGCGTTCTCGCTGATGGCCGGGGCGAACCTCGGCGAACTGCGCATGGCCGCGGAGGATGCACGCACCCGCTTCATCGCGATGGGGGGAACGCCCGGCGGCCCCATCGATCTGCCACGCGAGCTTCGTCTGGTGGACTCCTATCCCAACCCGTTCGTCGGCCATACGACGCTCGAATTCCAGATCGCCGAGGAGGGACGCGCAACGCTCGATGTCTTCAATATCCTGGGGGAGCATATCGCAACCCTCGCCTCCGGATTCTACCGTAAGGGGACGCATCCGGTGGTCTTCACCCCTCCCGCCGATGGGGCCTCCGAGGTCTACATCGTCCGCCTGGTGGCGGGGGATCAGGTCGTAACGCAAAAGCTGATCCGGCTCAGCCCGTAATGCCGGCTCGGCGCCTCGTGTCGCCGGCCGCAACGGGCCCGGCGTCCAATACTCCAGTATCAATCATCTGATGAAGTCTGTTCATTCTCTCCTGCTCCTTCTGTTCGTGGCCGTCGCCGTCGAGGGCGCATCGGCTCAGGATCGTTTCAAACCCCGCGTCCCGCTGCGCAATCCAGGCACCCGTGGGGTGCAGGGGGAGGTCCTGGTCAAGATATCCCCCGCCGCCTTCGCGCGCCATGCCTCGATCGAGCTGTTCGGCGCGGCGGCGGAGCGCTACGGCATCAGCGGGATGGCGTCCTGGATCCCGGCGAAGCTCCTCGACGCCCCCCCGCAGCTGAAGCGGGATGCGGCGCGCGCGCCCGCCGAGGATCCCGCACGGTCGATCATGCGGATCATGAAGATCACGTATTCCTCGGCCGATGCGCCGGAGGATGTGGCGCGTGCGCTGGGGCGGCTTCCCGACGTCGAATACGCCGAGGTCGTTCCCGAGCGCGAGCTGCTCTATACGCCGAACGATCCCCTGCTGGGCCAGCAGTATTACCTCGATGCGATCAAAGCGAAAGACGCATGGGATATCCTCCGCGCCGACAACAGCATGATCATCGCCGTCGTCGATGCGGGGGTCGACAGAACGCACAGCGATCTGAGCGCCGCGATCTGGCGCAATCCCGGAGAGAGCGGCACCGACGGCCAGGGGAACGACAAGGCAACCAACGGAGTGGATGACGACGGCAACGGCTACGTCGACGACTGGTGCGGATGGGACTTCGCCGGATCGGACGGAAGCGGAGGGGACAACAATCCCTCCGGCGTGAGCGAGCCGCATGGAACCCATGTGGCGGGGATCGCCGCGGCCAGCGGCAACAACAACAACGGCATCGCCGGGGTTGCGTTCGGCGCGACGATCATGCCGCTGAAAGCGACCGACGACCAGGGAGATTCGTTCTACAACGAGATGGAGGCGATCCTCTACGGGGCGAAGATGGGTGCAAGCGTGATCAACTGTAGCTGGGGAGGAATCACCAGCTCCCGCGCCGAGCAGGAGGTGCTGCACCTTGTCACCCAGACCATGGGGGTGGTGGTGGTGGCCGCGGCGGGGAATCATGGGCTCGATGAGAAATACTATCCCGCCTCCTACAGCGGCGTGATATCGGTGGCGGCGCTGACCAGCAGCGATAACCTCTGGAGCTCGAGCAACTATAACTACCGGGTCGATCTTGCGGCGCCGGGGGTGAACCTCCTCTCGACGGTCTTCTCCAACGGCTACGATATGATGAGCGGCACATCGATGGCCTCACCGGTGGTCAGCGGCGCCGCGGCGCTGGTGCGCAAACGCTTTCCCGCGCTCAACGTCGAGCAGGTGCGGGAGCTGCTCCGCGCCACGACCGACGATCTCAGCGCCACCGTTCCCCTTCCCCAGCTCGAGGAGATAGGCACCGGACGGGTGAACCTGCGGCGCGCGCTCGAGACCGACCCGACGACGATCAGCTCGGCCCGCATGGCTGCGTACACGATCGTGGAGACCGACGGCGACGGCGTGATCAACGCCGGCGAGACGGTCAGGCTCAGGATCGATGTGCGGAACGTCCTCGGTGATGCATCGAGCGTCAGCGCGAGGCTGTCGATCCCATCGCCGGTGGGCATCGCGATCGCCTCACCGCTGATGAACTTCGGAGCGATGACGAGCGGCGAGACCCGCTCCAGCGCCGACAGCGTCTTTACCTTCACGGTGCCGACGAACGTCGAGCCGAACACGGTGCTGACGCTGAAGATCGTCGTGGCGACGCCCGACCGCCAGAACAGCGAGTATATCACCCTGGCGGTCTCCCCCACCTATCTGACCACCGATCTGAACGATATCACCACCACCTTCAACAGCGTGGGAAATATCGCCTTCAACGGAACCGACCGAAGCCAGGGGGATGGATTCAACTATCTGGGGCATGAGAACCTCCTCTTCCACGGCGGCCTGATGATCGGAACCGACGCCCAGCATCTCGCCGATGTGGTGCGCACCGGCGGCTCCTCCTCCGTCCCCGCCGATGGCTTCCGCATGATCCAGCCCTACCGGATATTCACCCCGCTCGACTCCAGCGTGCAGATCGGCATGACCCGGTTCAGCGATGCTCATCTCGGAGCCAACGGCCCCGGGGTCCATGTCACGGAGGAGACCTACGAGTACCGTGGCGAAGGCTCGTCGAATATCCTCCTGGTGGTCTACCGCATACGGAACCTCAACACGACCCCGCTGAGCGGAATGCGATGCGCTCTGTTCCTCGACTGGGATGTGAGCCAGAGCGGCTTCGACGACCAGACCGGGTTCGACCCCGCCTACAAGCTTGGCTACGCGCGCGACGCCACGGGGACCGCGAGCCTGTATACCGGCGCGGCCCTGCTGACTCCCCAGACGGCGGGCTATTATGCGGTCAACGCATCGACCGATCTGGGCGACCAGAACTTCAGCGCGGTGAAAAAGTGGATGATGATGTCGAGCGGCGTTCATGAGAATTCCTCGATCGACGATATGGCGATGGTGATCGGGGCCGGCCCGATCGATCTGGCGGCGGGCGGGACAACCGAGGTCTCCTTCGCGCTGATCGGAGCCGAGGACTTCGCCGGGCTGCGCGAGGCCGCCACCAAAGCGGGAGAGCTGCTGACGCACAGTTCGGTCCCGGCGCCGGGCGAAACCTCGGGCGGTCTGGCCGCCGACGTTGCCCCCAACCCGTTCGGCGCGACCACGTCGATCACCGTCGATGTTCCGGTGGCCGGCGAAGCGGCGGTCGAGATCTACGATATCCGTGGCGCGAAGGTGGCGACGCTCTTCGACGGCAGGCTCGACGCGGGACGCCACGGCTTCACGTTTGCCGGGAGCGATCTCCCCGACGGCGTCTACATCTACGAGATCCGCGCCGGCGGCGGGATGATGCGCGGGAAGATCGTGCGGATGCGCCGCTGATCCCACGCGCGATCATCGAAACGGACACCCTTATCACAACGGCCCGCGGCAACGCGGGCCGCTTGCGTTTGGTACGGTCCGGATCATCTCCATAGCCGATCTGTTGGTCTGGGTTTTGTTGAGCCTCTGGTACAACATCGCGGGGCCGATCGGGAGAATATCATCCTGCGGTGCCGCTCCGGATATGGGTTTTACTATTGGAGAGGAAGAGATGGCGAAACGGCTGGAAGGAAAAGTGGCGATCATCACCGGCGCGGGGACCGGCATCGGCGAGGCGATCGCGCATAAGTTCGCGCTGGAAGGGGCCAAAATCCTGGTCAACGGACTCCCCGGCGATCCGATCGACGACGTGGTCACCTCGATCAACGACAAGGGAGGAAAGGCGGTCGCATTCGCGGCGGATGTCGCCGACGAGCTTCAGGCCAAGGCATGCGTCGACGCGGCGATCAAGGAGTTCGGCCGGATCGATCTGCTGATCAACAACGCCGGGGTGTTCCTGGTGACAGGCGAAACGCAGCAGTACCCGATCGATGACTTCGACAGGACTGTCCGCAACAACATCCGCTCGACGTTCCTGATGACCCGCTATGCGCTCCCCCATCTGCAGGAGTCACGCGGCGCGATAGTCTCGGCCGGCTCGGAGTCGGGGACCATCGGCATCGCCGAGAACACTCCGTATGGAGGGACCAAGGCGTGGATCCATGCGTTCATGCGCGGGGTCGCCGTGGAGCAGGCCAAATATGGCGTCCGCGCCAACTGCGTCTGCCCCGGCCCCATCGATACGGCATGGACGCACGCCAGCACCGGGCCGATGACCAGCAAGATGGAGGAGACGATGGTCAGCGCAACACCGATGGCGCGGCGCGGCACCCCGGAGGAGGTCGCCAACGTCTACGCGTTCCTCGCCTCCGACGAGGCAAGCTACGTCACCGGTGCCCTCTACGCCGTCGATGGCGGGATCACCATCGCCAAGGGGCCGGTCGGCGACGACGTTCCCCGCTCGATCCGGAAGCAGCCCGATGGCGAGCTGGAGCTTGAGCATGCGATGGATGGACTGCAGGGGAAGGGAGCGCACAGGGTGGAGTGATCCGGCGGCGATCTACCATGGGAACGGGGCTCCGTCGCGCTGGTCGCGGCGGAGCCCCGTTCATTGGGAAGCGGGCCGGCATCGCCCTTATCAGAACGAACCGAACTTGATCATCATCGATGCCGACGGGCCGCCAAGCTTTGCATCGCTCATCCCGGCCGTCTCGATGCCGTTGATAAAGCGGTAGCTCGCCCCGATGACGAGCCTGATATTTCTCGAGATATTCAGCTCCCCCACCACCCCCGGCTCGGCCACGAAGAAGCCATCGCTGTCGGTGAGATTATCGAGCCGGTCGTCGAAGTGATGGACGCGGTAGCCGACGCCCCCGGCCCCCACAAGCGTCTGGATGCCGACATGCACCAGATCGTCGGGAGCGAACATGTAGCCGATGAGGAGGCCGCCATAGCCCATATCGATCCGGCTTGTATCCGGGCTCAGCCCGAGCGTGGCGATATCGTTGACAAGACCATAGCCGCCGCCCCCCAGGTAGAAGGAGTGGTTGATCAGCCATGCGCCGCTGCCGCCGACAAGAAGCCCCGTCTGCTCGTTGAGCGGCGAGAGCTTCAGCTCGACCCCGCCGAAGCCGCCGCTGTGGATATCGCCGTCGAACAGCGTGGCCGGCTGCGCGAGCGCCGATCCCGCCATCATCAGAAACAGCGCCGCGATAACCTTCAATCGTTTCATCTGTATCCTCGGGTCCGATCCGTTATCGGACGATGGGTTATGTGGAAGATGCTCCCCGATACGCCGTGAAGGGGAAATGTTGCGGTGGACCGATGTAAGCGAGCGTTACGCGGGGAGCGGCGGCGGAAAGCCCGTCCGGCCAGCCCCGTACCGGTGTGGCGCCCCCGCCGAAGCTCGACGGAGGCGCTACACCGGAATCATCACGACGGATCTCTAACGGGTACGTGCCGTCTCATACACCGACTTGTGTCCCGGATCGATAGCCAGCAGCTTGCGCCACACCACTTGATCGCCATAGCCGGTGAAGAGCTCGGCGTACTCGACGTTCTTGGCATCGTTCATCACCCGAAGGATCACGCTCGGCTCCACGATTCTGTCGATCGCAAGCACCAGCTCGCTCAGATGGTTGTTGATCGAATCGAGCGCGGCGGTACGATCGTCGGCCATCAGATCGAGGCCGTTGTAGTGATAGTCGTAAATGAACTTCCTGAACGGGTTGAACCGCATGTCGGTAAGCTCACGCACGAAGCCGTAGCGGGAATAGCTTCCCGGCGAGGTCTGGGTGCTCCAGCCGCTGATATCGCTCCGGATCTGCGCGCGCTGGCCGAGCGTCCAGGCCCGCTGGTACATCGAGGCGCCGCCGAGATATCCGTAGCTGTCGAGGTCGAGTCCCAGTGCCAGGCAGACATAGAAGTCGATCAGCCCGGTCAGCGGATCATAGCTGGTGGCGTCCTGGATGAACGGCTGGTTGCGGGCATACGAGAAGCTCCACGCCTCGTCGAGGATCTTCATCATCACCGCGAGCTTCTCCGACTTGTTGATATTGCGCTGGCTCCCCACCAGCAGCCGGGCCGAGTAGGCATTGCCGTTGGAGCTGCTGAAGACCACCGTGAAGTTCATCTTGATCTTCTCCCCCTCCCATTGCCCGGTGGTCCAGCGGGTCTCATTGATATAGCGCTGCATATCGTCGCCGAACCCGCCAAGCTCCTGGCGCGCCGTCGGCGAGAGCTGATCGGTATTGACGATGACGGTGGCATCGATCTCCTGTGCCATGGTGGGAACCATGCAGGCGATAAGCGCCGCGACGAACAGACCGGCGACCGAAAAAAATTTCATACTCATGTTCCGGAAGAAAATTCGTTCTTGTTAAGTTGACGACGCGTATCGCAGTCGCGGCAGAAGCGAGGTCCAACACAGGACGGAATCCGTCGGCGGAGGTTTACCACGCCCCTCCCCGGATCTTCCATCGCCAGGAAAAGATTCCGGCGGATGCCTCCCGTTCCGGGAGCAATTCCGGGGACGAACCAACCGGAGAAGCATTTCCCGGAGGGGACCATCGCGACGAAACGCCGCACCATCACCACGCGGCTTGCGCCGCTCCAACGCAACACCGTCATGACACCGTTCAAACTACGCAACAGCCACCTTCCGATAAAGGAGGCAACGCTTCTTCTGCTGGGCGGGACGATCTCCGCGCAGCCATCACTCCCCTCCAGCCCGGTCGAGGCGGGCCTTGCGGGCTCCGTCGTCGCGCGGGTCGAAAGCCCGTGGCTGGCGCGCTCGAACCCCGCGGCGGTCGCCACCGCCCCGACCGGAACGTTCGGCGCATCGTTCTCCCCGTCCAACCTCGGCATCGAGGGGTTCTATGAAGGATATGCCCTGGCCGCGCTCCCCATCGACTCCCTCGCCGGCATCGGCGCGGCGGTGCAGGGGGTCGGCGCCGGAGGATACCGGGAGATCTCGGGAAGCTGCATCGGCGCGGTCACCCTCGGCGAGACCGTCCGCCTCGGCGCGGCGCTCACGGTGCGCTCGCTGGCGATCGACCGCTACGGCGCGGCCACGGCGGCGACGATCGATCTTGGCGCCATCGCATGGCTGAGCGACCGCATACGGTTCGGCGGGATGATCGCCAACATCAACCGCGCCGAGCTTGCCGGGGCCGGACTGCCGGAGCGCGTGGCGGTCGGCTTCGCGTTCGATATCGGGAGCAGCACGGCGCTTTCGATCGATGCCTGGCAGGAGCTGCGCCGGTCGGCCGGTCTGGCGATGGGGCTCTCCACATCGCCGGCACCGGGGTTGACCATTCGCGGAGGCGCCGGCAGCGGACCAGGGACCATGGCGCTCGGCGTGGGATATACCGCCGGCGATATCACCATCGAGTACGGTGGAGCTTATGTCGTCCCGGTAGGATTCCGCCATGTGATCGGCGCGGGGATTGGCTTCTGAGCGACCGCGACATGATAATTCGTTCGACCGCGACGCCCCATGCTGAATTCGCCATCATCCATGCCACTTGCATCTTTGTCAAGAATAATATACCTTTGTATAAGAGATGAACGAGATATGTATATACCCTGTGATCCTTGTCCGCACGGCATAGGGTAATGCGGCATCGATACAAGGAATCGCCGGATATACAGAAATATATCTCACGACATGGCTTCCCGTTCCGTCCGGAGGGGCTGGGCGGAATCGCTGGGAAGCATAGGGCCGGGAGCGCGATCAATGGTGACGGTCGCCTCCCGGCTGCTTTATTTATCATACACCGGAAGCCATTACATCGCCTGCCGGAGGTCACCTCATACCGTGCTCACTTCGGCGTTTCTCCCTGCTGCATCAGCTCCACGCTCCGCCGCAGCTCATCGAACTCAAAGATGGTCTTTACTCCATAGCCCCGCAACGGCCAGCTCTGCACGATGGTAGCGACGTCGAGTCCATAGCGCACGATCGCATCGTAGAGTCCCCTCTGTGGCTCGGTTGCCTTTTTCACCGCCCCATCCTCCGTGATCGCCGCCAGATCTCCCTGGTATAGAAGCCTGTACTGAGGGAAATAGTAGATCAGATAGTCATCGGTATGGTGCGACATCTCCCCGATATGAATGATCCGCATCTCCATCTCGCCATCGGAAATGTTCGTTTCCCCCTCAACCATCTCAAGCCGTAGCGGGCGGGGCTCGATTGCGAGGCTGTCCGGGGCGAGCGAACGAGTGAACGATGCCAGTTGGCGCACATACGCGGAGTCGCCGGGGGTGCAGAGCACTGTTGCTCCGTTGTGGATGAACGCTCTGATCCCTCCGATATAGTGGGGGTGATGATGACCGAACACGAAGTAGCGTATCGGCTTGGCGGGAGCTATCTCACGGGCTTTCGCGATGATCAGCTCCCCGTTTTTCGAGTTCAACGGCGCTTCGGCCACCAACAGATACTCATTGAACTCCACCACGAGCACCCTGGCATCAGCATGGCTCAGCTCGAGCAGATGAATGCGCGGATTGTAATCGTGCCGAACGACTTCCACCGGGGGCTCCGGTGGATCATCCAGCAGGTGATACCCCGGCGGGATACGCTCCACGATGGGCCCCGCGTCGAACCGGCGCGCGCTCTGGGTGATGGTCGCGATGCTGGCATCGAACCCCAGCTCATTGACGACGATCCGCGAAGGATAACGGAGCCCTCCATCGGCGGCCGATGCATAGTGATCGAAGGTCACGAGCTTCGTCACATCGCCATAGAGATCATCGCCGAGGACGATCTTCGCCGAACGGATCAGCGCGCTGTCGGGGTCGATCGCAAGCGAGATAATCGCGCCATCCGATCCCGTATAGATAATACTATCGACTGCCCCGCCGACGCGGCGCGGCAACGCTCCCTCATGCTGACGCCGAAGGAAATCCCTCAGCAGAAATACCGGCGTGAGCGCGGAGACCTCATAGAGATAGCGCTGCCGGTCGCGTGGCGTCGCGGCGGCGGGCTTCTCCGATCCGTACCTGATGAGCGCGAAGGATGTATCGGAGAACAGGGCGAACGATGCACCGACATCGCGGCCGATCCTGGCGCTGTCGGAGCGATAGAACGACGTCCCGTCGCGCTCCAGAAGAAACGAGCCGGCGGCATCGCGATTGAATGTCTGCCAGGGGCGGCTCATATGGCCCAGCCGCCTGACGCTCTGCCTGAAATCGAATGCCGTGGCGCCGGGCGGAGCCAGTGCTTTCAGCGTCTGGCGCACAAGCGCGTCGGCGCGAGCTGAATCCTCGGGATGTCCGCAAAAAAGCGCGCAGGGAAGAAGCCACAACGCGACGATGACAACATATCGCATAGAGATCGCTACCGGTTGGGACCCGGGGCCGCAGGGCCGGGCCGATGCTGGTGGGGACTGACCGCAGGGCCAGTGTGGTTCGCTTCAGTGTATGTGCGCGCATCCCCCCGATACGTTACATCGTGCCGGGGCTTCGAGCGCAGCCGCCGGAAGGCAGTGTCTCAGTGCGCCGGAATGTTGGGCCGGAGTTGAAGCCTCTCAGCACGCGGCAATCACTCTGAGACACTACCCGCTGGACGCCCCGCTCTTTGAGCGAATCGTTCCGATCGTTACTTTCCATCGCCACCGATTCCCTCCGTAGCACCATCACGCGGCACATGCCGCCCACATCACCTGCATTCATGGAGGGTCCGCCATGAGCCATATCACCATACCCGCACCGGTCGTTCTTACCGCACTGCTTCTGTGTGCCTCCGCCACCATACCGCTCCGTGCCCAGCCCGGCGAGCCGATCCCCGAGGGAGCCGAACGGATCATCGACGATGCGCTCGAGCATTCCGACGAGGAGTCATCCGACGATCTCGATCTGCTGGATGAGCTGGAGGAGTACGCGGAGCATCCCATCGATCTGGCGACAGCTCCCCCCGCGATGGTTGCGCGGCTTCCCGGCATCTCGATTCAGGAGGCACGGGAGATCATCGAGTTCGTCGATCGCGTCGGCCCCCGGCGCGTCTACGATCTTGACGCGCTCCCCTGGCTTACCGAGGATCAGCTCCGCACGCTTCTGGTCTACACACGCATCCGGCGGCCGCGCGAGGCCGACTCCACGGCGCGGCTGCGCGTCGAGATCCGCTCGCGGATGACGCTCGACCTGCGGAAGCGCCGCGGCTACGGCGATACCATCTACCATCTCATCCCCCGCTTCGACGCGGCCGGGGACTCGGTGGGGATCGATACGGTTCCGCGCGGCTCGTCGTATCTGGGGAGCAGGCCCGGCTACCTGGAACGGATCGCCATCTCCTGGGGGCGATTCTCCGGCGGACTCACCTTCGAGAAAGATCCGGGCGAGCCGCTCTTCCACGACGACACGATGGGGCTGGGATACGAACGCTACGCCTATCTCGATCCGCGCACTCCTCCGGGGAATATCGAGCGGCGGCTGGGGAGCTTCCTGAGCGGACACGCGGCGGCGAGGCTCGGCCCCGTCACCCTCTATGCCGGCGATTACTCGCTCCAGCTCGGGCAGGGACTGCTGTTCGGCGGATCGTTCGGAGGGTTCAAGGGAGGGGATGTGACGGCGTCCCCCTTCACCAGCGCCAGGGGCCTGGCTCCCTACAGATCGGCCGGAGAATATGGCTTCTACCGTGGCGCGGCGCTGGAGCTTCACGACGGGGAATGGCTGCCGCGGGGGCTGAGCGCCCGTGCGTTCGTCTCGTCGCGATCGCTCGATGCCTCGCTCGGCGGCGATCCGGAGGAGCCGGAAACGGTGGTCGTAACGGGACTCCGGGAGGATGGCTACCGGCGCACCCGGTCGGAACTGCGGCGGAGCGGAAACCTGACGGAGCGTCTGGCCGGAATCAATATCAACGGCAGCTTCCGGGGGGGCTCGATCGGGATGACGGCCTATCACGCGACCTACGATATCCCCTTCACTCCCCGCCTTCCGTACGACTTCGCCGGCGGCGCGCTGACGATGGTATCGATCGACGGCGGATACGCGATCGGCAGGAGCACGCTCTTCGGAGAGCTGGCACGGGGGAGCGATGGGACGCTCGCGGCGACCGGCGGGATCATCGCCACCATCTCCCGGCTGGAGATGACCGTGGCGGGGCGATATCTTCCGGCCCGGTTCCAGAGCCCGCACGGACGGGGCTTCGGCGAGGCGCCGCTGCGCCAGCATAACGAGCAGGGGCTCTACTGCGCTGTCAGCGCGCCGATCCTCCCGGAGCTTCATCTCGATGCGTTCATCGATCTGTACCATATCCCGGAGCGGACCGCGACCGTTCCCTTCCCCCGCTCCGGCGTCGACGGCTATCTTCAGCTCGACTACACGCCGAGCCGCCGGTTCAGCCTGCGCGCGCGGCTCCGGCGCGAGATCACGGGGGACGCGGCCACCATCGCCGACGAGGCGGGGATCGACCGCAGGCGGCTGATCGATCTGACCACGATCACCGGCAGGATCGAGGCCGAATATCTATCGCCGGGGGAGAGGATGCGGCTGCGCGCACGCTTCGAGCGGAGGTTCGCCGGGTACTCCCGGGGGGAGCCATCGCGCAACGGTGTGCTGACGTTCGTCGATCTGCGATGGCGTCCATCACCGATGTTCAGCGTCGGCGCCCGGGGCGTTCTGTTCGATACCGATGACTTCGACGCCGCCATCAGGGAATTCGAGCAGGATCTTCCCGGCAGGACCACCACCCTGGCGCTCGCCGGTGAGGGACGGCGCTTCTACTGCTATGCGCAGTGGCGCCCCCTGCCGGCGCTCTCGCTCGCGGTGAAGTACGGCGAGACGGTCTATGCCGATCGCGCGAGGATATCGCCGGGAGGGACGCAGGAGATCGCCGGCCCCGTGGCGAGCACCATCGGCCTGCAGGCGGACATCCGGTTCCGCTAGCCGGCCGATGGAGCTGAAGCGCCCCCGATGGCGTTAAACGGCCCGCCGAGTATTCCCGTCACAGCCCTACCTCGCGCCGCCGGAGCCATGCGGAACGATCATGGCGCGACGAAGACGATGGCCTTAAACGATTTCATTCATACTTTGCGGGCAATTCAATGAAGACCATGAGATATACCATCGGAAGAGGGATGATCCTCGCCCTCGGGATCGCCATCGCATGCGCATCGGGAGCGGAGGCCGGGGGACGCATCCAGAAGGATGATATCCGGGAGATCATGCGCAAGACCAAGGCGCTCTATGGCTCCACCGCCACCGCCGAGGTGCAGTTCGAGCAGAGCAGCGGCGAGGGAAAAGCTTTCGGGCTGCTGGTATTTGCCGGAAACGATAAATTCCGTCTGGAGCTGCCGAAGCAGACGATCGTCAACAACGGCCAGAAGGTCTGGACCTATACGCCGGAGAAGCGGCAGGTGGTGGTATCGAACGCCTCGCGCAGTGCGGGGCGGCTCACCCCGGGAGAGATCCTGACGGCGTTCCCCGGCGATTACGCCACGGCGCTTGCCGGCGACGCGACGGTCAACGGCCGCCCCGTCTGGGTGGTGCGCTGCACGCCGGGGAGCGGCCAGAAGATCGGCGACGTGACGATGGCGACGCTCTACATCGACAAGGCAACCTACAGGTTTCAGCAGGTGGAGATCGAGAGCCCGTCGATCGGGAGCGTGAAGCTGCGGATCACCGAGGCGCGCTACGGCATCAAGCTTTCCGATGGACGCTTCGCGTTCACCCCGCCGGAAGGGGTGCGTGTTGTGGATCTGTCGCGGTAACCAACAGATATCTTCGACAATCGCAATGGGACGGGGGCGTCCGGCCCAATTGCACGCGCGGCATCGCCAACGCGGTCTGCGGGGCCTCAGACTCCACAGACTGCGCACTGACGATGCCGCCATCATGACCGGGGACCCATAGCGGGTTGCGCCGGACGGCCAGTTCAACAACTCTCATCGTTGTGCAGGAAAATTTGCGTTCCCTTCAGCCGATGCTCCAGTCCCCTCTCGTCAAGTCGCTGATCAGGCGCGGCCGCCGTGCCGTCGAGTGGCTTCGGTGGCTCTGGAGCCATTCGGTGACGATAGCGCTGCGCACCGACGAGGACCATGTGTTCATGCTGGCCGCCGGCATCGCCTTCAACATCATCACATCGATGGTGCCGACGCTCCTGCTGGTGCTCTTCGCGCTCGGCTACGTGCTCGACTCCGAGACGGTGGTGCAGCAGCTCAACAGATGGGCGAACGATTTCATCGTGACGACGGGATATCAGCCGGAGTTCCTGCAGAACATCCGGGCACAGATCGCGGTGGTGGTGCAGAACCGGGGGATCGCCGGAGCGATCGGTATCGTCGGTCTGCTCTGGAGCGCCTCGGCGCTCGCCGCGTCGATCCGCGTCTCGGTCAACAAGGTGCTCCGCTGCCGTGAAGTGCGGAACTACTTCATCTACAAGCTGTACGATATCGTGGCGATCATGCTGATCGGGCTGCTGGTGTTCATCTCGGTGATCACCGGTCCTCTGCTGCAGCTTCTGATGGCCGCCAGCGACAGCGTCGGGGACGCGCTCCATCTGGTGGGGATCGAGACGCTGGTCACCGATCTGACGAACCTGGTGATCACCACGCTGCTGTTCTACGTCATCTTCCGCTACGTCCCCTACCAGCGCCAGCAGCGCCATATCATCTGGATCGGCACGTTCACCAGCACGGCGCTCTGGGAGCTGGCGCGCTACATCTTCAGCTTCTACCTGAACGAGTTCGGAACGCTGGGACGCATCTACGGCACCTACGCATTCTTCGCCGCCGCGGCGCTCTGGATCTATTTCAGCTCGCTGGTGTTCCTTATCGGCGCCGAGATGGCCTACCATATCAAGCAGAGCCGGTGGAACGCCCGGCGGATGTTCAACAAGATCTCGCGCGGCCTCGGCGATTGACACCCGCATCACAACAGCTCCGGCCGCCACGCCCCGGAGCCGAGCACGGCCGAGCAGCATATCGCGCTACGATATATCTCCATCCTCCATACTCTTCCCGCGACGAAGAGCAAGGTGCCATATCGATGGCCGGCACGCGCTCCCGGCCTGGATGAACCGGCAGCAGGCCCCAAGCCTTCCGGCCGGTTGAGGAACCTGATCTGCCGGATTTCACAACGGCGCGTATACAAAACGACGCGGCCCGCATGGCAGATTCGCCATGCGGGCCGCTGATGTATTCGCACCACCCCGTCTTCTCTACTCTGCGTCGACCTTCGGCGGAGCCGCAGCCGGCGCCTGCTCGGTTTTCTTCTTGGCGGCCCCGGCCGCCTTGGCCTTGCGGCGGGCGTTGTAATCGATCGAGGCCGACAGCCTCACCCCCGGCCGGATGAATCCACGGGCGCGCAGCGTATCCTCGGCGGCGAGATAGCGCTTGCGGTCCGGCACCGCGCCGCGCACCACCGCAGGCACCTGCGACATCGGAATCCATGCCTCCTCCACCCCCATCGGGTTGGCCGGCAGCTCGAGCGTCTGATCGCGGTTCGATGTCAGCTCCAGCCACGGGCCGCCGCGCTTGCGGTTGAAGTCGAAGACATCGATGATGATCACCGGGGTGCCGGTCAGCTCGATCGGGCGGCCGCTGGCGGAATCCTTCCTCGCCCCCTCGCCCCAGCCATAGAGCCACTCGGCATCGGTCATGAACTGGCGGACGCAGGAATGCGACACGGGACGGCCGGGCATATCGAACTGATGGAACGCGTTCCCCGCATAGAGATGGAAGTTGAAGGTATACGGCAGCTTCCAGTTATCGTTCAGCGACGATATCCGCAGCCGCTCCTTCCAGTTCAGCGCGTAGCGTCCGGGGAATGTGGCCTTCTGCTCGGTGCCGGTGTTGCAGGCGGCAAAGCGCACCAGATGCCCATACTCGTAGCAGGCGTAGCTCTGATATTTGTTGGAGATCAGGATGATCTTCCTGATGGTATCGGCCGCCGGATAGCGCGCCGGAAAGATCGAGTATGCCCGCAGGTCCCCCACGACGCTGTCGGGGGTGACGATGGTATCGCCGAGCCTGATGTAGCCGAACTCCTTTCTGTTGAGCGTCGTGATGGCGCGATAGGCATCGCTCGACTCCTTGGTCTTCGCGAAGCGCTTCCGCACCGAATCGAGCACGGCGCGGCTGGAGAGCGCCACCCTCGTGTAGCGCACCTCCGGGAACTCGACCGGGGGAACCGACGGCGTCCCGGACGCCGGCCTGGCGGGGACCGAATCGCCTTTGGCCGCCGAGTCGGCGATATTGCGAACGGTGTCGGCCGGGGCGTTGTCTCCCCCCGATGCGCCAGGGCCTCCCATCGAGGCGGCTCCCCTGTCGGTGCTATCCTGCGGCGTGGAGTCGCCGGTGAGCCCGCACGCCGTCAGCAGCACCGCCGGCAGCGCCAGCAGAGCGGTGAAGCGGACGAACCTGGCGAAAGCGATACGAAAGCTCGGGATCTGATGATTCATGGTCATCCAAGAGGTTGTACTGAATAGATGCTGAGGGCCGCATCGCGCGCCATCGGCACGAGAGCGGGCGTCGCCGGAGAGGACCGCCGGAAGCGATCGAACGTCGCCGACGCATCGAAACCACCGTAACCGTGAACAACCTCATTGGGGGGTGAGCATTGAGCGGCCAGGGAGGAGAGCGAGGGGGCTAGAGCGTGGCCCCCGACTGAAGCTTTTCCGTGCGATCGGCGATCTTCAGCGCCGTGATCACCGAATCGAGGTCGCCTTCGATGATCTCGCTGAGGGGATAGTTCTTTGAATCCCCTTCGAGCCGGTGATCGGTCAGACGATCCTGCGGGAAGTTATATGTACGGATCTTCTCCGAACGGTCGCCGCTTCCCACCATCCCCTTCCTCTTCGAGGCGTAGGCGGCGTCGCGCTTCTCCCGTTCGATCTCGTAGAGCTTGGCCCGCAGCATCTTCATCGCGCGTTCCCGGTTCTGCAGCTGCGAGCGCTCCTGCTGGCAGGCGACGGCGATTCCCGTGGGAACGTGGGTCAGACGGACGGCCGTTTCCACCTTGTTGACGTTCTGCCCCCCCTTGCCGCCGGAGCGGAAAGTATCGAGCATGATATCGGCGGGATTGATATCGACCTCCACATCCTCGACCTCCGGCAGCACCGCCACCGACGCGGCCGATGTATGCACGCGCCCCTGCTGCTCGGTCTCCGGCACCCGCTGCACCCGATGGACCCCCGACTCGAACTTCAGCGACCCGAACACATCCTCGCCGGAGAGCATAAAGGAGACTTCCTTGTATCCCCCCATCTCCGACTCGGAATAATCCATCGGCTCGATGCGCCATCCCTTCTTCTCGGCATAGCGCGTATACATTCTATAGAGGTCGGCCGCGAAGAGCGCCGCCTCCTCACCTCCCGTCCCGGCACGGATTTCAACGATCGAGTTCTTCGAATCGTCTGGATCCTGAGGGATCAGCAGAAACCTGATCTCCTCCTCCATCGTATCGCGGCGGATGCGCAGCTCGGCATACTCGGTCTCGGCCATATCGTGGATCTCCGGGTCGTCGGCCGACTCCATAAGCTCCCTGGCCCCTTCGAGATCGCTCAGCAGCTTCGCGTAGGCGTGATAGGCCTCCTCGATCGGCCGAAGCTGCCGCTGCTCGCGCATCGTGTCGCGATACAGGTTTCTATTATTGACAAGAGCCGGGTCCGACAGCCGCATTTCGATCTCTTCGTAGCGACGGTGGATCTGGCTGAGTTTATCGAGCATTTTAGATTCTCTACCCGCTAGATTTACAGTAAGTTCCAGCGGCAATCAGCCGTGCGCGACCCCGTCCCGATATCGGTCGAGGGGACCGCGATGGCCGGCGATGGCGCTGACGATCTCCCGACGATACCTGCGCCGCGCAGGGATAACGATCCGGCTGATTGCTGAGGATTGCCCTACAATCTAGCAATCTCCGGCAAATCACCCTTCTCCCCGGCCGGCCCGCTCCGAAGCTTCCGCCGGCGCCGGCGAGGACATTCCGGAAGGCATTGTGGAACCCAGATGACAGGATCGGACGCTTTCTCGATATCATTGCGCGCGCTGCTGGCGGCGGCCCTCGCGGTCCTGGCCGGATGCAGCGCAATCCGCCCGACAACGCACGCGCTTCCCGGCGACGACCTTTCGGTGTTCGCCCGGATGGGACGGGCCCCCGCGACCCCCTGGAAAGAGAAGCTCTCCGACCGCTATTTCTTCGACGGCTCGGTGCTGCAGATGCAGGAGCGCTACAGTGAGGCCATCGCACAGTTCCAGCGGGTGCTCAGGCTCACGCCAGCGCGAAGCGAGGCGCAGTTCGCCATCGCCCGCTGCTACCGCGCGATCGGGGCCGCCGATACGGCTCTTCTGTTCGCGCGCGAGGCGGTAGTGCTCACCCCCACCAACGTCGATGCCCGGCTGCAGCTTGCCGAGCTGCTGGTGATCAACGGGCGGGTGGAGGAAGGGATCGAACAGTACGAACAGGTGCTGAAGGAGCAGCCGGAGGATGTCAGCGCCCGCTACGATGTGGCGCAGCTCCTCTACCGCCGTGACCCGGAGCGCGCCATCGTCCACTACGAGTATATCCGCAGAAATATCGGGGAGGACTACGACGCGCTGCTCAATCTGGCGGAGCTGTACCTGAGCAAACGCGCCTACGACGACGCCATCGCCGTGATGCGGGAGGTGCTCGATATCGAGCCCGCCAACCACGATCTCTATAAGCTGCTCGGGGATATCTATCTGCAGTCGGAGCGCTACGACGATGCGCTCGCCTTCCTCGACGACGCCGAGCGGCGGATACTCCCGGCATCGCAGTTCCAGCGTTATCTGACCGAGCGGATGAACGAGCTTTCGCTCTATCTGGCCCGCGGACCGCAGTCGCCCGGCATGCGGAGCTACGCGCGACGGGTCGCCGAGCGTGCCGCCGACCGCTTCCCTGATCAATGGAGCGTAACCTACTCGAGCGGCATGGTACGCTATCATCTCGGCGATTCGGTCGCGGCCGACTCTCTGCTGGGCCGTGCCCTGGCCGATAAAACCTCCCCGGTCTCCGCGTGGTCACAGACGGCCGAACTGTTCCTCGACGGAGGACATGAGGCGCGGGCGCTGAAGCTTCTGACGCCCCTCCCCTCCCGGCACAACAAGGAGCCCCATCTGCTCGATCTGCTTGGAACGCTCTATTTCGTGACGGGACTGCCCGACAGCGCCGAGAAATACCTTCGCGCCTCGCTCGCGATCGAGGATGAGAACAGCCAGGCATGGGGGCGGCTTGGTCTCCTCTATATCAGGCAGGGGAAGCCGGGGGCGAGCGACGCGGCCTACGACAAGGCGCTCCTCCACGACCCGGAGAACGTCTGGGTGCTGAACAATTTCGCCTACTCGCTCGCTGAGCGGGGAAGGCAGCTCGACCGCGCGCTGGAGATGATCCGCCAGGCGCTCGACGAGGAGCCCGAGAACGAGGCATACCTCGACACCTATGGCTGGATCTATTTCAAGAAAGGGGAGTACCAGAAGGCGCTGCAGTATATTCAGCGCTCCGTCGATATCGGCGGGGCCTCGGCCGATGTGCTTGCGCATCTCGGCGATGTGCAGGCGGCGCTGGGAGATCGCGACGCGGCCCGCGCCGCCTACGAGCGCGCGCTGCGGCTCGCCCCCGACGATGGAGCCATTACCAGAAAACTCGAGGGCGTGCGCTGACTCCGGGCGTGCGCTGCGGCCACGGCGCCCGCCTCTTCCATTTCGACCGACTTCTCAGGATATGACTACGACATACAGATCGCTGGCGCTGCTTGTGGTGCTGACCTCTCTCATTGCCGGCGGCTGCGGACCCTCGGTCGTCAGAACCGCCTCCGACCGCGAGGCCGAGGCGATTCTGGCACGGCTGCGCCAGAGCTACGCCACCGTGCCGATGCTGACGCTGAAGGGGGAGCTGAAGATCACCGGCGCGCCGGTCACCATCATTTACGAAGCACTCATACGCTCGCGTGACTCGCTCCGGATCGACCTGACCGGACCGTTCGCGATACCGGTCGGCGCGCTCAGCGCCACGCAGGATGCGTTCCTGTTCTTCAACGTTCAGGAGGGAGAGGCGATCGAGGGACGCCCCGACCGGGAGACGTTCGGGAAACTGATGGGGCTCAACCTGAACTACGATGAGATGGTCTCGATGCTCCGTGGCGAGCTCCCCCGCTTCCCCGAGGCCGGGTCCTATACGGCCGAGTGGAGCGACGGCGAGGTGACCTACAGCGTGACGGGGCCGGAGATGACCGAGCGCTTCACCGTCGATACGGCCGACGTCGCGGTGCTCCGATACTCCCGCTCGCGCATCGAGGGGGAGCGGCCGGTCGAGGAGTTCGCCATCACCTACGACCTGTTCAGCAGGCTGGGGGGACGCACATTCCCCAGAAAAGTGAACGTCGATATCGAGGGGGGAGAGCGGCGCGTGACGGTGGGGGTCGAGAGGATGCAGGATGCGATCGACCCGCAGCGAAGCTGCGCGCTGACGATTCCCGAGGGGATCGATCGGAGACGGATGTAGGAAAACGGATATATTCGTGATGGATCTCCCGGGCCGTTCATTGCCGCATGCTCAGCATCGGCCCCGAGGCGCCTCCGCACCTATGAGAACGAAGCGTACGCCGATACAGATCATCCTCAGCCTCCTCGCGCTTCTGGCGACGAGCATGACCCTCCATGCCCAGCGCTCACTCCCCGACCCCAACGATTCGACGCGGCAGCGGAGCCTGCCCGATTCATCGCGGATTCTCCGGGGGGACTCGCTGCGCGCCGATAGCCTCGGCGGCGACTCGATCGCCGTGCGCCAGCCGGTCGACCGGGGGATCGATACGGTGATCGTCTACTCGGCGACCGACAGCATCGTCTTCGATCTGCAGTCGCGCAAGATCACCCTCGACAACGACGCGATCGTGGTTAAGGGGGCGCAGAAGCTGACGGCGTATTTCATCGAGGTGAGCTTCGACAGCACCGAGCTCTATGCCAGGGCCGCCTATGACTCGGCCACCCGCAAACACAGCGGCGTGCCGGTGTTCCGCGACGCCGACCAGGAGATCTCGGCAAACGAGCTGCGCTACAACTTCCGGACACGGCAGGGGACGCTCGGCGCGGCCGAGACGAAGCTGGAGGGTGGATTCTATTACGGCGAGAAGATCAAGCGCGTCAGCGAGAACACCCTCTTCGTCCGGAACGGGCGCTACACGACCTGCGATGCCCCCCACCCGCATTACTATTTCTCCTCGCCGGAGATGAAGGTCGTTGCCGGCGATCGCGTCTTCGCCGACCAGCTCTCGCTCAGCATCGCCGATGTGCCGGTCTTCTTCCTCCCGATCGGTGTCTTCTTTCCAAGCAACGGCGGCCGGCACTCCGGTCTGATCATCCCGAGCTACGGCCAGACCGCGGCGCGCGGGTTCACGCTCGAAGGGCTCGGCTACTTCTTCGATATCAACGAATATTTCGACGACCGGGTCGAGACCGATCTCTACAGCAAGGGGGGATTCACCCTGCGGAACTACTCCCGCTTCAGGCTTCGCGGGATCGTCGAGCGGAGCGATCTGAACGTCACGCTGGGCTATACCCGCAATGATCCCGACGATCCGCTCGACAGAAGCTACCGGATCCAGTACTACCACGATATGCCGATCGGGCGTAACGGGCGGCTCAGCGGCGATCTCGACTTCACGACGCAGAACGCGATCCGCAATACGTCGACCCGCATCGACCAGTTCGGCGACGATATCACGACGCGGCAGATCGCATCGAACCTGACGCTGAGCTATAATCTGCCGGGGGGCGTGGGCTTTACGGCGGCCTACTCCCGCACCCAGGATATCATCACCGATGAGCTGTCGCAGCGGATACCGATCAACTTCTCGCTCCCCACGCTGAGCCTCTCCAGCGGCACCGGCGAGGGGGTGCTCGAATGGCTGAACCCGTCGCTGGGGCTGAACGTCGCCGGCGGCGTGGAGTTCCTCAGGCGCGACACGATCACCGGCGGCGGCTTCCGCACGCGCGACACGCGCAGCGGCGTGGCATTCTCCCCGAGCTTCACCATGTCGCCGAAGTTCTCCTACTTCACCATCCAGCCATCGATCAACTACAGCTCCGGGCTCTTCTTCCGCCGAAGCGTCCGCGAGGTGGTCGGGGATACGGTGATCACCCGCTTCATCCCCGGATTCCGCTATACGCAGTCGTACAGCATGGGGGTGGGGGTCTCGACGCAGCTCTACGGCATCGTGCAGCCGCGCATCTTCGGGCTCAACGCCATCCGCCACACGATCCGCCCCTCGATCGGGTTCAGCTACAGCCCCGACTTCACCCAGCCGGGGAGCAGCTGGAGCAACACCTACGACGAGTTCTTCAACCCCCTCACCAACAGCGTGGAGCGCTATTCGGTGTTCAGCGTCGATGCAGGATCGTTCGGCTATGCCCCGAGCGGAGGGCTTCGCAAGGCGATCAACATCAATCTCGACAACGTCTTCGAGGCGAAGGTGGCGCAGGGGGATACGCTGGAGGACAAGAAGATCACCCTGGCGAACCTCTCGCTGAGCACCAGCTATAACTGGGCGGCGACCAACAAGTTCCGATGGTCCGATGTGATCGCCTCCCTCTCGACCGAGCTTGGGAGCATCGGCTATCTCCGCGCCAACGCCAATTACAGTCTCTATGATGTGGACAGCATCGGCCGCGCCATCCCCGAGCTTCTGATCGACCGGGGACGCTGGCCGCTGCGCGCGCAGAACGTCAGCATCAGCTTCGGCACCACGCTGAGCGATCAGGGGTTCACCGCCGGCGCGCCGACGAGCGCCGTGGCCGATTCGGCCGAGGCGCGGCGCGAGCGCTTCAACTTCGAACAGGTGGAGTTCGACCAGCAGGAGTTCTTCGGCGAGCATGTGGAGGGGACGCCGCAGTTCCGCATCCCCTGGCAGATCGGCATCACCGGCAGCTATAATATCTCCCGGATCGACAGCAACCGGTTCGATAAGAACTTCAACATCCAGACGTCGCTCTCGTTCTCGCTGACGCCGACCACCCAGATCTCGACCACCGGCTCGTACAACTTCGATCTGGGCAAATTCATCGTCCCGGAGATCACCATCAGCAAGGATCTTCACTGCTGGGTGATGCGGATGAACTGGCGGCCGACCGGCTACGGACGCGGATTTTTCTTCCAGATCGGACTGAAGGCATCGCAGTTGCAGGACCTGAAGCTGCAGAAGACCGACGTCGTCTACGACTAGCGGGACGCGGCGAAATGGGTCCGGAGGCGATATATTGGCCCTCCCGGAGATTCGCGGGCCAATGCCGGCGGATCGCTCTTCGGCCGGAGAGATGGCCGGAGGATATCAATCGAACAGTATTTCGTTATGGCAGCATATACATTCTTCGACGGACTTCGGCGCATCGGCGCGCGCCTTGGCGCACTGGCACTTCTGGCACCGCTCGCGCTGGCGGCAGGGGCATGCGGCGGTGCATCGGGAGGGAGCGGGGCGCAGACGCGCTACGACACGGTGACCGTGATGTCGGGCCTCCGCTATATCGATTACGAAAAAGGGAGCGGAGACGAGGTGCAGCCGGGGATGAAGGTCGCCGTGGAATACGCCGGCTATCTCGCCGATGGAACCCTCTTCGATACCTCGATCGATTCGGTGGGCCGGCTCTATAACCGCCAGGGGAAGCCATTCAGCGGAATGGAGGGAACCCCGAACCGGACGATCTATTTCAACCGGGGGGGCTATCCGTTCCAGCCGCTGGAGTTCGTGGTGGGACAGGGGAACGTGATCCGTGGCTGGGATGAAGGGCTGACAACGGCGATGCGGGTCGGCGGACGGCGACGGCTGCTGATACCGGCCGAGCTGGGCTACGGAGCGCAGGGAGCCGGGACCATTCCGCCGAACGCGATGCTGATCTTCGACGTCGAGGTGGTGCGCGCGGAGTTCCCGGGAACCTCTGGGGAGCAGCGCCGCTAGAGCGGCTGCATCCTCCCCCTGGCGGACCCATTATGCGACAGATGAATCAGTCAACCGGGAGAAACCGATGAGCAACGACCGACAGCCCCCCGAGCCGGCGCGACAGTTCAGGGCATTTCCCCGCATCCGGCGCTTCCACACCGAGAGCGGACATTGGAAATCCCCGGTGAAGACCGGAGCGATCCTGGTGATCGCCATGGCGGTCGTCATAGTGGCGGTCTATTATTTCGTCTTCAGCGGACGCGACCGCGTCAGCGCCGATGTGATCGATTTCTCGAAGTCGGTCGAACAGATCCAGGAGCTGAGCACGCTGAAAAGTCATATGCGCTTCAGCGTGGTGGTGCGCGAGGAGTCGGGCAATGTGATCGTCAGACGCTTCGCCGATCAGGGGGAGTATATCGGGATGGACCGGATCGGCAGCGCGCTGTTCCAGGACCCGACGATGTTCGTCGAGCTGCATGGAGTCGCCACCTACGGCGCCCGTCTCGACGACCTGGGGTCGCGGATGAGCCAGAACGATTCGACGGTCCATATCACGCTCCCCCCGGTCACGGTGCTCGACGCGCGTCTTGTGGCCGCCGATACCCGGGTGGTGGCGCAGATGAAAGGATTATTTCGGAGTTCGAACAACGAGCTTCTGCTCGCGGCGGACAAACACGGCGAGCAATTTGTTAGGGATTATGCCGAGCAGGATAGCGTCATGCGCTCGTTCGCGACCGAAAGGCTGCGGAGCGTGCTGGCGCTGCTGGTCGATCGTGCCGGGAAGCGGGCGGTCTTCGACTGAACGATAGAGCTTCTTTCATACGTGTACTATGATCCTTCAACGAACTCCCGACGGTATTCTCGCGATCAAGCAGGAGGACCATGCGGCCTTCGCGGCGTTCCTTCTGGAACACTGGTCGGCGCACAACTTCCTGCACGACGCGGAGCGCGAGCAGATCATCTTCGCCACGCGCGAGCATGACAATGGCTGGGAGCAGGTCGATGCCGCCGCCAGCCCCGACCCCGAGACCGGACTTCCGCTGGAATTCACGAACGTCACCGCCGAGGAGGCGTTCGATATCTGGCGGCGGGGGACACGGAAGTATATCGACAGCGATCCGTTCGTGGCGCTTCTGATCACCCATCACGCCTATTCGATCTACGAGCAGAGCCACAAGCGCGATCCCGAATGGAAGGCGTTTTTCACCGAGTTCGCCCAGCAGCGCGCCGAACTCCGCAACCGCCTGGGGTTCGATCACCCGCATGTGGAGCGGGCGTACTCCTATCTGCGGATGATGGACTGGTTCACGATCGATTTCTGCCGGAACTACAATCTCGGCGCCGAGCGCTCCGAGCAGTACGCCGGGTACAACTACAAACGCGTCGGCAACGAGTTCCTCTTCCGTCCCTATCCGTTCGACTCCAAGGATCTCCCCTACCAGCTTCCGGTCTATCCGCTCCGGCAGGAAGGATACGCCGATGAAGAGGCGCTCCGCGCGGCGCTGAAGAAGCCGGAGTATCTGGAGGTGGTGCTCAACCCGCTGGGACGGAGAGAGAAATGATCCAGGCAGGCACCTACGGGGGCGGAGCGCTGCTGGCGCTCGACGGGGAGTTCCCCTCCCCCGAGATCGTTCTGGATCTGCGCGAAACCCACGCGCCGGTGGTGGCGGCCGACGGCGCGGCGCTGAAGCTGCTCGGCTGCTCGGTCCCCCCCGATACGATCATCGGCGACCTCGATACGCTCGGGGAGCGGGCGATGGAGTTCGAGCGCGATGGGGTCAATGTGATCTGCCTTGAAAGCCAGGAGGAGAACGACCTGGAGAAGGCTCTCCTCTGGATCATCGAGAGCGGGATCGCGTGCGTCACGATCATCGGCGCCGGCGGCGGGATGACCGACCATGCGCTGAACAACTTCTCGGTGCTGGCGCGCTATGCGTCGCGGCTCAGGATATCGCTCTGCGAGGCCGTATCGCTCGCCTATATCGTCCCCGATGCCCTTTTCCTCTCCACGTCCCCCGGCGACAGAATCTCGCTCCTCCCCCTCCCCCACGCCACGCTCCGCACGACCGGACTCCGCTGGGAGCTTCATGATGAGGTGCTCGCGGTCGGCGGGCGAAGCGGCACATCGAACCAGGCCACCGGAACCGATGTGACCGTGGAAGTATCCGACGGGATCATCGCGGTGTTCCATTATCCGGGCAACGGGCTGTAACAGCCCGGCATACTCGCTATGGTTCACGCTGGCGGGGACCCCGATTCCAGGGAGCGTCTGAGATTGATTGCCGAGTGCTGATACGCCGGGCCGGGGTTGCTCCGGCCCACCATTCCGGCACACTGAGGCACTGCCCGGCTCCGCGCCCGGCGATCTCCCCATCCGCACGCCTCCGCACATTCATCGAGCACCACGCCCGTCATCTCCCTCCGGTGGCCCGATCGTTGCGCCCGGATAGCAGTGGCTGTAACCTCGTGGCGAGGAGCCGTGTAGTTTGCTGACGACCCGGCATATCCGGTCGGGAGGTTTGCAATTGCGCGCCGATCGATTCCGCAGTATTCTTGAACTGCCCCCGTTCAACCGATACCGGCCGGTCCACGCCCGGGATCCGGCCCGCCGGGGACCCCTCCTCCGGCCGCGACCAACGTTCACGTTCTCTCTGATCGTACTCACTCATGGCTCATAGCACGTCCATCCGATCGCTCCTGCTTCTGCTCGCCGTGGCGCTGCTGCTCCCCGGCTGCACCAACGACCCCCTCTCCTATCCGAACACGATGCAGATCGTCCCATCGAACCTTCCGATGCTGGACGGGAACGCCTATTACGAGCTCTGGTTCAGCTATCCGCCGAACTCGGCCAGCATCAAGAATCCGACGCCCGACCATTCCGCGAGCAGCTACTTCAGCGTCGGCCGCTTCAGGATCGATGCGTTCGGCAATATCGTGGGAGCAAACGGGGGATCGGCGGTCTTCGCCATCCCGAACGGCTATAACCCCAGCCTGCTGATCGACGCCATCCTGACCGTGCAGAACGCCGACTCGGCCAGCACCGAGCCGGGGCCGATCCTCCTGGCCGGCCCCTTCAGCGGCACCACATCGCAGGGACGCGATACGCTTGTCGCGAACGACGGCGAGGCGTTCGGCTCGAGGCTCTATGCCGCCGACAGCGGACGAATGGTGCTGGATGCACCGACCAGCGGGGCACCGGGGGACAGCGCGCGCGGGATATGGTTCGCCGATATCCGCCGCGACGCGAATGACGAGATCACACAGATCCTTCCCGGCCTGACGTTCCATGCGATGCCGCTGAACCTCGACAACAGCGCGTGGCGGTATCAGGCATGGCTGGTGCGGACGGGGACCACGGGGAAGGAATATATCCCGCTCGGGTCCTTCAGCGCGCCGAACGCCCCCGATGCCAACGGGGCCGGGCCAGGTGCCGGACCGAACCTCTCCAATGCCTATTCACTGCCGGGGGAGGATTTCGTGGGGGGAAGCACGCCGCGCGCGCTGAACGACGGGACATACGGCGTGGTGATCTCGGTCGACCCGACCAACGTGGTGCTCAAGCGCCCGCTGCTGACGCTGCTGCGGAGGGATCTGATCGAGACGGGGACGCCGGCGCGCCGGACGATCTCGCTCGGCAACCAGCCCGAGCGTCCGAAGCTGGAGGTGGTGATTGATCGCTAAGCTCCCAATCCTCGGCCTCGCGGCACTGCTGCTGGGGAGCGCCGCTCTGCCGGCACAGCCGCTGGTGCAGACGATAGCTCCCTTCACGGTGGAACGGAGCGGTGAGGGAACCCCGTACCTCAACCCATTCTCCGGCGGGCTGGTGCAGCCCCGGATAGGGCTGCGCGATGCCGATGGCGACGGGCTCCCCGATCTGTTCACGCTCAACACCGACAACCGGCTCCGCTACTATCGCAACGAGGGGGGGCTCCGCTTCCGCCGGGTCTTCCCCTCGGCCTACGACGCCGCCCCGGTGCGAAGCTGGTTCCGGCTGGAGGATATCGACGCCGACGGCGCGCTCGATCTGTTCACGGCCGGGGAGCACTCCGAGCTGCTCCTCTACAGAAACGGCGGAAGCTCGGATGCTCCGCTCTTCCCGCCAACGCCCGATACGCTCCGCCGCGCCGATACCAGCGCCATCATCTTCACACAGCAGGAGACGGTCCCCTCGCTCGTCGATATCGACGCCGACGGCGACCTCGACCTGTTCGCCGGCGATCCGATCGGCACCATCACTTTCTACAGGAACCGAGGGAGCGCGCAGAACCCGGAGTTCGTGCTGGAGACGCGGCGCTACATGGGGATACTGGTGATCTCCGCCGGAAAGATCAGCCAGAAGCATACACGCCCCAGCATCCTGCGGCATGGCGCGAGCGTCCTCGACTTCGCCGATCTCGATGGCGATGGCGACCTCGACATGCTCTTCGGCGACTTCTTCACCGACAAGCTTCTGCTGTTCCATAACGACGGGAGCGCGCAGACGGCGGCATTCAGCATGAACCGGCTCGACACGGCGTTCATCCCGGCGGGCGACGTGGTCCAGAGCGCCGGATTCAACCAGCCCGTCGCGGGGGATATCGACGGCGACGGCGACCTCGATGTGCTGGTCTCCTCCCTCTATCTCGATGCGTTCGATCAGCCGGTGATCCTCTACCAGAACATCGCGACCACGGCCGCCCCGGTGATGCGCCGGCAGAACCTCGATCTCACCAGCGAGCTCGATCTGGGAACCTACGCCGCGCCGACGGAGATCGCCGACGCGGCGCGATCGGGAGTGCTCGTCGGGGCGAGCGACGGCAGCGTGACCTACTTCAGCGTGAGCGCGCAGGGGCGCGCCACCAGATGGCGCCAGCAGGGGATCTTCCGTACCGACATCCAGAGCCTGTTCAACGCCGTGCCGACGGCCGGCGATCTCAATGGTGACGGGAACGCAGAGGTGATCATCGGCGATGCGGACGGCCGGATCAGGCTCTTCAACTTCAGCAGCGGCAACCGTCTGGTGTCGTCCGGCTGGACGCTCGACACGTTCAAGGTGAACTCCTACGCCACCCCGACGCTCATCGATATCGACCGCGACGGCGACCTCGATCTGTTCGTCGGCGCCGGAAACGGACGGTTCTATTTCTTCCGGAACACGGGAACGCCGGGCGCGCCGGTGTTCGAGCGGAGCACGCCGCCCCCCCCGTTCGATACGTTCGACATCGGGCTGAACTCCTCGATCCGCTTCGGCGATATCGACGGCGATGGCGACCTCGACGCGATCGTCGGCGGCTGGCCGAGCCCCGACCGTCAGCAGGGACTGGTCAGGATCTATCTGAACACCGACGGCGCGTATGCGGCCAGCCCGCTCTATCCCGATATCCCGACCGATCCCAACCCGATTCCGCTGGCGATGCGCCTCGACGAGGGAGAATTTCTCTTCATCGGCGACCGTGCCGGCGGGATGCTGGCCTATGTCGACACGCGGCTGCAGTCGGCCGTGCCACGCGGAATCGTGGAGGCCGCGGCAGCGGCCGTGACGGTTCGCCCCACCGTCCTGCGCGACGGCCAGCGGGAGCTCGTGATCCGATGGAACCTTTCCTATGGAGGCGCGTCCCTACTCCTGAGCGATCCGCTCGGGAAGCAGATCATGCGGACTGAGCTCGACGAGCGGGCGGGAAGCATGAGGCTCACGATACCGGAGTTGGCCAACGGGCTCTATTTCCTCACGGTCGATGGAGCCCCGGCATCGAAAATCCTCGTAACGCATCAATAACGCCTGCCAAACCCGCGCGGGGCGGTCGCTCGATCAAGAACTATTCATCCAACTCTAGGAGTATCATTATGATGAAGCGCTTCGTGCCTATCATCGCGGGTCTTGTCGTGTCGAGCCTTGCCACAGCACAGGAATCGATCCCGGTCCCTCCACAGCCTCCAACTCCTCCGTCGGCGCCGCAGCCACCGACGTCGGTGCATGTATTCATCTCCGGCGGCGGCTACCTCGGCGTTGTGCCGGGAGATGTCACGGCCGAGAACGCGAAGAGCCTGGGGCTCGGCACGCAGTCGGGCGTCCTGCTCAACGATGTGCTCGAGGGAACGCCGGCAAAGGATGCGGGGCTGCAGAAGAACGATGTGATCGTGGGATGGAACGGAACCACCGTCGAGAGCGCGGCACAGCTTCGCAGGCTGATCCGCGAGAGCAAGACCGACAGCCCGGCGCATATCGATTATATCCGCGGCGGCTCCCGCCTGAGCGCCGACGTGAAGCTCGGCCAGCAGAAGACGGTCACCACGACCGATATCACGACGACGACCATCACGACCGATATCAACGATCTTCTCAAGGATCTCGATCTGTCCGAGCTGAAGAACCTAGGGAATCTGGGGAACCTCGGGAATCTGGGAAATATCAAGGATCTGGAGAACCTGAACGATCTCGAGGATCTGAAGGATCTGAAGGGCTTCGAGAACTTCCAGAACCTCGGGGGCAATGTGATGATCGTCTCGATGTCGGGCGAGGGGCGCACCGGGGTGACGCTCCAGAGCATGACACCGCAGCTGGCGAAGTATTTCGGCGTGAATGAGGGGAGTGGCGCCCTGGTCGGATCGGTGAACGAGGCATCGCCGGCCTCCGAGGCGGGGCTGCAGGCGGGAGACGTGGTCACCGCGATCAACGGCGAGAAGGTGGCGTCCCCCGCCGAGGCGAGCGCCATCTTCGCCCGTACCGGAGAAGGAGACGTGACCGTCACGGTGCTGCGCGACAAGCGGGAGATAACCCTCACGCTGAAGCTGCCGAAGCAGGAGAAGGTCGACGTGAAGAGCCTTGGCCTTCCGTTCGATCTGTTCGAGCGCTTCGACGGGCAGCCGACGATACGTTTCCAGTACAAGTGCGACAAGAACATCAAGAAGTTCGACCGCAATGATGACAAGGACGAGGTCATCACGCCGAGCGTCCCATCGACCCCGACGCCCGAGCAGAGCCAGGATGGCGACGCGAAGATCAGCCAGCTCCGCGTCGGCGACGTCATCTACACGACGCAGCGCTAAGCTCCACGTACGGCTTCGGCCGTCGGTTAGCGTATCGGTCTTCAGGTAAACGGCAGGCCCGCCACGATCTCGCGATCGAGGCGGGCCTGTTGGTTGATGGGGGAGCGATGCGTTTTACTTCATCAGATAGATCGTGCTGCTGACGCTCTCATCCTCGGAGCTCAGCGTGTAGTAATAGAGCCCCGACGGCATCTCCGCCGCGTCCCACACCACGCTGTGCTTTCCCGAGCTCATCGTCGCATCGACGACGCTCGCCACCTGCTGTCCGATCGCGTTGTGCACCACCAGGCGAACCCGTCCCTCCCGTCCGATGACGAACTCGATCCCGATGCGGGAGGAGGAGCTGGGGTTCGGCGTCGGCCCCTGCACCTTCAGGATCTGTCCCGCCGCGCCGAGGCCGCCGATACGGATCCGGGTGTCGCCGCAGATGATCCCGTCGGAGACGGCGAAGCGCTTGCCGTAGGCGGCCAGCGGAACGCGGCGCGTGCACTCGGTGGGGATCACCAGCGTATCGCGCTGCTCGATATCGGCCGAGGGGGTATAGCAGATGGTCATCCGTCCCTCGCCGCCGGGAGGGATCACGATCGGGAGCTGTCCCGGAGGGACCGAGAACTCCATATTCCTGAAGAGCCATGGAGAGCCGATGATCAGCGGATCGGGTCCGGTGTTCCGCATCAGCAACTCGCGGCAGGTCGTGGCGGTGAGCTCGGTGGTATCGAACGTAAAGACGCCGCCGGGAAGCTCCGTGAACTGCAGAGTGATGGGCCTGACGACGACGGTGATCGAGTCGGTCGACTCGCAGCCGTTCGCGTTGATCGCCGTCACGTAATAGGTCGTGGTGCTGTCGGGGCTGGCGATCGGGCTCGGACAATCGGCGCAGCTCAGCCCGGTCGATGGGGTCCAGCGGTGCCGCCCGGCGCCCGATGCCTCGACAAGCTGGATCGACTCCCCTTCGCAGATGGTGACCTCCGGGGCGATGTCGGGCACCGGCAGCGGGACGATGGTGATCGTCACCGAATCGGTGGCGACGCAGCCATTGGCCCCTACCACATCGACGGCATAGGTGGCGGTGGTGCTGGTGGTCACGACGGGGTTCGGACACTCGATGCAGCTCAGATCGGGGGAGGGATGCCACCGGTAGGCGACCCCGCCGCTGGCGGAGAGCTGAACCGTGTTGCCGATGCAGAGGGCACTGTCGGGGCCGGCATCGGCGTCGACGCGGTTGACCGTCACCACGACGGTGTCGGCATCGGAGCAGTCGTTGCCATTGATCGCCGTAACGATATAGGCGGTCGTGACGGTCGGGCTGGCGATCGGGTTGGCGCACTCGGTGCAGCTCAGCCCGGCCGCCGGGCTCCAGCGATAACTGAGGCCGCCGGATGCGGTCAGCGGAATGCTCTCCCCGGCGCAGATGGTGCTGTCGCCCGCGGCCAGCACCTGCGGAGGGTCCACCACCGTGACGGTGACCGAATCGGTCCCCTCGCAGCCGGCGATTCCATAGACGTTGAAATAATAGGTCGTGGTACGGGTCGGCGTCGCCACCGGGTTCGGACAGGTGGAGCAGCTCAGCCCCGCCGACGGGGTCCAGGAGTAGAAGCCTGTTCCGCGCCCCTCCAGTTTGGTGCTCCCCCCGCGGCAGATCGTCACATCGGGCCCGGCCTCGGTGACGCTGGTACTATACTGATAGATACCGTTGCCGACGGCCCAGCCATGGGTGGGATCGGTGAAGAAGATATCGTCGATGCGATCGTTCGGATCGAGCCCGCAGGAGTGCTCCTTCCAGCTGATGCCGCCATCGGTGGTTTTGTAGGCGCGGCCGCCATCGCCGCAGACCCATCCCTCGGCCGGGCTGTACATCGTCACCCCCCACATCACGACGCCGGGAAAGAAGCTATTGATCCACGACCGACCGCCATCGGCCGAGCGCATGATATTGCCGCCGCCGGTGGTGCCGCAGCTGTTGCCGGATGCCGACGCGGTGAACAGCACGTTGTTGGCGCTGATCAGATCCTCCTGCCAGCCGTTGGAGCCCGTATTGGTCTGCGACCAGGTTGCGCCGTTATCGGTCGATGCCCAGAACTTGCCGCCGCCGCCGGCGGCGTAGAAGACGCCGTTCTGATAGGTGATTCCCCCGACGGTGGCATCGTATCCGGCCCTGTAGCTCACCCGGTCCCAGCTCGCCCCGCCGTTGGTCGTCCGGCAGAAGGTGACCCACTCGTCGTCGCAGGAGCCGAAGCCGCAGACGCCGATCTCCGGGGAGATGAACCACACCGAGCCGAGGATATTGCCGGGGATATTGTTGGGGGTGATGTTGATCCAGGTGTTGCCGCCATCGAACGTTTTCCAGACGCCATCCTCGCCGGAGATAAAGCCGGTGCGCCGATCGAGAAAACAGATATCGCGATTGAACGAGGTCGACCCGCCCGTCAGGAAGCTCGCCTGCCAGGTGGATCCGCCATCGGTGGTGAGCAGAACGCGCGGGCTGTTCTGCGTGATCCACCCATGATCGTTATCGATGAAGAATATCTCATTGTAGAATATGCCCGTGCCGCTGATCGGCAGCTTCTTCCACTGCGCCGTGGCGCTCGATGCAAGAACGATCATCGACGCAAGCGCCATGATCGCTGTATGTAGGGAACGTCTGTTCATATCTCACCATGGCCCCGGTCGGGCATCACTTCAAGTGTTCTCGATTGCGTCACCATCCGGCAATAGCTCTCTGCCGGCCACCCGCCTCTTATCGCGCGAGGCTTCCAGGCCTTCAATATCGCAAATGAAACGATCGCTCCACCTATCGCCCCATGCAATTATCACGGCGTCAACGGTCGGCCGCTGCTTATCTCCGCCGCCGCCATCCCGATCATGCAGATCCCTCCATTCTCCGGAGCATGCCTTCACCGATCCGGCCGGAGGCAGAGCAGCGCCGCGCTGCAATCCCCCGAAAGATGGCTCCCCGTACCGGACTCCCGAGCGATCCACCCGCCGTAGTACCCGGCAGGCACCGTTCGGTTACATGACGGATTGCCGGACGGGCATACGGCCAGGACGATCTCACGAACGGAATGTGACCCGATACGATGGAAGGACTCCCTGAAGAGGAGCTATAGCATAGGATCATACGGAAACAGGCGAGCCCGCATCCGGCTTCGGCGAAGTCAGAGCGGGCTCGGAAGCCATCGTTCCCGGTTATACTAGTGCTGGACGCGCATGGGGATCATCTTCCGCTCGCTCGGCGTCCGCAGCACCACGAAGTATACCCCGCTGCTCAATCCGCTCACCCGTACCTCCGATACGTATGATCCCGGCGCGATCTCCCCATCGTACACCATCCCCACCACACGCCCAAACAGATCCACCACCTCCACCACCGTCCGGCCGCTCTCGGCAACCTCGTACTCGATCTCCCCGCGATCGCTCAGCGGGTTCGGGCGTACCACCTTCAACCCCACGCTCCCGCCGGCTCCCACCAGCCGCTGCGGGCCGCTCTCGCACAGACCGATCACCCGCAGCTCACCGTCGCGCAGTTCCGTCGCGATCGACGGGTCGCTCCACACCAGGCTGTCCAGATGCAGTACCGTCCCGCTGGTGTCCCCCAGCAGCGCCACCATCTCCACCGACACAAGCTCATCCCCCGCGGTCGCCCCGCCATCGTAGCTCCCGGTGATCTCCACGACGCGATCGGCGCCCTCCAGATGGCTCGCCGCGCTCACCGGCGCAAGCACGCTGGCGCGGTAGCGCAGACGCGCACGGTACTGCACCGCCCCCACCGGCATGTTCCGCACATCGCTCAGGCGAACAGCGATCCGCACCCGCTCCCCCGGCACCGCATCGATCACCGGCAGCGACGCCACGGCCGATCCGGCGCGCAGCGTCAGCTCGATCGAGCCGACACCGCCGCACCCGTTGCTGTCGACCACCGCCACGCTGTAGCCGCCCACAGCGCTGGCGGTGATCCGGCGCGTCGTCTGGCCGCTCGACCACCGATAGCTTGTGTAGCCAGCACCGGCGTCGAGCTCCACGCTCTGCCCGGCCACCAGCGATGTCGGCCCGCTCGGGGTGACCACCACCACCGGCAGCGCATGCACCGCAATATCCACCGGCGCCGAGCTTCCGCTGCACCCGCCGGCATCCCACACTCGGACGCTGTACTGCCCGGCCGTGCTGACGGTGATCCGGCGCGTGGTCTGTCCGCTGGTCCACGCGTAGCGCGCATAACCATCGCCCGCGTCGAGCTCGACGCTGTCGCCGGAGCACAGATCGATCCGGCCCGAGGGGCTGACCACCGGCTCCAGCTCGGTGCCGATGCTCACCGCGTAGCGCACGCTTGTCGAGCAGCGGCCGTTGGCGCTGATCTCGACGAGTTCCACAACGCCGGTGGGATCGCTTCCCCACTGCACGCTGGCCTGGGCTGCTCCCTGTCCGGCGGCGAGTGTCCCGCCGGTGATCGTCCAGTGGTAGGCATGGCCCGGTGCGCCGGATGTACTGTAAGCGATCGTGGAGTTCTGGCAGACCTTCGCCGGACCGGTGATCGCCGGGGTTGGCGTCGGCTCGACGGTGACGACCACCGGCGGCGATGTCCTCTGGCAGCCAAAGACCGAGCCGACCGTGACGCTGTATTGTCCGGTTGCCCCGACGGTGATGCTGCGCGAGACCTGGCCGGTGGACCACTGGTAGGTCGCATAGCCGACGCCGGCATCAAGGGTGACGCTGTCGCCGGAGCAGAGATCGAGCGATCCATCGGGGGTGATCAGCGGGTTGGGCAGCTCGTGCATCGTCACGGTGACCACCGGCGACGAGCCGCTGCAGCCGCCGTCATCGCTGACGGTGACGCGGTACGCACCGGACTGACGCACGGTGATCGTACGTGTGGTCTGGCCGGTCGACCATCGGTAATCCGCATAGCCGTCACCGGCATCGAGCGTTATGCTATCTCCCTCGCACAGATCGAGCGGTCCCTTATACGCGATCCGTGGCTCCAGCTGGGTGCCGATCTCCACGGGGAACGTCGGCGCGGCCGCCTGGCAGAACTCCAGGCTGTTGACCTCCAGAAGATCGACGCTCGCGGTCCCGCCGCTCCCCCACTGCACCGTGATCTGGGGCGTTCCCTGCCCGCTCGCGATCGAGCCTCCCACGACGTACCATGTATACTTATGTCCCGGCACGTCGGCGGTCAGATAATTGACCCGGGTGTTGATACAGACCTTGGCGGGGCCGGTGATCGATGGGGTCGGCCGTGACTCGACCCACACATCGATCGGTGCCGACGTTCCGCTGCATCCCATCGAATCGCGCACCGCCACGGTATAGGTGCCGATGGCCCGCACGGTGACCGTCCGTGTGGTATCCCCCGAGGACCATCGGTACTCCGCATACCCCTCGCCCGCATCGAGCACCACGCTGTCCCCCTCGCAGAAGGTGAACGGGGTGGCCGCGGTGATCACCGGCCTGAGATCGCTCCCGAGCGTCACCGTGAGCTTCGACACCGACGAGCAGCCATGCACCGTATCGACCGCCGTCAGCGTGATGACCCCGGAGCCGGAGTCCCCCCACTGCACGGTGATCGATGTTCCCTCGGTGGCGGAGGTGATGGCCCCGTCTCCGGTCAAATCCCACTGATATACGATATCGGCATCGGTCCGGGCACGGTACCGCGCCTTCGCGTTGAAGCAGACGGCATCGGGGCCGGCGATGGTGGTGTTCGGCGGCGGCACCACCGTCACCTTGATCGACGTATCCCCCTTGCATCCGTTGGTATCGATCACCTCGAGCGTATAGGTCCCCGAGCGGAAGACCGTCAGACGGTCGCCCGGGAACTTGGTCGATCCGAAGTCGGTGGAGGCCCACTGCATATCACGGAACGGTCCCCCCTCCGCCACGAGGATAACGCTGTCCCCCTCGCAGAACGTGGTCTTGCCGAGCGGCCTGATCCGCGGACGAATGCGGGGACGCAGCAGCGCCACCACCGTATCGGAGAGGATCCAGCAGCCGGCCTTGTTGGTGATCCGGACGGAGTATCTGCCGGAATCGGTGACCGCAAGGATGGGGCTGGTCTGGCCGTTCGACCACTTGTATGTGTTGTCGCCGCCGACGGTGGCGTCCAGCGGAACCGGGGTGCCGGGACAGAGCCAGATGGTATCCTTGAGCGTCGGCTTTCTCGGCAGCGGTACGATCACCGCCTCGGCCGAGACCACCACCTCGCAGCCGTTGCGATCGGTCAGCTTGACGGTATAGGTGCCACTGGCATGGACCCAGATGGAGGGAGTGGTCTCGCCGGTCGACCAGAGATAGCCCACGTAGTTGGCATGCGTTGCGTTGAGCTCGACGCTATCCCCCTCGCAGGCGACCAGATCATGGAACGTCGGCACCGGTGGCCGAGGCCGCATAAAGACATCGACCCCCACGGTATCGGTGCAGCCATTGGCATTCTCGACGGTCAGCGTATACCGCCCCGCCGCGGTGACGACGAGGCTTTGTCCGCCGGCCTGACGCCAGTCGTTGGTCTCCTTCCATACCCATGTGTACTTGGAAAAACCTGGCGGGCCGCTCAGCGTGATGCTTCCCCCGTAGCAGATCGTCAGAGAGCTGTTGCTGGTGATGGTCGGGCGCAACGGGTAGCAGAAGCCGCTGGTCTTGGTGATGAACGCATCGTACGCGCCGGCGTGGTTCGGCTGAAATCCGTTCTGCGTGTTCGGGAGCCCCGCGGTCGTACGCCCTGCAAGGTAGGCGGCGCCGCCGGCATCGGTCGCGACGGAGTATCCTATCGTGGAGCTTCTGCCGAAATATGAGCTCCAGAGATATGCTCCGGCCCAGTTGACCTGCACCAGGAACGCATCGCAGGTGCCCCCCAGATTATTCTGATAGGCGTTGGGATGCGTTCGTAAGGTATTGCTGAGGGTATAGCCTGTGATATAGACATCGCCATTGATGGAGGTACAAACCCCGAAGGCACGGTCATCTGCATCATTGCCATTAGCTCCGTCGCGCCCGCCATGGAGCGTTGCCCAGACACGCTGACCGTCGGTGCCGAAGCACGCCACGAACGGATCGGCTCCGGTGCCGAGGTGGGTCCCCTGATACGCGTCGGGGCTCGTCGCAAAGTCGTAGCTGAGCGTATACCCGCAGATCACCGCGCGCCCACGGTTGTCGAGGTCGATATCGGTCCCCACATCCTTATCGGTGCCGCCGAAATATGTCGACCAGCTGTACGATCCGCCCAGCCCATACGCCATCAGGAACACATCTCCCTGATCGGTCGGCCCGCCGGTGAATGTGCGCTGCCATGAAGACATATTCATCAGCATATCGTGGCTGGTGGTCGAGCCGGTGATCACCACGACATCGTTATTGCTCGCTACTCCCCATGCGGTGTCGGCCTGCGACCCGCCGCAGTATGTCCCCCAGAGTATAGCGCCATTCCCGTCGAGCTGCGCGACGTACGCATCGACCGAGCCCCGGAGGGACGGCTGAAGGGGAAAAGCTGTCGGGATGTTGCTGCTGGAGGTGGAGCCGGCGATCGCGATATTGCCGTTCGGGCTGATATCGATCCCCCGGCCAAAATCGTTGAGCGTGCCGCCGCAGTACGTCGCCCACATACGCGATCCGGTCGGGGTGAACATCCCGACGAACATATCGTAGCCGCCGCTGCTGGAGCCCTGGATGCGCGGAGCCGCGATGGGAAAATCGGTGCTGTTGGTCGAGCCGCAGACGGCGAGGTTGCCGCTCCCCGATATGGCGATGGCCCCCACCTTCTCGCTCCCGCTCCCGCCGAAGTACGTTCCCCAGGATGGATTGCCGTTCACATCGAGCTTGATGAGGGCCGCATCGCGCGCGCCGGCGTTCACCGGCTGCAGCGTCTTGGTCGCGGGGGGAAAGTTCGTGCTGGATGTCGTGGTGATCATCGTAACGCTCCCCAGATCGTCGGAGACGATATCGGTCCCCTTCATATCCACGTCGGCCGCATCGTCCAGCGTTCCGCCGCAATAGGTCGCCCACTCCAGCAGCGGATCGATCACCAGCACCTCGCCGCGATCGTATCGGCCGATGTCGAAGCGCACTTCATCGCCGGCGACCGTATATCCGCAGCGCACTTCCCGCCGCTGCCCGGCCCCCTGGTAACTGTACGGACGTCCCTCGCGCAGCGCCCCCAGCGGCGTGCGCACCGCGAGCGATCCTCCCGATTCGCGCCCCACGCTCTCCCCCCCGTCATACCGCAGGCGGATCATCGCGGGATCGCCGCCGGGGCGCACGATGAAATCATATTTGATCCCCCGCTCGTCGCTGGAGAACGCGAGGTCGATCTTCGGATAGATCTCCCGATAGATCACCCGGCCATAGCTTTTGACATCGGTGATCCCCTCGGGACAGTGCCCCAGATAGTAGTTGCTGCGATATGGGGTGAGACCTTCGGCGATCACCTCCGGCCGGGGATTGGAGCCGATAAGCTGCAGATCCATCCGGTACTCGAACAGCGCCGACGGGCGAGGCGATACCACGGGGCTCCCCCCGGACAGGGGGGCGGCGGCATCGGGGAGCGATCCCCGGAGGACATAGCTGATCCCATCGCGGCGGAGATAGATGCGCATGGCGCCGGCAGAGGCGGTGAAGAGGATATCGGGACGGCGCCCGCCTGCGGCATCGACGATCTGCCCCCGGTTCTCGATAAAGTCGAGCCCCCCCCGTCCTTTCCCGAACGTCGGCGAGAGAATCGCTCCATGTAGGTCGGGCGCGGCCGGGCTCCCCTGCCCGATAAGCGGGACGGCGGCGAACGCAGCGATTACGAGGACCACTGCCAGTCGAAGGCACGAAGGAATACGCTTCATGTCACCCTGCGATATGAGAAGAGCTGGGAAAGATTCCGGCGGTCACGATGGGTTCATCGACGACCGAGCAGTGATCCATCGGACGGGCGAGCCGGAGGAGACGATACGGGACCGGCGGAAACTGACGGGATCGTACTAAAGACCCGCCGATGGCACAGTGTGTTTCAGAGCTACGAGAGTTTATCCTCTGCCCGCACCCCATGGCGAGGCATCGACGACACGCCGGAAAGGGGGAGAAAGAGGACTGGAAGATGCGGAACGTGCACAGTATAGAAACGAGCCATCCGGCCGGAACATCACCGCCGGCGGCCGATGATGAACCTGACGCAGCCGATTGGCGTTAGCCGGAGCAGATCGCGCCGGCCGGAGATGACCAAGATAGGGATCGGGGGTAACAACTCCTCTCATCGGCGCGATGAATTCCCCGCAAGAATGTATTTTCTTCTCTCTCTTTTTTGGAACTCACGATGACCAATGATCCGCAGGACCATGCCGACGGGCGCCAGACATCCAGCCGAAAGAAGGATCACGTCGATCTCTGCATCGGAAGCGATGTGGCCTTCCGGGGCAAAAGCACTGGGCTGGAGCGCTACGAGCTTGAACATAACGCGCTCCCGGAGATCGACTTCCAGGATGTGGACCCATCGGTGATGTTCCTGGGGCGGCCCTGTTCGATGCCGCTGCTGATCAGCTCGATGACCGGGGGCTATGCCGAGGCGGAGCGGATCAACAGCCAGCTCGGCGAGGTCTGCCAGAGCCTCGGCATCCCGATGGGGGTGGGATCGCAGCGGCAGGCGCTCCAGGACGGGCGCTATCTCGACAGCTTCCGCGCCGCGCGCCGCGCCGCCCCCTCGGTCCCGATCTTCGGCAATATCGGCGGCGCCGAGGTCGCACGGGATACGGCGCTGGAGGATGTCCGCCGCCTGGCCGATCTGATCGAGGCCGATGGATTCGCCATCCATCTGAACCCCCTGCAGGAGCTTATGCAGCCGGAGGGGAACCCGAACTTCCGGGGAGTGCTCGCCGGCATCGAGCGGCTCTGCCGGGGCCTGGAGATCCCGCTGATCGTCAAGGAGGTCGGCGCAGGATTGTCGGCGGATGTGATACGCCGCCTGCTCGACGTCGGCGTGGCCCATATCGATGTGGCGGGGGCCGGCGGCACAAGCTGGTCGGGCGTCGAGATCCTGCGCCGTGGCGAGGAGGATGACGATCCGTTCTGGGACTGGGGGATACCGACGGCCGAGGCGGTCGCCGCGGCCCGGCCGATCTGCGAGGATGCCGGCGCGACGCTGATCGCCTCGGGAGGGATAGCCGGCCCGCGCGATATCGCCATCGCCATCGCGCTCGGGGCACATCTGGCCGGCTCGGCCCGCATCCTTCTGAAGACGCTGCTCGACGATGGACAGCCCGCCCTTGCCGCGATGCTGAGCAGATGGAAACGGACGCTGCGCGGCATGATGTTCCTGAGCGGCTGCCGGACCGTTGCGGAGCTGCGATGCGCCAGGCTTGTTCACCGCCCGGACCCGCGCGAGAGGGGATGAACTTTTCCCGCGACCGAAAGGTTTGCTCAGATGTACGCCGCGCCGGAGCCATGGCATCCTCCGGACACTCCGGTCCATCATGCGTGGAGCGCCGCCACGGCCCTGCGGAGGGGGAGCGCGCCGGAGGAGATGCACTCGACGATTTTTTCCGAACCGTTATCTGATCTATGGATTTCAAGCAGCACTATCTGAACTATAAATCGCTTGTCGACGAACGCCTCCAGGGCTTCGTGAACGATCGCGAGCCACGATCGCTCTACGAGCCCACCGCCTATGTTCTGAGCAGCGGCGGAAAGCGCATCCGCGCGATCCTCGTGATGCTGGCGGCCGAGGCCGTGGGGGGCACCGGTCAGACCGCGCTCGATGCCGGCGTCGGCGTGGAGATCCTCCATAATTTCACCCTGGTCCACGATGATATCATGGACCGCGCCGAGACCCGCCGCGGGCGGCAGACGGTGCATACGCGCTGGGATGAGGGGACGGCGATCCTCGTCGGGGATGTGATGATAGGGCTTGCCCACTGCGCGCTGCTGAACGATCCGCCGAAGCGTGCCGTGGAGGTGATCGGCGCGTTCACCCGCGGGATCATCGATGTCTGCGAGGGGCAGGCGCTCGACCGCGAGTTCGAGACGCGGGGCGACGTGACGCTCGATGATTATATGTATATGATCGCGATGAAGACCGGGCGGCTGGTGGAGACGGCGGCGGAGGTGGGGGGGCTGATCGGCGACGGAACGCCGGAGCAGATCGACGGGCTCCGCTCCTATGCCCGCCATATCGGACAGGCGTTCCAGATTCAGGACGATCTGCTCGATATCACCGCCGAGGAGGCGGAGCTGGGCAAGCGGATCGGCGGGGATATCATCGAGGGGAAGAAGACGTATCTGCTGGTGCGTGCCCTGGAGCGCGTAACCGATGGCGACGACCGCGCCCTGCTCGACGAGCTGCTCGGCAGCAAGGGGCTTCCGGCCGAGAGGATACCCGAGATGCGCGATCTCTACGCCCGTCATGGCATCCTCGACGCCGCCACCGAGGATGTCCGGCTGTACATCGAGCGCGCCGAGGCAGATCTGGTGGCGCTTCCCGATACCTCCGCCCGGTCGATGCTGGTCTGGTTCGCGCAGATGCTGATGAATCGCAGGGGATGATCCGGTCGGGGGGGATTCCGTCTATCACATTCGAAGAGGACTCTGGTTCATGATCGTCAGGATAGTCAAGATCATCAATCGCGCCGGCCTGCACACGCGGCCGGCGGCGACCATCGTGAAGAAGGCATCGAAGTACAAAAGCGAGTTCGCGATCGTCAAGGATGGGTTCCGGATCAACGGCAAAAGCATCATCGGGGTGATGACGCTGGCGGCCGAGCAGGGCTCGGAGCTGACGCTGGAGTTCAACGGGGCCGACGAGGAGGAGGCGGTGAACGATATCGCCGAGTATTTCGCGCGGGGATTCGACGAGGAGTACTGAACAACAGCGCCACGCGATACTCCTCGGTATCGCGTGGCGGAATGTCTGGCAGCGGACCGCGGCGACGATGAGCTTAGAAGCCCATCTTCACCTGGACGTTGCAATCATCGGTCACCACGTTGATGACGCGGGCGCTGCGGTCGGCCGTCATCCCCTTCACCTTCGCCGGAAGGATCTCGGTGGTTGCCGGATTCTCGGTGAAATCCATCAGCACCAGCCAGTCCTGCTCGGTAAGCGTCACCGTGGAGGTAGCGCCTTCCTGCATGATCGGGTAGAATTGCAGGACGCGCTCCAGCAGCGTGAGCCCCTGCTTCATATGTAATGTTGGTTCCATGCCTGACGATAGTAGATTCTTGAATATGCACCCTCTCCCCCTGCCCTCTCTCCCTAGAACCACGAATATAGCTATCCGCCCCGGACAGGTAATGTGATGACGCCACCGTGGCGGCGGATACGTCGTTCCCCTGTCCTCACGCCATCGCCGATCGCTCCCGCACGCCCCCCCCATCCCAGCTTCCCGTCACGTGCCCAAGGACCATGCTGCGAGCGTCATACGCTCCGGCAGATCGCGGCAGTGTCGCAGTCTGCCGGAATGCTGGGCCATTAACTCCGGCCCAGCCTCTCAGCGCTCGACGATCACACTGAAACGCTACTTTCGTCGGGGGTACATGTTCATGTACTGGCGAAGGATAACCGAACGCACTAAGTTCACACAGGGTGGTCTCTACTGCCATACATTCATACACAGGAGGAGATCATGAGACGGATTCTATTGATGGCGATGGTCGCGATGGGGATGAGTGTGACGGCTGCCATGGGGGACGTTCAGTTCTACATGGAGCAGACCGGGAGCGATCCATGCGACCACGGCACGCGAAGGACGCAGCAGCATTTCAATGTCTACGCCATGACTCCCTCGGGAGCCCCCGGCCGGCTGCTGGGCTATATGCTTGTCGATTGCGACGGAAGAGTGGTCTTCACCGAGGCGACCACATTGGTCTCACCGCAGAGCAGCCAGTTCGACCGGCTGATCCATGGCCCCGAGGGGAGCGATTATATCAGCACGTTCGCGGCGGTCGAGGAGCTGTTCCCGAATTTCGCGATGACGATCATCTTCACGGCGGAAGATCCCGTTGGAGACGGTCCGGCGGTCGAATAGGGGCGCATATAAAAGAATGCCGGGAGAATATTCCCGGCATTGACTCGATACGGTAAATACGCGAAAAATCCCGGCGATATTTATTTCATCACCGGACACGATTATTTCCTTATGGCAGAAACGTCAACTGCCGCAGCTTACGACCGCTCGTGGTGATCTCCCACAGCGATGAGTTCCCCCCATCGACATGCATCGACACTGCTAGCGTGCTGTCGCTGATGAACTCCGCGTAGCAGCCCAGAAAACTGTACATACAGAACCGTTGCTGGAGGTTGACCACATCGAAGCTCAGCGTATCGGGATGCTCACGTTGGTATTTTTCAATATCCAGTATCCATATCTGCTCGAACTGATGGTGAACGCCATCACCCGTTGGTAGCACCGACAGAGCCACTTTCTTTCCGCTCGGTGACCAACTGATCTTGTTGATCAGAGCGGTACTAGTGGAGAAGCTCCGACCATCGAGCAGTAGCTTATCTTGGTCGCCAGCACTTGCCGGCACTGCAATGTAGGCATGCCCATCCAAGCTTTCTTTGAAGTGGATGAACTGGCCGTATATCTCCGTATATGGCGAAGACACAAATGTTTCCTGCCGTGGAATCCATACTTGCTGCAAACCGCGTGGTCCTGTCTCCTGCAAATTCGCATAAAGGATAAAGAGGGAATCTGCATCTGCCGTAGATCCAGACAACCAGTCATGAACCCAAATTCCTTTCGTAGCGCCAAGCGGACCGAATATGGACGGTGTGACATCAGTATACGCGCCGTGGGAAGGCTCGATTATGTAGAGATGGCGACCATAGAGGAATCGTTTGCGATCACCTACTGTATCACTTAACGTAACCGCGTCGAGTAGCAGCCGGCCATTATCATACGGTGCCCACATAATCTCACTGATTCCGATCAGTTGGATCGAGTCTGGCAGCATCGATGTCATATTCACTGTCCGATCACCCATCGTCTTCAGGTTCAGTACGTGCAGCACCGTTTCGCCGTCAACGTAGGCAAGCAACTCCCCGTTACGCGAGACTGCCTGACGCCCGTGAGCATACCGGGGAATACGGCGACCATAGACCGTCTCGACAGGCGCAGGACAGTCCAGCGAGTCCGGTCCCGGCTCCACCGGCGTGACCGGACCCGGC
>Ga0164241_10000622_pt1 | contig 58529 bp, 62 predicted proteins | sample OricomyardsoilBY_FD_108780 | JGI IMG/M metagenome (GOLD analysis project Ga0164241, IMG submission 108780) | Backyard soil microbial communities from Emeryville, California, USA - Original compost - Back yard soil (BY) | ecosystem: Environmental > Terrestrial > Soil > Unclassified | place: USA...
AAAGGAGCAGCCCGACCCAGACCCCGCAGCCTGACCAGTCACCCGACCCGAGAGCAGCCCGCCCGCGACTCCGTCGCGCGCGGGCTGTTCAGATTCCGACGGAAACTCAAGCTCGGCAACACCGTTCCTGCTCCGCGAGCACCGCCTTGATTTCGCTGACCAGGGATGCCGCAGCGAGCCCCGCCTTGCTCTTGGCGCTGGCGGAGACGGCTTGCTCGCACGCCTTGATGGCATCGTCGAGCTTTGCCTCACCCTTTAGCCGCTGGCACTCCCGGAGCGGCGCCTCCGCCGGGTCGGTGCAACCGCCGGTGAGCAGAGACAGCAGCATCGCGGCCGTCGAAAACCACGCGGCCCCGGAACTACATCGTGCTTTCGCCAACTCAGTCTCCATTAACTAGTCTTATACGACTCTGTTTTCGGGAAGTGAACCACGGGCACGGTTTGGGGCGTGTTACCGCGAACGAAGCAGGCGGCCCGGAGCCTGGGCCTCCGAATCCAGGAGCTTCGGCAGGCGGACGGCCAGACCCAGGAGGCCTTCGCCGACAAGCTCGGGATGCTCCCTCCGAATTACGCTCGCATCGAACAGGGGCGTGCCAACGTCACGCTCGAGACGCTCGTGCGGGTCGCCCACGGTCTGAAGGTCGAGCTGGCCGAGCTGTTCGTCGTTCCTAGAGTGAAGCGAGCGAAACCGGGCCGTCCGCCCAGCGCGCAGTAGCAGCGGTGGCCTGCTGTTTGGTCCTGCGTGCCGGGCCATTGGACGTCTTCCAACCGAGCATGGAAGTCCAGGGGGTGTTCGCCCGTCAACGTAAATAGGTACACAAGTGGGTAATCGTTTGGAATGAGCGGATCGGCGACCGATGGGGCGTGGATCTTTCGCGCTTCGCCAAGCTGGTCGCCCGCAACCTCCGGGTTGCCCGGCACCGAAAAGGCTTGACGCTCGAAGCCGCCACGAAGGGTCGAGGCGAGTACCGGTACCTGTGGGAGCTGGAAAAGGCGGCTCGGAATCCCACCTTCGAAAAGCTCTTCAGGCTCGCCAAGCGCTACGGCGTCACCGTCGCCGATTTAGTGAGCGTGCCCGGGGCTGAGCCCACAGTCGACCTATCCAATGAGGAGCCTGAGGCCCCGAAGCGGGGGAGGAAGCCCTCGAAGAAGTCCAAACCGAAACCCAAGCGAGGGTAGAAGCCTTTTGTGGCAAGACGAGTCCTAGGCACCGCTTCAAAGACGGACCCGCGTCTATCGGAGCTGGTGCGCCACTGTGCAGGTGAGGGGTTCGCCACGTACACGGGGCTCTTCGAAGGCATGCCTGCGTTCATCGCCGACTGTGGGACGCTTGCCGATCTTCTCGACGAAGACTCGACTGAGGACTCCGTTACGGTGACCGTGTTCGTCAGCGATGCAGAGCGGACGGCGTGGGTCCCCGCCCAACTTACGGTGGACGACTAGGTGTCCATCGCGATCAGCATGCGCTCGCTCTGTGCGACAAGGCCGTGGATCAAGCCCGAAATGTGAAGTGCGACGGCACGCGTCGTCATCGCGGCCTCCCTGATTGATTGGGCTGGTGCGTCGCTGGGCAAGCCCGATAGGCGCGCTTCAAGGGTCCGCGCTGCGAGGAGAAGCTCTTGAGCTTGAAGGGCGGCGCTTCGGACATCAACTACGTGACGGGGAGGACTGGCCTCATGCGGATCGGTCATTCACGTTCGCCCGATGGTGGAAAGGATCGCCGAAGATTCTTCCGCTGTAGCTCGAGGACGTCGTGCGGCACGATGCGTTGGACGTGGAGCAACGCTTCTTCGAGCGACGTGAACAATTTCGGTGTCGTTCTGCCAAGTTGGGCGGCGCCCGAGCCAGTAAAGAGCGAACGCATCAAGCTGCTTCGAGCATCCGCCGGCTCCACGACGATGATCAGCTGTTCGCAGCCGTCGAGAATCGCTGGCATTGCGGTTGGAAGGACGTCACGCGCATTGCCGCTGGCAAGGGCTGCCGTTCGAATGACCAGGATCACCAGCGGTCGCTTTGGCTGCGCCTGTCGTGCCTCGCGTATGTCGACTAGCAGGGTGACGACGTGGTCGACCAGCAAAGGCTCGTCCCATTCGTGGAGGCAGACTCGGCCCGAGGTTGTGGAGAAAGTCACACCGTCCCCCGCGGCCTGGGACCAGATTGGGGCAGGGCGGGGAGGGCTGGGGGGCGCATGCCTACTACTCGGCCTGTTGGCTCGAACCGTTGCGTGTGGTTTGCGACTCCGCGCCCAAGGTGCCCTTCCACCCCAAATTTTGAGCTAGGCTCCCCCTATGTCCTCTGGTTTCCCGCCTGCCGCTGCAGCCAAGCGGCTCGCCCGTGTCGGCAGCGATGCGCTCGAGAAGCTGAAGCGCGGCGAGTGGACGGTCGAGCAGTACATCGAGGACCGAGTCGAGCGCGCGCTCGGCGCCGTTCCGGTACCGCTCACGGCGGAGCAGCGTGAGGCCATCCGGGAGACGTTGCGCGAGCAGGTTGCGACGGATCCGGTGGTGCGCGAGTACGCGCGGTTGACCACCCGCGGGGCGGCCGGAGCCGGTCGGTAAGAGCCGAAGATGGGCGGGAACGACAGCGTGAAGGCGGAGCGAGCCGTGGCGTCCGATCAGGAAAAGGCTGCCCCGCCCGTTGATGGTCCCGAGGTCCTCGAGCGGTTTCATGGCCAGCTGGAGCTGGTCAACATCATCGCTAGCCAGGTGGCGCGGAACCTTGGCCGTGGTGTGGAGTTCGACGATCTGCTGAGCGCCGGGCGCGAAGGCTTGCTGGACGCCGCGCGCCGCTACGACGAGGCACGTGGCATTCCTTTTCGTGCGTACGCGAACTTCAGGGTGCGGGGTGCCATGCTCGATGGCGTGCGCCACATGTCCGCGCTACCGCGACGCGCCTACGAGCGCCTAGCCGCGATGGAAGCGGCGGCGTCGGTCAGCGAAGGCGAAGCTCAGTTCGCATTCGCGCGACCCGCCCAGTCGATGAGCGAAGACGAGGCCGAGGTTTGCTTGGACGAGCAACTCGCCGTCATGGCCACCGCCGCCGCTATCGGCCTCGTCACCGAGGCCTTGAGGAACGAGGCGGGGGCGGCAGCTGAAGCGCACCTGGATGCAAGTCCGGAGGTCGCTTACTCGCAGGCAGAGGTTCTGGCGCAGGTGAGAAGCGCGGTCGCAGATCTCGCGCCCACGGAGCGAGACGTGATCAGCCGCCACTACTTCGGCGCCGAAGGAATGGAACAGATCGCTCGCGACATGAACGTGAGTAAATCGTGGGTAAGTCGCATTCACACGCGAGCCGTCGCGCGACTGATGAAGCGGCTTCACGGCCTCAATGGCCCCGAATAGGTAGGCTCGCTAGCCCCCGGACGGTCGCATGCCGCTGGCAAACGCGGTCGATAGCCACTCGCCAAGGGCATGAGCTGAGCGACCGTGAGCGGTAAGTTCAACGTCGCCCGTGGTGGACACGCGCTTCTCGTACTCGGCGCCGTAGCGCTTCATTTGGCGGTCTAGATCCTCAAAGTCGAGCAAGACTGGGAAGGCTTCGCCGTGTCGGTCAAACGAGCTCGCCAAGTACTGCGGAATCCAAAGTGGACTCACGTGAACACGCCACGCCTCGTCTTCTTGCGCGCAGAAGAGATTCAGTGTTGAGGCCTCTTGCGAGTTGCTGGCGCTGGCACGAGAGTTCATGGCGCTCCTGACGGCTTGCGTTGCTGGGCTGAGCCTAGCACTGGTGGAGGTTCGGAGAGTGAGCCTGGCGGCCGAGAACCGCGCACGAGCGGTTGTAGTGCGGACAAGAAGTCGTGCGCAGATTGAAATCGAGCTTCCGGCTCTGGCTGGATGGCGCGAAGTACCACTTCATCAAGTCCGGGTGGGTACCAGTCGCCTTCGGCATACTGCGAAGGCGCGGGAATTTGAGGCGAATGGGTGTCCGGAATGAAGCCGCCGAGCGCTGCGTAGAGCACAACGCCCATCGAATACAAGTCAGCGCGCAGGTCGACCTTCTCGCCTCGCGCGCCTTCCGGACTCATGAAAAGGGGCGTACCCACCGTGTCGCCCGTTTGAGTCGGTACCGCGGCGGGCAGCGGCACGCGCGTGGAGAGGCCTGGCACCACTCGAGCCCAGCCGAAGTCTAAGATCTTGAGGCGAGCCCCCAGGCCTTGTTCTTGATGCAGGAAAAGATTCTCGGGCTTGATGTCGCGGTGCACGATACCAAGCGCGTGAGCCGCGGTCAGGCCGCGCAGACCCTGCGACACCAGTTCGAGCACTTCACCCGCAGGCAGTCGCCGACGCTCGCGTAGCTCCGCGTGCAGCGTGCGGCCCTTGAGCAACTCCATGACGACGCACGGAACGCCGTCAGGCGAAATCCAGAAGTCGACGACGTCGACCACGTTCGGATGACGAAGTCGCCCAAGCGCCTGCGCTTCGACGCGCATCCGATCTGCTAGGCCCGGGCTCGCGGCGAGGTGCGGATGCAAGACCTTCAACGCGAAGCGCCGGCCGAGAAAGGAGTGCTCAACCTCGTAAACGACCCCGACCCCTCCACGACCAAGCTGCTGCCGCCCCACGTAGGGGGTAGGGCTCAAGAGCGTGGCGAGCTCGTCGGCCGAGAATCCAAACTGGGGGCGCAGGGCCATCCTCACTCCTTCTACTCGGCCAACCCCTGCCCGCCGTTGCCCAAATTCTGGCGCTGGCTCATACGCCTCGAGGCCGAGGAATCTCCCCACGCGCCAAACCCTCAGCAATTCCCGAAAGATTGCGTCCTCCGGCCGCACGCGGCATGTACCGCCCGCTCGTCCGACTGGGCCGGGCACACCCAGGGCGGGGCCAGCGACGCTTCGGGTGAGAAAGTTCGCAACGAAAGCCGGCCTCTGACCGAGCAGTGACTGTTGATGCCTTCTTCCGGAGCCTTGGGCGACGCCAGGCCCATCTCGATGGTGCCTGATCCCTTCGAGGGGACGCCCTACCGCGCGCTGATGCCGCTCGGGGCCGGAGGCATGGGCGAGGTCTTCGTCGTCGAGCACACCCAGCTGGGTCGGGAGTGCGTTGCCAAGATCCTGCACGCCCGCCTGGCCGGTGACGCGCGTCTCGTCGACCGCATGCGCGTCGAGGCTCAGTCGCTCGGCCGCTTGAACCACCCGCACATCGTTCAAATCAGCGGGTTCGGCAAGACTCGCGATGGTCGCCCATTCTTGGTGATGGAGTGGCTTCGCGGTCACACGCTCACGGCTGAGCTGGCCTCGTTCGGCAAGCTCCATGCGAAAGAGGCCTTGCGCCTGGCGTGTCAGCTGCTCTCGGCGCTGGCCGCAGCGCACGCAACCGGCGTCGTTCACCGCGACATCAAACCCGATAACCTGTTTTTATGCATTGAAGCAGACGGCAGCCGCATTCTGAAGGTGCTCGATTTCGGCGTCGCGCGCGTGATGCCTGGCGCCCCCGACAGCGCTCCGAATCCACTAGTCGTCCCAACTGGAACAGGCGTCGTCGTCGGTACCCCGCGCTTCGTGAGCCCTGAAGGAGCCATGGGTCAGCGCGTCGACGGGCGCGCGGATCTCTACGCCGTAGCGCTCGTGCTCTACACCATGGTCGCGGGGCGCGGCCCATTCGACCACTTCGAAGGAGATCAGCGGTTGCTCTCCGCCCACGCGCTCGAAGAGCCGAAACCCCCATCCCAATTCTCGGACGTGCCCGCGCCATCGTTGTTGGATGGGGTGATCCTGAAGGGGCTGAGCAAGAACCCCGCGGAGCGCTACCAGTCTGCGCTGGAATTCAAGCAAGAGCTGGAACGGACCGCCGAGCTTCTGTACCGCCCTGTCGGTTGGGTCGAGACCACGAGCTTCGACCTCTCGACAGTTGGCTCGACGCCGATCTCGACGGAGCCGCTCCCCGTTTACGAACCGCCGCGCGATGCGCCCACCGAACAGGCAACGCGTTCCCAACGCGTGCTCCCCATACTTGAAACGCCATTCACCGCGTCAGTGGTCCCAGCAGCTCAGGCAAACATCCCTCCAAGGGCCGGCACATCGACGCCCCCCTACCTGATCGGGCTCGTCTTCGTCGCCGCCATCGCCCTGGCCGCTCTTGTCGCGGCCGGGCTGGTACTCCTCATTCGGAGCCGCTTCTGATGCAGGCGACTTCAGTATTCTGCGCCCATCTCTCTCGGCATTTTTGCCCCGGTTTCGAGCGCGCTCTCAGCCAGAAGGAGGGCGTGTAAGATGCCCTCCCACCCTATGGCTGAGCCGGCCGCCTCCGCCCCCAAACCGCCCCTCGAGGTCGGTAGCAAGTTCGTGGGCTACGAGATCCGGGGCCTGATCGGGCAGGGCGGCCATGCGTGTGTGTTCCACGGCTACGACAGTTTCATGGGGCAGCACGTCGCCATCAAAGTGCTGTACCGCCCAGGTGGCGTCACCAAGGAGATGATGCAGCGCGGGCAAGCCGAAGCTCAGCTGCTTCATCGGCTGCGGCACCCGAACATCGTCGAGGTGAGCCGCGCCGGCATCGAAGAGGGCCTGCTCTTTATCGTGATGGAGCTGCTCCGCGGCCGTTCGCTGCGCACCATCCTCGAGCAAGAGGGGCGCCTGTCGGTCGAAGAAGTTTTGTTCCTCTCCGCGCAGATCGCTGACGCGGCCGCAGCCGCTCACGACCACAAGGCGATTCACCGCGATCTCAAGCCCGACAACGTCTTCATCACGGCAGATAACCGTGTGAAGGTGCTCGACTTCGGCATCGCCAAGCTGATGGACCACGCGGCTTGGACGACGCAGAAGAACATAGTCCTGGGCACCATGCTCTACATGAGCCCCGAGCAGGTTCAAGGCCTCACCCTCACTCCACAGAGTGACATCTACGCGCTCGGGCTCATCATGTACACGGCGCTATTCGGCCGGCATCCGTGCCTAATTGGCCTCCAGGCGGCGACCTTTGCGGAGCTGACGCGCATCCAAGTCACACGCAATCCGCCCGCGCTCGACGAGCTCGACCCCCGCATCCCATCGCACGTTGCTCGCCTGGTTGGCCGCGCCATCACTAAGCTCCCTGAAGAACGCCCCCCTTCGATGCGGCAGTTCGCCGCTGACATTCGGCAAAGCCTCGAGCGCTATGTCGCCGAGACCCGTCAGCAGCACAAGGTCTTGCAGACCCGCGACCTCTCGCGCAGCGAAACGAACTCGCTGTCTGGCATGCGCGTCCACATGCCTCAGCCTTCCGTGCTCGGCGACGCCACTGACACCCAACCCGTCTCGCGGCCCGCGTTCCTGGGCGACGTTTCGGCTGAGCTCGCCGCCCGCGTTGCAGCCCTCGGCCCGGGCGGTACGGCGCCGCTCCCCCGCGACGTGGCGCTGCCCCCTAACTTCGCGCCACCGACGCCCATCATCGCGCCTCCGCAACAGCGGTCACCCAGCACGCCTCCCAGCGCACAAGGCACGTCAGAATACGGATCACCGTCATCACGCCGCGCTCCTTCGAGCGCCGACAAGCCCACCATGATGTCGGTCGCGCCGTCACTCCGTCGCGCGGTGACGCCCAGCACTGCGCCGCCGGTCGAGCGGCAAGTGCCCGCCACCGCCAAACGGGCAGGATCTCCTCCAGTCCTTCTGCCCGCTGAGGCCGCCGGAGCGCTGCCCAACGGAGTGCCGAAGCGGATGTCCCCCCTCCGCACGGCGGCTTTTGCTGGCATCGCGTTTGGCCTCATGCTCGGCGTTGGTGGTGGTCTTGTCCTTGCGGTCAGCAAGCCCACGTCAGGATCCCCAGCGGCTGCGCCCTCGGGCATCGTCGTTGAGGCCATCACCCCGCAACCGGTTGCGCCCCCACTCGCACAAGCGCCCAAGGCCGCCGCGGAAGAAACACCCGCGGCCCACATCGCCAACACCGCTAAACCTGTCGAGCAGACGCCCCTGGCCGCACTGGCTGCACCTGCAGCTTCCTCGCTAGCGCAGCCCCCCAAGGCCGCCGCAGCCGCTTCAGCCAAACCGCGCGCCGTCGCGACGCCCGCGCCGAAACAAACAGCCAAGCCTAGGTCGAAAGCCATCGACGTCGGCTCTGGGCTCGCATTCTGATGACCAACAAGCAGCCTTCCCACTCAGGCGAGCGCCCCGTCGCCGACGCTGCCCCGGACAGCGGCGAAAAGCCGTTTGATCCGTCGCACTTCGGCCGCCACCAATTCCCCGACGGCTTGCGCGAAGAGCTAATCCGCGCCGAAAAGCCGCGCATCGATCCCAAGTTCCTGCAAGACACCGTCCCCCCCAATCGCAAGCCAGTCCTCACGGAAGCGGAACAACCAGCGACGACGCCACGCGGAGGGTTTGCGGCTCCGAAGACGGCACCGAGCGTCATCGATCGCGATGCGCCTACGCTGATCGCCGCGCCCGCAGCCAAGCCGGTGGAGAACATCCACGACAGAGATGCGACGACACTCATCAAAGTGCCAACCGTCAAAGCGGCACCGCGAGTGGCAACAAGCAAGGCGGCGGACTCGCCGTCAGCGCCGCCGGTCGACACGTCGCGCACCGATCCAACCATCATCCTGCCCGGGGTGCGGGCGAAGAACGACAAGCGCCCACTGGTGGTCGGGGTCGTCGCAGCGTTACTGGTCTTGCTGATTATTGGGCTCGTGGTTCGGCCGAAGCCCGTGACGGAACCTGCATCTGGCTTCCAGCCAAAGACAGCAAAAATATCGCCGAAAGCCGGCGAGACAGGCAATCCAGTTGCTCCGACCGCAGCGAGCGCGGCACACCTGTCCGCGCCGACCGACGACTCTCCGGGCACGGCGCTAATCGTTCAACCAAGTGGAACGGCGCGCTCCAAAGAGAAACCGCACATTGTGAAGCCAAGCCCGACGACGGGCGAACCCAAACCCGCTGCTCCCTCGACACCGAAGCCGATGCCCGCACCGAATGCGGCCGGCAAGCAACCTTGGATTGATGGTCTATGATTCGTCCGCGACTTCTAGCCCCGTTTTTGATCGCCTCTGCTCTGCAGGTCGCGGTCCCCAACTTCGCCCTCGCGCAGACCACCCAGGTGTCCGCTGACGAGAACGCCCGCGCGCGCGAGCTTTTCCGTCAAGGAGCGGCCGCCATGAAAGAAGGCAAGTTCCAAGACGCGCGCAAAGCCCTGCAGCAGGTTTGGACTATCCGTCAGTCGTACGACGTTGCGGCCATCCTCGGACAAGTGGAGCTTGAGCTGAAGGCTTACCGCGACGCCGCTGAGCATCTCGATTTCGCGCTCAGAAACCTTGCTCCTCGCGAGAGTGCGGAGACGCTTGCGAACATCAAGACTGGTCTCGCGAGTGCCAAGCAGCGCGTGGGCGAGCTGCGGATCACCGTCAACGAGGCGGGGGTGCCGCTCACATTGGACGAAAAGGACCTCGGAAGCTCGCCCCTCCCTACCAGCATCTTTGTCGAGCCTGGTTCGCACGTTGTAAAGGCGCACGGCCGTTTCGATCGAGTCGCAAGCCAGACCATTCAAGCAGCCGCTGGCAGTGCCTACGCCGTCGAGTTGACGCTCGCCGCAGAGAAGGCCTCGACTCCGACAGTTCCGTCATCGGGCCTCGGTGAGCCTTCGCTGCCCCCACCGCGCTCGGAAGATGCTCACGAGGGGCCGAGCATGGTGCCAGTCGTCGTAGGAGGGAGCATCGCACTCGTTGGCTTGGGGCTAGGCGTCGGATACCGGGTCGCCGCGTCATCAGCGCTTGACGACTTGCAGGCGCTCAAGGAAAAGAACGGCGCAAGCGGTTGCAACACCGGAGCCGCCGCCTCCGCCGACTGCGACGCGGCCCGATCAGCCGGCGAGAGCGTCGACTTTCGCCGCAACATCTCGACGGCAAGCTTCGTCGTTGCAGGCGCGGCGCTAGTGGGTACGGCGATGTACTGGCTTTGGCCGCGTTCTGCGGCCGAAAGCGCTGCAGGGCGTCGTCGAACATTTTCTGTGAGCGGCGCACCCGCCCCCCAAGGTGGCTCGCTCTTCGTTTCGGGGTCTTTCTAGAAGGTGGAGTGCATATGTCGCGTCTAGGACTTGGTCTGGTTTCCTCGGTCTTGCTCCTTTCGGTCGTCGTTTCGAGCGCTTGCTCGAACATCGCAGATGATTGCCAGACAACTTCCACCTGCGCTCCCGTCGCTGGCGCCACCGCGGGCGGCACGACGCTGGGCGGCCAAAGCGGAAAATCCGGCGGAGGTAACACGTCGGCCGGCAGTGTGAACGCTGGTGAGGGCGGTAGCGCCACCGCCGGCACAGCGACGGCCGGAAGCAGCGGAAACGCCATGGCCGGCGAGGCTGGTGGCGGCGTTGGCGGTGGCGTCACGTTACCGTGCGATGGCGCCTGCACGGCACCGACGCCCGTTTGCGACGAGCCGAACGACACCTGCGTCGAGTGTCTCGCGGAAGCGGACTGCACGGCCAGCGCGAAGAAGAAATGCGACACCGATGCGAAAGCGTGCGTCGCCTGCCTCGAATCCGCCGATTGCTCAACCGCGGCCGCTGCGAAGTGCGACGGCGGCGAATGCGTCAAATGCACGACGAACAACGATTGCGCGCACGTCGCCGGCAAGGGCGTGTGCGATGTGGCAGCCGGCGAGTGCGTCCAATGCACAGGGAAGGACTACGCGAGCTGCGGTATGGATACGGGGACGCCCTTGGTTTGCGACAGCGTGGCGCGGACCTGCACTAAGAAGAAGAAAGCCTCGGTCGGGCTATGTCAGGCCTGCGTCTCTGACGCACAGTGCACGCCAGGCAAGTTGTGCGTAGAAGAAAAATTCGGCGCCCAGCCGCAGAGCGTCGGCTTCTTCTGCTTTTACAAGCAGGGCGACACCGCAAATGGCGCGCCCGCTGATTGCTTTGCAGATGGGGCTCCTTACGCCAAGACGCTGATCAATCAGTTGAGCGTGGACGGAACTACAGCGGACATCTGCGGACTCAGATCCAGTACCTGCGCGGCGAGAAATCAGTTCAGCGCCAAGGACTGCGCCACGGGAAACGCGCCCGATGACGCCAAGTGCGGGTTTGCCGCAGGTAAGGATTCAAAGTGCGATCAAGTAGGCGCTAGCGCCAACTATCGCTGCACCATGACATGCGTCAGCAGCGAGGACTGTCCGGGCGTTGCTTGCGACACCGGAGTCACCCCCGCCGTTTGCGGATTGTAGTCGGGAGCCTCTGGCAACCATTGCCGCCAGCACCGCCACAACCACCTCCGCCGGGACCCTGACGACCCGCAACCAAGCGCGGCGGAGCTTCTCATCCCGACGGGCGTCAGCCTCCATGATTGAGGCACGCCTCGGAACCGATCGCGTCGCTCGGCAAGCCATCCAAGCCGCGGCGGGCAGCGCCTACACCGTCGAACTAACAGTGCCTCCGCCTCCCGTCTCCGGCCCATCGTCGCCCGCTTCCGGACTGGGTGCCCCTCCGCCCGCTGAGCCGGACGATGGTTCCGATGCGGGTCCAAGTCTCACGCCGGTTTTCGTTGGCGGTGGCATCGCTCTCGCTGGAGCCGCGCTGGGTATTGGCTTTCGAGTCTCAGCGGCATCCAAGGAAGACGAAGTTACGGTGCTTCAGCAGAGGAATGGCCGCGACGGCTGCAAGACAGGCACAGCCTCCGCCGCAGATTGCGAAGCGGTCAAGGGCGCCGCCGACAGCGTTGACAGTCGCCGCAACATCTCAACGGTATCCTTCGTCGTTGCGGGCGCCGCTCTCGTCGGAACAACAGTCTATTGGTTTTGGCCACGGTCTCCGAGTGAGCGCAACGCTCGCCGTTCCAACCTCCTCGTCAGCGGCGCCCCCGCCGCGAACGGGGGATCAGTCTTCGTGTCGGGGTCTTTCTAGAAGTGGAGTGACACATGCTGCGCACCGGACTTGCTCTTAGTTCCTCGGTCCTATTCGTCTCGATCCTTGTCGCGAGCGCCTGCTCGAACACCGCGGACGATTGCGCCGTAACCTCGACCTGCGACCCTACCGGTGGAACCAGCGCAGGCAGCGCCTCCGCCGGCAGCTCTGGTAAGACCGGCGCCAGCGGCAGTTCGGCAGGCGGCAGCACTAGCGGCGGCGAAGGCGGCACCTCCACCGGTGGATCTTCGATGGCCGGTGGCGCAGGCGCTCTCACCGGAGGCGAAGGCGGCGCCGCTGGCAGCACCGCCACTCTGCCCTGCGACGGCGCCTGCACAGCCCCCAAGCCGGTTTGCGACGAGCCTAACGACACCTGCGTCGAGTGCCTCGCCGAAGCCGACTGCACGACCCCGGCGAAAAGCAAATGCGACACCGACACGAAAGCGTGCGTCGCCTGCCTCCAATCCGCCGATTGCGCAACCGCGGCCGCCGCGAAGTGCGACGGAGGCGCATGTGTCAAGTGCACCGGCAACGACGACTGCTCGCACGTTGCCGGCAAGGGCGTCTGCGATACAGTCGCTGGCGAATGCGTCCAGTGCACCGGAACAGACTACAGCAGCTGCGGCATGGACTTGGGTACGCCACTCGTTTGCGACACGCTGAAACGAACGTGTACGACGAACAAGGAGCACGCGGCCGACCTGTGCAAGGCTTGCGTGTCGGATGCCAACTGCAAACTGGGCGAGGCCTGCGTGCTTGAGAAGTACGACGGCAGTGACATCGGCTACTTCTGCTTTTGGAAGCAGGGTGACACCGGCAACGGCGCGCCGAGCGACTGCTTCACGGAGGCCCATCCTTACGCGGGCGTTCAAGTCGACGCCATCAGCGTTGATGGTCAAAAATCTGACATCTGCACGCTCCGTTCAAGTACATGCACGGCGCGCAACCAATTTAGCTCAAAAGACTGTAAGTCCGGGGGCAGCGGCGACAACAGTGTGTGCGGCTCGGCCCCACCAAAGGATGCAAAGTGCGACCAAGTCGGTGCCAGCGCCAACTACCGCTGCACGATGACATGCCTAAGTGACGAGGACTGCCCGGGCGTTTCTACCTGCAATACGAGCACTGACGTCTGCGAACTTTAGATCTGGACGGGGGCAGGACCGCTACGGCCAGCGAACATTCTACGCCACTACGCCGAAGATCCGACACGAGGGGTACTCGATTCACTCGCGATGGGTGCACCGCAACGACGTTCTTCGTGGAGGCTTGGACGACTCACGTTGTTGTTGGGTCTGGGCATCGCTGCCGCGCTGCACAGTATCCCTGCCTCGGCCAGGGGAATTATCCTCCGGCCAGCGACGCGCGCCCGGAACGCCGTGGCCGCGCTGATGCGCACCAGCGTCGCACGCTACGGCAGGAAGGAGCTCGAGGGTTACGCGCGACGCCTTCGAGAGGGCGTGGGAGTTGAGGCGCCGCGGCCATCGTGGCGTTTTTCTGAAGTCGAGATCAAGCTCGGCAGGCGGCGCTGATGCCGAGCAGCCGATAGGGCCGGGCGCGGCTTCCAACGGGTCGTCCTTACTGATCGAACTGCGGCTGCGTCTCGATGTCGAACGGGACCTCGGTTTCCGTCCACTCGTTGGCCGGGCCCCAAGCCCCACCGATCTCCAGCTTGTACGTGCCTTCGGCCGGAGCGTCGACGGTGAAAGCAACGCTGAGGTCATCGATGGTAGCCCCCGCGCGCGTCAGCTCGATTGGCGCTAGATCGGGCGCGACTGCCGTGCCATCGGGCAGCACGAGCGTGAAGTGATCGTCGTAGACGTTTTCACTCGAGGTTGCGCTGATGCCGAAAAAAAGGACCATGTTCAGATCGTTCGTAGCCAATGTGCGGTGGCGCGCGGGCTCATCCGCGCGAAGGTAGCCACCCGCCATTTTGAACGTCAGTGGGCCAGCCTTAGCCGAATCTGTTAGGACGATGTCCAACGGCTCGAGCGAGCGCAGAGTATCTGGCGAGTCGGCGCCGAGCGGAACTGTCGCGCTATGCTCGCCAGCGCTGCCTACCAAGAGCGTGGCCTGAGTGGCGTCAAACATATCGTCGATAGTAAACCGGAGGAACCCTTTTCCCGTTCGCTTTCCGGGGACACTCGGAATGTCGTCTTGTCGACCCACGAGGCGGTAGTCTTTCCCGGCCGCGGTCAATAGCATGCGCGTGTCGAGCGAAGCGGTGCCGCCACCGCGATTGTAGAAGCTGGCAGCAATCACGAACTCGCCGGAGCAACCGGGGGGTGCCGGCGTATACGTGGCATCTGCGAGCGTGACTTCGAAACCTGAGTGCCAGAAAGTCTGACCAACCTCGATCACCTGACTAGTAGGGACGCTGCACTTCGCTTCAGGAGCAGGCTCGTCAGAGACCACTGTCTCGCTGCTTGCTTCGCCTCCCGCCCCGGCCTGGCCGGCCCCCGACGCAGTGCCGTGCCCGTTGCCGCACCCAGCCATCAGGACCAACGGGAACGAGGTCGCCAACCAAATCTTCAACATTCTGCGGACAATCATGACCATCTCCAGCTCTCGTGGGACCCAGCTCGGGTCCGACAAGAACCTCATCGGTCACGTGCCGTCGTCTGGTGCGCCAAATCGCACGGTGCCTTCTTCCAAATTGCGGGTTGACTGAGCAAGGCTTCGTGTCGCGTTATTGAATGAAGAACGTCACGGGAATTCGGATGCTTGCCGCTCCGCCCTCAGGCGGGTCGAACTTTGCGGCGCTGACATGCGTCGTGGCGCACGTCAGCAGCCCGCTTGACAGCGCACCACTCGGCGCCGCGCTCACGTTCGACACGGCTCCGTTCGCGCCGACGGTCAGCGTGAAGCGAATCGAGCCCGCAGCGTCGGACGTCTCGCGGGCGTAGCAGTCGCGCAGACCCGCGCGCAAGCCCGCGACGACGCGAGCGGCGTTGCCCATGGTTCCTCCGGAAACGGACGAGCCCCCGACCGAAGCGTTGCGTTTGCCGTCCTTCTTTGGCGCGACGACCGCTTGCACGGCCACGGGCGCCGCGAGGAGCGCGGGGACCGACCTTGGGCCGAGCCAAGTGCGACCATCCCCGGACTGGACTGTCGCGGGCATCAAGGGCAAGCTCCGCTCGAGCTCACGAGGCGCCTTGAGCCCAGGCGCGACTGGGACCGCCGACGGCGGCGGCAAAGTGCCGGGAATCACTGGCGTCGCCACAGCAACGGGTGTCGGAACGGCCGGCTTCGCGGAGCCAACCACCTCCGCTCCGTGGTCGACTACAGGTGGGTGCCCGACTCCAAGGGCAACAGCGGAAGGCGCGGACGAGCCCCTTGCTTCGGCCGCCACGCTCGTCTTGTGCAAGTAGGCGCTCAAGTCGGCTTTGGTATCGCACCCAGTCAACGCAGCCGCGGATCCGATCGCGAACCAGGCCAACGCTCCTATGAATTCATTCATCATCGATCATTCTCCGCCCCGGCGGACCATCCGGGCCCGTCAGGCACCCGAATCCGATTGTTCAATACGCGGCCACCATGGCGCTCCTTCCCGCGGCGAAAGGCTGGAGGAGTGCGACGGTGCCACGCAACTCCTCCTCGGTCTCCGCCATGACAGCGTTGCGTCAAAAATCCACAAGGCGACGCCCCGGACGCCTAGCAGACGGCTCTAGCCTGCTACACCGGCAAATCTGACCACTCGTACCTGGCCGTCGAACGAGACAGCGCACCGCCGCAACTCGTCGAGTATGATTCCTTCCGCGGCCGGCGCGCCAATACCGCCGGTGCCCGCTCCGACCAGCGGAAACGCGATGCTTCCAAATGAGTGTTCGGTCGCAATCGCCAGGGCGTTGCGGACCGACAACCGAATCGAGAGCTCGGAGGCGCGCCACGTGAGCCCAATTCCAGCAACATGAACAATAGCCTTGACCGAAAGGTGCCCGGCGCCAGTTAGCACAGCGCCACCGAGCGGCAGGAGGCCATGCTTGCGAAGCTCACGGAAGGGGGCGAGGCCGGCTCGCCTCTTGATGGACGCGGAGACACCCTGGGGCAAGAGCAGCCACCAGGGAAAAAGGTTCCGATTCCAGGCATTGACGATGCAGTCAACGTCTTGCTCGAGAAGATCCCCTTCAACCACGCTGATTTGCATTTCTTCGTCCCAATAGCCGTCGCTGGCTCCTCAAGCAGAACGTCTCAGTTGGCACGCGCATTCCGCGCCCGCCCCCCTCGCACATCAAACAGAATCTACGACTGTCAGCACTGTGGCAAGCCGCTGCATGATCGCGAGCCGAAGGATTTCGTCATGAAGTCAAAGCCAGTTAGAGGTCGCCCTCGGTGGTCACGTCGAAGCGTCGAAGCCTGATTGTTGCGCGTTCAACTTACGGTGCATGCGCTGGTGCTCATCGCCATAGGTAGCCAACGGCCGCGCCGACACACACCAGTTCAACGAGCGCGGCCAGAACATGGGCAGGTGTTCTCTGCTGTCTTGTGGCTAGGCGCAGAAGCTCGCGAACCAAGAGAATGACAACAGGGACGGTCGTGAAGAGCACCGAAAGCATGCCCCAGTTTTCCCGATCGAGGCTCGGGTCGGCTCCAAGGGTAATCGCCGTCGCAACAACTAGAAACATCCACTTGGCGGGCCACCATGGTGAGCCTTCCCTGCTTTCGTGCCCGCTGCCCTCGTTGTGATTCATGGTGCCTAGATCAGTGGGTCTATGCGCAGTTGCGCGCATGTAGATACCTTCTTGCCCCACGTCGAGGAAGTACCCGCTCGGCCTGAGAGCGCCAGCGTGCGACAGGCGCTCCTGCCCTCAATCACAGGAATTGGGCTTGAGTAGCTCGACGCTTCCACCTTGTCGCATCCTGAAACGTTGGAAGCCGAAAGAGTGCACGCCATTCTCTGCGTTCGCCTGATAGTCGCGTCCTACTTCCAGCGGGACGCAGCCTCCTTGTCGAGCGTACCCGGCGTGGTGCGAGCCGTATGCCCAACGCGCAACCGCAGGCGGTCGGGCCGGTGGCACGACCAGAGCTAGCTCGCATGTAGTCTGCTTCGCGGCGCCTTCGTAGACGCCGATCTCGTGGACAATTTGGGGTGGTCCTCCCTTGCAGGGCGACGCCGAAAACACCAGCCCTTCAGGCGAAACGTCGATACTCACTCGCAGGGGTTCTTCGCGGTCACATGCGATGCTCGCTAGGGGCGCGACGATGGCAAGGAGATGGCGTCTCAATAAGCGGCGCGTCATTGGTTTTTGGGACAGTCTCCAGCACCGGAGATCGTAGGCAGTCAAGCACGGTTCCCGGCAAGCGAGTTGACCCATAGCCGAAGCGAGCGAGGCACCGTGCGGAGCGCGCGGTCTGATCCGTTCGTTCCGCGCAGCCACCAAAGACCGTCTTTCAGCCTCAAGGTGGTCGGACGCAGCGAATATCTCGTGCTCGCGAACACGGTTGACACCGATGCGGCCACTGTTCCCAAGAGTAACGCAGGGCCAACGATGCCCAGGACGAAACCCCAGGTCAAGGCGACCACCACGTCCAGAACGAAGCGTGTCAGCAGCGCGCTCCAGATGGCGCGATCTCGGATTGCGCCGAGCGCAACCGTCTCTCTCTGAGATGTGACAGCGCCAGCGCATTCACGAACGAATGCGACCATCTCTTCGTGGCCATTTTGCTCCCAGCAAGTGGCTACGGCCGGGCCATCTGCGCTTCGATAGTGAATCGCCACGTAGTCCACCCGATTGATGCGCTGCCAGGTCTGAATCGCCAAGACGTCAGCCCACGCAACACATCGAGAGGCCAGGCCCGATGAAATGACGAGGCCATCTAACTCAGCCGTGAAGGAATCGGCCGTCCGTGAAACCCACAGCCGCGACCACCCATCCGCGACACCGAGAGACATTGCCACGACCACTGCCGTGGCGATGTCGTGCTGCAAGAGCAAGACAGTCGGCAGGAGGCAGCTCGTCGAGCGAACCAGCAGGCAGGCCAGCCCACTGGTTCTCGACGCGAAGCGCTTTGCTTCGAATTTGTGCATGCTTCTTTATGGCCCGTAGCGGCGGATACCGGGGGCACCCGACATGATCTTCAGCGCGTTGGTAATATCGGCCCAGCTCAGGCCCCAGCGTTCGGTGGTGTTCCCTTCGAAGTAGTGCGCATCGACACCAATGCTCGGACCCATCGAGCCGGTAACGCCATTGAACTCGAGCGGACCACCGGGGGAGGGAGTGGTGTAGTTGACCGCACCACCCGCCATTGGAAGATTCACACCGTGCTCGGCTCCCGAGCCCCAGAAGTTGGAGACGTTCTTTACGATTGAAACCTGCCCGGACACGCCCGCGGAAATACCAGAGGCGAGGGCCGTTCCCCAGCCGCCGCTAGTAAACAGCGCGATCTTGGGGTTGCTGAAGTCAAGAACGAGCCCGAAGGAGCCTTCGGCGCCGACGGCGATGCCCGGGCCAACCGCCGCATTGCCGCCTACGCTAAGGGCGATGCCCCACCGTCCCGAGTAGTCGACAATGTTCACTGGGTCGTTCGCGGCGTAGGCGTAGATGTTGGTCTGCCCAAGGCCGAACTGAAACGGGTCCTTGCTGAGCCACCGACCAACGCTGGCATCATAGTCTCTCGCGCCAAATCGCACGAGGCCTGTGTCGGCATCATACAAGCCGCCCGCGAAGCCGAACGGCTGGAAGCCTGGCAGGGTGTCTCGCGCGACGCCGCCGAATTCGTCATATTCGAGCGCTTGCGCGACGACGCCAGTGAGCGCGTTGACCACGAAGCGCACTGAGCCCAGCTGGTCCTTCACCAAACGGAACGGTACGCCTGCTCTCAACATGAAGTCGGGCGCACCGTTTACGCCACTGGCGTAGACGAAGTGCGTGAACACGCCGGTGTCCGTGATCTCTGCGACTGGCCGCAACTGGTCACGGTAGAGCCATGCGCGTGAAAACTTGCCACCGACCTGCTTGCCCACGCGGCGACTAAGGCCGTCAATCGTGTAGTCGACGCTCTTGGCACCCTTCGGGCTGGTGGCAACGGCGGTGAGCAAATTCCCCAGACCGTCGTACGTTAGCTCCAAAGCATTGCTTCCCTGAGTTCGACGTAACAGATCTCCGTTTGCAGTTTGCTCGAATGTCATCTCCCCGAAGGTCGCGACGCGGTCTTGCGCGTCGTAGCTGGCCGCCACCACCTCAACGTCATCCACCATGACGGAGGTGCGATTGCCGTTGTCGTCATAGATGTACTTCGTGCTGGCCCCGTCGCGCACGACTTCGGCAAGCCGCCCGGCAGGGTCATAGCCGTAAGAAATGGCGTGGGTAGCATTCCCCGAGATTTCGGTGAGGTTCAGGACTCGTCCTAGCTCGTCGCGCTCGATAGTCTGCGAGAAGGCGTCCTTTCCTTGGAAGTTCGCCGTCAAGCTGGTGATCTCGCCGAAGCCGTTGAAGCCTTGCTTCGTAGTGACTTTGCCCAAAGACGTCTCGGTAACGAGACCGCTGTCCGAGTCGCGGCTAAGCGCCAGCGTTTGCTGATTGCCCGTGGCGCTCATGACGTCTCCGTCGCCGTCATACTTGTATGAGACCGTGCTGGCGTCGTTGACGGTGAGCTGCGCGAGGCGGAAGTCGAGGTCGTAGTCCGCACTTACCTTGCCTTCGACCGGGCCAGTCCAAACCACGCTCGTTGGTAGTGAGCCGTCGAACTCCATGTCGACGGTCGGACCGTCTGAACGCGCGATTCGCGTCGCTCTGCCAGCGCCGTCGTAGCTATAGCGAAGAACCACACCAGACGTCTTCAGCGTCTTGAGGCGCTTGAACGAGTCGTAGGCGAACTCGAGATTGGTTCCGTCGGCGTGTTCGATCAGTTCCGGCTGATTCTCGTTGTTGTAGGAGTAGCGCACGTTGCCAATCGGCAAGTCCGTCGGGCTCGGACCGCTGACGCTTGGTGGCGTCGCGAGCTGCAGCAGACTGGACGCGCGGAAGTAGTCGAACCGGTGGTCTTTCTTGCCTGGAAGCGAGAGCAGCGTCAGCCGGTCGTCTCCGTCCAGGGTTTGCGAAACCGTTGCCCCGCTCGGGTCCGTGACATCCAGAAGTCGTCCTACGATGTCTGGCGAGTACGTCGTCGTCTGGTTCAGCGCGTCTGTGACCTGGCGCAGGAAGCCGTCGCTGTCGTCATACCCGTAGGTTTGCGTACGCGTCTCCTTGCCGGCGGTGCGTGTGACCGCGACGATGCGACCCGAGGCATCGTAGTCGTAGTGGGTACTGCCAAAGCCGGGGGCGTCCGAGTCGACCTGCCGACCATCTTTGTCGAGCACCGTGGTGCTGACGCGACCCAAGGGGGATCGTGTTGCGATGGTGCGGTCCTTGCGATTGTAGGAGGTCTGGCTCGCCTTGCCGTTGACTAGGACCGCGTTCTGCCACTCGGTGGCGCTCAACAGATTCTTCGGATCGTCGAAACGCTTTTCCTCCTGGAAGACGGTTTCGAGCACTCGGCCTCCCGGCGTGGTGACGGTTTGACTGGTCGGAATCAGTACCTGTGAGCCGAAGCCCGTATCGGTGTCGAACTGGGTGACGGAGCGGGTGCCGTCCACGAACAACAAGGGAAGCTCGGTGATCGCGTCCGTGCTGCTCGCTTTCGAGCCGTCCGCTGCCTCAACCAAGCGGTGAAACCCTTCGCGGTCTTGGACCGTGGTGTACTTGGTTTGGTCGCCGCTCGGTGTCGTCACCTTCAACGCGGTGTTGCCTGGACCCGCAATCACGCCCGGTGGCAGCTCCGCTGGCTCGAACGTCTCGAAGTAACCACTCGGGTCCCGGGCGCTCTTCAAACGACCATCCTTCTCATAGTCGAAGACCCGCTCCGCTCCCTCGGGTGAGACGACCTTGGTGAGCAACCCATCGTCGCTGTATTCAAGGTTCACAGTGCGGTCGAGCGGGTCGGTGATGCTTTTCAGCACGCCGTCGACGATCTCGACGTTCGTGCGCTGACCGAAGGGGCCGACGATGGCGCCGGGTACGCGGTCGTCGTCGCGTTCGACCGTCGTCTTGAGCCCGTTCTTGTCGGTGATGGTCGTGAGCAGGCCAGCGTCGTCGTAGGTGAACGATAGCTCGGTGACGCCAGTCACCGCGTTGATGGTTTGCATGTGCTTGCCGCGGTCGTCGAAGCGGTAGAGCGTGTGCCCATCTTCCGAAGGCACGAGGCTGTCATTGCTCTGCTGGAGCTCGGTCAAGCCGGGTGCGACTTTATAGACGGTCGTGCCCGTCGCGATATAGAGCGAGCCGTCTCCTCCGAAGCCGATGCCATCGGGCTTGTCGAGCTTGATCTTGGTAGGCAGCTGCCCGTCAGCAAGCTTGGCGTCTCCGCCGCCCACTACCGTCTGAATGAACCCGTCCGGCGTAACGCGGCGGATGCGGTTGTTGACCTGGTCCGCAATGTAGAGGGAGCCGTCGCCAGCGAGCGCGAGACCGCGGGGATCGTTGAGCTGAGCGGCGGTGGCGCGCTGCCCATCACCTGCAAACCCAGCCACGCCGGTGCCGGCGACGGTGCGCATGAGGCCGTCTGGAGTAACTTGGCGCACGCGCGCGCCGTCGCGCTCAGAGATGAATACGCTGCCGTCTGGCCCCACCGCAACGCCACTTGGAACATTCAGCGGAACGGTGTCAGCCGGCGCGCCCTCGCTCTCCAGCACGTCGTTGTCCGTCGGCTTCTCACCCGTGCCCGCAAACGGCGTGAGCGCACCGCCCTCGAGTTTGAGCACCTGGTCGCCGTTGATGATGTAGAGTTCCTCACGAAGGCCTAGCGCGATGCCGTCCAGATTCTCGAGCGTCGCCTCGACCTCGGGTGTGCCTTGGTCGTCGTCAGGCCGGCCCACGAGGGTACGAACGGACCCGTCGAGTGCGACCTCACGGATGGCATCGAGGTAGTAGTCCGCAAACAAGATCGCGCCGTCGCTCTTCATCGCGACGCCTTGCGGCGAACCGACCACCAAGTCGGCCGCATCACCGACGGCGCCATCGCCGACGATAGGTGTGACCTCGCCATCCGCAGCGATGCGCAGCAGGGCGCCTAGGTCGCCGCGCTTCTCGTCGTCCTCGGTGACGATCACACTACCGTCCGGAGCGGCAAAGACGCCATCGGGGGTACCGAGGGCAGCGTCACCAGCCGGGCGCGTCGTCACGAGCGCAACGTTTTCTGCGGAACGGTCGTCGCCCCAGCCGAAGTAGATCTTGCCCGTAGACGGGTCGAAGGCATGCAGGACGTCAAAGCCGAGGCCACCGAGTTGGTAGCCGCCTGCGTCCCACGCGCCCACCGTGACCGAGAAACGACGGCTCAGCGCGGCCTCCACGGAAACTGTGCCGTCACCGTTGTCGTTATCCCTGACGCGTAGACGAGAAGTGGCACCGAACGTCTCCGCGGGGCGCAGTTGCCCGTCGTACACGTAGCTCAGCGTGATGCGCGCGCGCTGCTGTCCTTGGACGACACGCCCGAAGGCGTCCTTGCCATCCCACTCAAGAGCGGCCTTGAGGTTAGCCTTCGGCGCGAAGCTCTGGTCGATGGTCTGCCCGGCGATCCGCACCTTGACGCTGACTCGCTTCAGGCCATCGGGGATTTCAGCCCCAATCACAGGAAGCTCTATCTCGAATCCCTTGCGGAACTCGGTCGTGCGATCTGACTGGTAGCGCAGCGAATACGGCGTGCCGGCGAGACCGAGCCCCAACGCTTGAGCGAGCGATTGCCGTTCAACCAGCAACGGACCTCGACGCGTCGGTTCATCGATGGACCGCACAAGGGGCGTGCTTACGGCCGGCGCTTGTGCGGTGATCGAAGTCACCGACGGAAAGTCCGCCGATTGCGGCGAGAAGTGCTCGACCGGGATGTGCCAGACTGTGGTGCCCGGCTCGTAGCGACGGGCAAGCTCGCGGCGCGTGCCGTGGAAGATATTGAGCTTCTTGAGGGTGTCGTTGTCGTCAGCCTCGCCGTCACCGTCGGTGTCCACGTCGGCTTCGTCGTCGGTCACGCTGAGGACTTCGATGACTCGACCTGCGGCTTCGGCTTGCCAGTGACCCTTGCCGCGCTCGTAGTACCCAAGGGGGACAGGGCTGCCGACCGGAAGTTTGAGGAAGTTCTCGACCAGAACCGCAACGGGGGCCGAGAATTCGACGGTGGTTGCGCCGAGTGCTTGCGCCTCGTCGATGGTTGCCTCGACACCCCAGCTCAGGCTCCCGCTGTGCGGCGAGGTACCGGGTGCGAAGCGCGACGGCTCGTCGATGTTGTCGGCTGATGGCAACTCAAGCGGGTACTCGGCGAGCCGCACATGCAGCTCTTTGAGCTCGGCGCTCGAACCGTCTGGCAGCTTGGCCGTCGCGCCCGTTTCCTTCGGAAAAACCACGATGGCCTGCCGGTGTCCGAAGTCATCGTCGACGGCGTCGCCCTCGGCGACCTGCTCGTGATCGGCGTTGACCACCAGCTTGGTGACTGCTTGGCCTTCGGCGATCATGCCTACCTCGGGCACTGCTTCGTAGCTGCGCCAAGCAGCTTGGAGGCCGCGCTCCGCCGACAGGTAGCCATCGCGCGAGAACTGCACGAGCAACTGCGAGCCACCATTCACGGCCATATCGAATACGCCGTCGGACCGCGAGATGGTCGAACCCCACTCGTCGTGCGCGGCGATGCTGACTCGAACGCCCGCCAGTGGCTGCCCGCCACGGTCGACGATCTTGCCTCTCAGGATGGCGACGCGTTTCCGGTTGAAGGCTTTGGCGCTCGTGTTCTGCTGGATCGGGTCTTTGCCGGTGAAGAGGAACTGGGCCGCCTCCCAGACCGTCGTAGGCACGGTTCGGTCGAGCTTCGGGGCGATCTCGCACTTGGTGCTGGCTATCCGGCAATCGAGGTCCTCGCAATCGGCGACCCCATCGCCATCGTTGTCCTTGCCGTCCGAGCAGTTGGTTTCAGCCGGCGCGTCGCCTTTGCCAGGCCCCGCGTGCTTTTCGCCGTCCCCGCAGGCCGGCAGTGCCAACGAGAGTCCAACCAGCGAGATCCAAAACGGCCGACGTCGTGTCATTACAGAAATCCTTCCCAAAGAGGCGTTCAGTGACTTGTCGGGCGGTCCACTGGAGCCGTTGACCGGAATCTGGCGAGGGATAGGAAAAGAATTTCGGAATCACGTGCTCTTTTCGCGCAACGGATTTCCCTTCGTGGCCGAGTACCCCAGGGCTGCAGCTGCGCCGGTTGCGCCAGGCCACAGCGACTGATACGTCCCTGCGGCCGGTGGTCGTTGAGCGTCCCCCCCGCCTACGGGCGCCGGCACTTTGCTCGCTTTCGAGCACGTCCACGTCGGTGGCGGCGGCGGCGGCGACGATGATCGGCAACGGATCGCGCCCCCTGGCCGATACGTGGTCATGAAGTCAGAACCGCTCAGCAGCGCTACGCGCGGGAGCGTGACGGTCGAATACACCGTGCTCCTCGTGCTGGTGGCAATGACCTGTGCAGCGGCGATGGTCACCCTCGGGGCGCCCCTCGTGCGCATGTTCCTCACGTACCAGACGTGGCTGCTGCTGCCGTTTCCCTGAAGCATGACGATTTTCGTCATCGGTCTTCAGCGACTGACCGACGAGTGCCTGAAGGCCAAAAACGGCCGTCAATCAAAGTCTCGGAAGGAACAACGATGAAAAGCGTGATGAAGAAGCTGCGGCGTGCGTGTGGTTCCAAATCGCTCCTGCGCGATGAGCGCGGGCTCTCGACAGTCGAGTACGTGATCATCTTGGTGCTCGTCGCCGCGGGTGCGATTGGGCTTTGGATCAATTTTGGAAAGACGCTCACCGGCAAGATCAGCGGCGCCACGACAGATCTGAGTGGAGTCAGCACCGACAAGGTCCAGCCTGAGGAGGGCAGCGGCACTGGTACCGGACAGAGCGACGACCGGTAGGAACATGACGAACCTCCACACCACCATTCCCGCGTTCGCCTGGACCATTCTGCCGATAGTCGCGGCGGCCGGCGCAGCAATCACGGACTTCCGAACCGGGCGAATCCCTAACTGGCTTACGCTATCGTTGATCGTGGTCGGCGTGAGCCTGCAGGCGGCGTCGCGCGGTGGTGCTGGTCTCTTGCTCGCCCTTACCGGTCTCACCATTTGCGGTGCGTTGCCCTGGCTGCTTCATCGCAGCACCCATGGCAAGGGCATCGGGGGAGGGGACGTGAAGTTATTCGCGGGGCTCGGGGCTGTCGCCGGGCCCTTCGTAGGCCTCGAAATTCAACTTTCGGCTTTCCTGCTGCTGGGTGTGTTCGCGCTCGTCCAGTTGGCGTTCCGGGGGCAATTGTTCCGGGTTCTGCGAAATTCGCTGTTCCTGGCGCTCAATCCACTGCTGCCTGGCAAGTGGAAGCGACCACTCGAGTCGGCTTCGCTCACTGAAATGCGCATGGGGCCGGCGATTGCGGTTGCGGTTGTCAGCGTGCTCGTACGCGATCAAGTAGCCGCCCTCGTTCCCTGGCTTGCCTGATGACGAGCGCGGCAGCCAACGTAAGCGCGGATTCCGACGTGGCGCGCGATGCGCGCGGGATTGTCTACGTGGAGTTCGTGTTCGCGTTCATGCCGCTGCTCGTCATGTTTCTGTCCATTTGCCAGCTCGCGTTTCTCACCATGGGCCGGCTCGTCGTGCAACATGCGGCGCTCTGCGGAGCTCGAGCGGCCATCGTCGTTCTGGAGGATGATCCGACTAAGTATGCTGACGCACCTCGTGGAAACCTGAACGATGGTGAGCCGAGTGTCGGCGACTTGGAGGGGATACTCGAAAGCGTCGGCCTGGGTGAGGTTGACTCGACTCTGCGCGACGCTGGCGTTACCGACATCTTTGGCGAGAAGACCGACGATCGGTCAGGCACGCAGCGTGGCGCCCGAATGGTCTCAATTCGCGCGGCAACGACCATGCCACTCTTGCTTTTGGCGCCGAATGAATCGGCCGTCGCGGTCGGAGGCCTCGACAGTGTTGCGGGCAGCTTGTCCGGTGACTTCATCAGTCGGCTTCCATTCTCCCTCGCCTACACGAGCGCCGCCGCCGTCACCACGGTGCACACTGACGCTCGCTCTGAAGAGCTTGCGCCGGAGAATATCCCTCGGACTGGTCCGGTCACCGTTCGCGTCACCTACCTCATGCCATGTGGCATGCCACTGGCGCGGATGTTGATATGCCAGCCGTTGGCCAAGTTGCTCAAGTCATCAACGGACTTGCCCAGTGTGCGGGCTGCGCTCGGTTCCGAGGAATCCGTGTTCGCTCGACGGCTGCGCCACGCCCAGGGGGTTGCGGCGCTGAAGGACCTGGTCTCGCCGAGTGCGCGTTTCGTTGTGCTCACGGCGCAAACGACGCTACCCAATCAGGGCGCGGCTTACGATCACAAGGGCGAGCCATGACTTCCGCTGTCCTGCCGCGCGACGAGCGGGGCGCGATCATGGTGATCGCGCTGTTCTTCGCCATTTTCGGCGTGGCAATGCTGTACACGCTGGTCGGAACGGCGCAGACGATTTTCTTGCGTGAAAGGCTGCAGGACGCTGCCGATTCTGCGGCGCTGTCGGGCGCCGTCGTGCAGGCGCGCAGCATGAACCTGCTGGTACTGATCAACATCGTGATGGCGGCCCTACTTGCCATCCTGGTCATGCTGAAGGCCGTCGAGAGCGTCGCCATCCTGGGTATCATCTTGGCAACAGCGCTGGCTTGGTTGACTGGCGGGGCGAGCCTTTCCGCGGTCGCTCCGCTCAAGAATCTCCAACAGTTGATGCATGAGAAATACGAGGCGGTGAAGGACCCGATTCACGAGGCGCTGACGACGCTTCACGAAGCGTCCGACGCCGTGAAGAACGGGGCACCGGTCGTCGGCCTGGCCATCGTCGAGGCTGACATTGCGACCCACTCTGCGCCGACCAAGGGTTTCGTCGCTCCGTCGCGATTCGACCTGCCCGTTCAAGATGACACCTTCGCCGTCCTCTGTGGAAAAGCGGGCGAGCTTCCGGGCGACATCGCGTCCCAGGCGCTGACAGATGCTGGCATCCCAGTCGTTCCGAAGGTTACCGACGTACTCTTTGATGGCGTGGGCGCCCTGGCAAAGTCGTTCTCCGGCTGGTTTTGTGGAGATAGCAACAGCGGCTCCGCCGACGCACCCAAGCTGTCGCGCACTGTGGAGCAGTCCTACCCGAAGGTAGTAACGGCCGATTCCGAGCTATGCGGCCACGTGGACACGGACGACTCGGAGAAATCCAGCGACAAACCCAGCGACGAAGAAGTCGAAGATGCCTGTGAACGCAGCAAGGATGAGGAAGACGCGGGCAAACCCGATGATCAGACGGGCGGTTGCCGGAAGGGAGTCGACTGTTCACTCGAAGGTCCGTACGAGGCGCGCATCAAGCTCGCGCGCGAGCAGTGCGACCCAACCGCATCACCGCAGCCGTTCGTCTACTGGCATCAGCAGCGCACGGGTCACGTCGTGTACGAATGGACCGACAAGGGCTGGCAAAGGCACGATCCTGTCATGAGCGATCCCATTCGCGTGGGAGGTGATAAAGGTTCCTCCCAGCCTCCTTGCGGTCCGAAGGGCCTCAACCCAGTTGTGGTCGGCTACAACAAGATCGTTCACCCGCACGACGACCTCGCCGAGACGTTGCCCGCGTGCACCACGGAAAAGGCACCGATCTGGCCACCGGAGGGGCACGTGCGCGGAACCCTCGCCCAGCAAGACTTCGTCGAAGTGACGCAGATTCTTGGCTGCCAGAAGTACGAGTCCAAGGAAATTCCAATTACAGCAGGCGAGCAAGCGGGCGACCAGGGCAGTGACAAGTCGCCGAAGAAACTCGAGGAAGAGGTGGTGATGGGTGACAAGAACTTCCAGCTGCGTTCGCTGATGTGGGCGCCGCTGAACGACGGCGCCAGGAGCATTGTCGAGCTAGCGCTATGGAAGACGGGTAAACCGAAGGAGCCGCTTGCGTTGCTGCAACCGTTGCGAGGCTTCGCTATGGCGCAGGCCGAATACTTCTATGACGGTGGCGACGAAGACTGGCTGTGGAGCATGAAGTGGCGCGGACGCTTGCGTCGCTTTCGCCTCGAAGACAAGGAGTTCGACGCGATCAAGGACGTCTGCAAGGCAGCGCCTGGCGAACTGAACTGCGAAGCCGCCCTCGTCGCACTCGCGAACACGGTAAACGTCATCAACCATTGAAACACCGATGACCGCCGCCCTATCCCGCTATCGCCAACGTATTCGCAGACGCGGCGCCGCCAGCGCCGAAGCCGTCGTCGTCCTGCCTATCTTCATCGTGCTGTTCATCTCGCTCTTTTACGTGCGCGACCAAGTCTTGGCGAAGCAGGCTGCCCAGGAACGCACGCGAACCTGCGCCTGGCTCTACTCGTGGAACAACTGCCAATTCGACGCGGAGATCATGCCCGCCGAATGCGAGCGCGCCTCAACCGAAGTACCCATCGGTGCGGATGCAGCCAATGCGGTGACCCAGAAGCTCACTGGCGATGGTTTCTTCAACGACATCGTCAGCGGCATGCTCGACCAAGCGCTCAAAGCCGCCCTCGGTCGCGCCACGGACGTCAAGATCTCACACGAGGTCACCATGCCCACGCTCTACGGCGGAAAGACGCAAGCCCTCACGGGCGAGTATCATATCGCCTGCAACCTCAAGCCAACGACAGCGCCGCAAGTTGCGAAGGATGCGTGGAGCCGTGTCAGCCCCTTCTGAAGCACCGCCGTCCGCGACCTGGAGGGGGCGGGCGCAGGAGCGCATACTGGCCGTCGTTCGCGCGATGCTCTGCCTGTTGGTGATCGTGGTCATGGTTGTCGCAGGATGCCTGCGCTCAGCGCACGCACAGTTGGGCGAAACGCTGCTCACCTTCGGTGATCAGCTCGTGAAGTGGCAAGGCATGAAGGCGAATTCGGGCCCGAGGCGGCTCTACGTCAACGGTCTCGGCCTAGGCCTGATCACCCTCTCGTCAGAGCTCGACGTCGCACACGCGCTCGACCGTTTTCAGGAGCTTTGCCGAAAGCGTGGAGGTCTCGCGGTGCCATCGGCGCTAGCGGAAAGGCTCGGAAAAGACACGCACGTCTTCGACGGTTCGTTTCGCCAAGAGTCCGCAACTCAAGGCGTTCTCGCGTGCCTTGATTCGGGGCAGCCGCTCGCTCTCTCGGATCTTACCGAGCGCCTCACTCGCCTGCGCGACACGGGCGACCTGGCCGCTCTGGGCGACCTTCGCTACGTGCTCGCCCGACGTTCCGGTGCCACGACTACGCTGCTCGTGTTCTGGACTGAAGGCAGCGCGCCCCTATTCCAGCTCTTCCCCAAAACCGGGGACGCGCCCGGGCGCGATCCTAACGATGTACCTCGGCCCCCCAGCAGTCAGCGAATCTTGTCAGCCGCTGAACAGGGTGCCCCTTACGGCCTCACGATGTACCGCACGCCCAGCCAAACACCGGACCAGCTGCGGCAATGGTACCGCCGCGAGCTGAAAGGTAGCGGCTGGGACGTTCGCGAGGACAGCTCGGTGAGCACACTTCACGCGCAGCGACCGGGTCGGTCTCTCTTCCTTGTGTTCAGTGGCGCCAAGACGGCGGGCGCCATTGCTACAGTGGCCGAATTGGAATAGCCGGCCGCTCGTTAGGCTCCGGGGGCATCCGCACGCTCACTGTCAGATTTCAGGTAACGGCTGACCGCCGCTGACCGACAAGGTTTCAGGCCCCTTCGACGGGCCAAAACCCATGAAAAAGGTCGGTCTCATCATTTCGCTGGGCGCTGCTGTCGCGAGCATTGGCCTCGGCCAGCTGTACTTTCAGCGGCTGGAAGCCGAGGTGTCGGGCGGGCCGAAGATCGCGGTGCTGGTCGCCGCCGCGGATGTGCCGGTCGGAGCGACGCTCACGGAAGCGCGCTTGGCGGTTCGCGACATCCCCCAGGCGTACATCGAGGGGCGCCAGGTGAAGGCGTCGGATCTCAAGAAGGTTGTTGGCGTGCGCGTGACGGGTGGACTGCGCGCCAACGAGACGTTGCTCTGGACCGACCTCGCCAAATTTAGCGACCACTCGCGCGTGCTCTCTGGCCTTGTGCAGCAAGGCTCGCGTGCGGTTGCGCTGGATGGTCGGTCGTCGGACTTTCGGGGGCTGCTTCGACCAGGTGACCGCGTCGATGTGCTGCTAACGACCGACGAAAAGGTGCAGGGCGCTACTGTGACGCTGCTCCAGAACCTCTTGGTGCTTTCCGTTGGTTCGAACATTGCTCGCGTGGATGAAGAAGCATCGAAGGCGGCATCGCGCGGCGGTGGGGTGACCGTAAGCGCGACGCTCGAGCAGGCCCAGATACTGGCCCAGGCTGAGGTGCGCGGACGACTCACGCTAGTGCTGCGCAACTCCGAGGACATTACGGTGATCGAAGGGCTTCCGGAAACCACAGGGGCCACCCTGCTTGGCGCCAAGGACGCACCAACCTCCATTCGAAGCGCAGCCAAGGGAAGCATCGACCATGTCCGGTAGGAAACGGGTCCGCGCACTATTGCTCGGCACCACTCTGTCGCTCGCTTCAAACGCGGCGTGGGCCCAGGGCCCTGCCCCGGCAGGCAGATCAACTGCTGTGGTAACCGCTCCCGTGCAGGAGGAAGAGCTTGCGCTCACCGTGGGAGAGCAGCGCGTGGTTCCGGCAGACAACGTTCGCAGTTACTCCGAGGGCGCCAAGGGCATCGTTGACGTTCGGCTCACGAAAGATGCTTCGCAGTTCATCGTCGTTGCCCTGCGTCCGGGGAGCACCACGCTGCTCCTCTTGATGATGGATGGCGTGGAACGTCACTTCAAGATCACGGTGACAGATCCCAACGGGCCCAGGCGCAACGGCGGCACCGTTGAAGCACGCGACAACATCCGGCTCGATTTCTACTTCGTGCAGTTGAACAAGAACTATGGTCACCAGCTGGGTCTGGGCTTTCCCGGATCTATCGCGCCCACGGCCAGCTTCGCCTACGACCTCAAGGCTGGCTCGCTCGAGAGCGCGACGGCCGTGATTCAGAGCCAGGCACTTCCTCGGCTCGACATGGCGCAGGCGTCTGGCTGGGCGAAGGTGATGCGACAGGCCGCCGTTGTGACGGCAAACGGCGAAAAGGCGTCCTTTTCCGGTGGCGGCGAGGTGAACGTGCCAATACAGAGCGCGCTCACGAGTGGCGTCCAAAAGATCTCTTTCGGCTCCGTCGTGGAGGTCGCGCCGCTCTACGACTCGAAGAGCGGGCGAGTCGAGCTGCGCTTGCACGCCGACATCTCCGAGCTCGAAAGCGACCGCGGCACCGGCATTCCCGGGCGCGTCACGGCGCAGCTCGACACCATCGTCAACCTGGAGCTTGGCCAGTCGCTGGTGCTCGCTGGCCTCACCGCGAAGAGCGAACGCAGCTCGAAGGGCGGGATACCGGGATTGAGCCAAATTCCCATCCTTGGCGTCCTTTTTGGTAGCCACAACCACACTGAAGACGAATCCGAAAACGTCATCCTCATCGTCCCGTCGGTCGTCGACTCCGTTTCGATGCAAGACCGCGCGCGCCTGAGCGACGCGTTGCGACACTACACGGAGTACTCAGGTGACCTGGACGAAGTCGACTTCGTGCCTGCCGCCAAAGCGCCCCCGAATGCGGGCGCCGGAGGGAAGAGGCCATGATCCGGCACGACCTCACGTTTCGCCTTACTGGGCCAGACGGACTAACGACTATCGCGGTCGATGCCGGCTCTACGGCTTGGATTGGGCGCGATCCGCAGAGCGCGGTTCCGCTAATCGCCAACAACGTGTCGCGCCGGCATGCGTCCGTGGAGTGGACGGCGGACGGGCTTCTAGTCACGGACACGTCGTCGAACGGTACCCTTGTCGACGAGCTTCTTCTCCGACGGGCGGCGCGGCTAGTTCCAGGGACCAGAACCACGCTGCAGATCGGGCGATTTCAAATAAAGGTCGAGGGCCCGGAGCTGGTTGCTGTTCAAACGGTGCAGGGAGCGTCCCTTGAATCAGTACGCGAAGCGAGCCCTGATCTAAGCCCGGTAGTCGCGGAGTCTACGGCGACCACCCAAGCTGGGCCCGACCTTCGGCGGCGAATTCACCGACGATTGCTAGAGAATTTGGACCTGCCGGGACTTGATCGCACGGCCATGGACGCCGCCGTAATGCGACCCAAGGTCCTGGCCGCTCTGCGGCGCATCGTCGCCGATCTAGGACAGGAGACGCCGCACGGCACAATCCAAGAGCAGCTGATCCACGAGCTATCCGACGAGGCTCTCGGACTGGGCCCGCTGGAAGCCCTGCTCGCTGATCCGGACGTGAGCGAGATCATGGTCGTCGACCCGCACACGATCTTCGTCGAGCGCGCCGGCAAGATGCAGCTGTCCGGTCTCAAGTTCACTGACGACGACTCCGTGCGGGCCGTCATCGAGCGCATCGTCACGCCGCTCGGTCGTCGCATTGACGAATCCACGCCGCTCGTCGACGCGCGCCTGCGCGACGGCTCGCGCGTGAACGCGGTCATTCCTCCGCTGGCCCTTCGGGGGCCGTGCATTACCATCCGCAAGTTCGCCAAAGAGCCCCTGCGGATGCCGGATCTGGTTCGGTTTGACTCGCTGTCGAAGGGTATGGCTCGCTTCCTCGAAAACGCTGTCCTTGTCCGTAAGAACATCATCATTTCCGGCGGCACTGGCAGCGGCAAGACGACCCTGTTGAATGTGCTGTCGGGAGCTATTCCGACTCACGAGCGTGTCGTGACGATCGAGGACGCGGCAGAGCTTCAGCTCCGGCAACCGCACGTGGTGTCACTGGAGGCGCGACCACCCAACCTGGAAGGGAAGGGCGAGTACACGATTCGGGATCTGGTCAAGAACGCCCTGCGCATGCGACCCGACCGCATCGTGGTCGGCGAGTGTCGCGGCGGTGAGGCTATCGACATGCTCCAGGCCATGAACACCGGTCACGAAGGGTCGCTCACGACCACCCATGCCAACAGCCCGAAGGAAGCCGTGGCTCGCATCGAGACCCTTTGTCTGATGGCAGGGCTCGATCTTCCGGTGCGTGCCATCCGGCAGCAAATCGCTTCAAGCGTGCACGTCATCGTTCAGCAGTCGCGTTTCTCGGACGGCTCACGCCGCGTCACCAACGTGGCCGAGGTCCTCGGGATTGATGACGACGGGGAGGTCGAGCTTCGAGAGATCTACGGTTTCAAGGTGTCCAAGTCGCACGGCGGCAGCCGAATCGAAGGCGAGTTCGTAGCAAGCGGCTACATTCCGTCGTTCTTGCCGCAGTTCATGGCGCATGGTCTCGTCAACGACGGGGCTGCGGTGTGACGGCGCTCACCTGGTGGCTGGGGCGGGCAACAGCGGTCGGTATCACGAGCGCTCTGCTAGCCGTTTTCTGGACACTCTTCGGCGACGCGAACAGCCTGGGCCACCAGCAGCTGCGTGCCTACAGCAGCTGGCTCGACGGTAAGTTGCGCTTCCTCCGCTCGACGACGTCGGCTCGCGCAGTTGTGGGAACGCAGCTGGCTGCCGCGGGCGCTGCCGTTGTGACTGCCATCGCCTTGCATCGGTGGCTCAGTCTCTGCCTGCTGCCCTTCATCGCGTTCGGCCCAAGGGTCATGCTCGAGCGGCGAGTCGCACGGCGCGTTGCCCGCGTTGAGGAGCAGATTGAACCTTGGGTCAACGCCGTGGCCAACGCGCTTAAGGCCAGTCCGTCATTGGGTGAAGCCATCGCCTCGACGACCACGCTCGTCCCCGCGCCAATGAGCGACGAAATCGACGTTGTGGTGAAGGAGTACGAGCTCGGAACGCCCCTCGACCGCGCCCTGGATGCCCTGGCGGAGCGCATCGGCTCGCAGACGCTGTCTGGCACCGTGCTCGCCCTCAAGGTGGCCCGCAAAAGCGGCGGCAACCTGCCCGAGATGCTCGAGAACGCGGCTGGTGCCTTGCGCGAACTAGCCCGACTCGAAGGGGTCGTGCGAACCAAGACGGCGGAGGGCAAGGCGCAAGCGTTCGTGATCGGCGTCATCCCAATCCCCATGGTCGGTGGCGTCCACCTCATGGACCCGGGCTTCTTCGAACCGCTTGCATCGACGTTTCTCGGCAACGTCATCGTCGCTGGTGCCGCCGCCATGTGGGCCGTGGCGATCTTGCTAGCCAGGAAAATCCTAGCGGTGGACGTCTGAATCGATGCTGAGTCTGATCATCAAGTGCGTCAGCCTGCTGCTGTTTGCAGCCGCGGTTCTCAGCCTGGCCTTCACGGCAGCAGCGGTACAAGTTCCGGTCGCGGCTCGTCTCGGGCGTCGTGGTGTACAGCGTCGTTTGAGCCTGGAACGCGGCGGATTCTTTGGCATGGCCGAGCCCGTCATCCGGTTCCTGGCTGGGGTCGTATCCTTGCTCCCGCTAGCCGAACTTCGTGCGCGTCAAGAACTCGAGCTCCGCCGGGCTGATTACTGTTTGGGGCTCACCCCGGATGAATACAGTGCTCTCTCGCTGCTCTCAGCAGGGGCGCTCGGTGGAACGGTTGCCCTGCTGACACGCCTTGGAGGCGCGAGCGGCGTGCTGGCGATCCCGGCCGCCGCATTCGGGCTGGTGCTACCCGCGCTTCAAGTGCACGAGATCATTCGGCGTCGCGTCAAAGAAGTGGTTCGGGGCCTTCCACACGCCATCGAGATCGCCGCGATGTGCATGGGCGCGGGCCTGGACTTCCCGGGAGCGCTCCGCATGCTGACCCAAGGGCACTCCGGCAAGCGGAACGCGCTTGCTGACGAATTTGCCGCGATCCTCGAAGAGCTAGATCTCGGGCACACAAGGCGTGAAGCCCTGCTTTCATTCGCCCAGCGTGTCCGAGCGCCCGCGGTGCGCGACTTCGTGAATGCGGTCGTGCAGGCCGAGCAGAAGGGCAACCCGCTGGCGAAGGTGATTCAAATCCAGGGGCGAATGCTTAACTCGCGAAGAAGCGTGGCAGCCGAGGAAGCAGCAGCACGAGCTGGCGTGCTGCTCATCATGCCGATGGTGCTGCTCGTGGCTTGCGTCATGTTGCTGCTCTTGGGCCCGTTCTTGAGCAAGGGCATCGGGTTCTGACAATGCGATACTTCGTTGAAATCCACGCGACAGGCCTGCCTTCGGAGCGCTACGACGTGGTGGACGATCAAGCCACCTTTGGCACCTCGCCAGAGGCGACAATCCGTGTGCGCGGGTCGGTCGAACTCGCAGTCCCACTGCTGATCCTCGCTGTGCGCCAGGACGCGATGACTGTCCAAATCCCGGAACGCATCCCTGGAGCCCTCACATTTCGCGGCGAAGCGACACGCGCTGTCCCGGTGCCGTGGGGCGAGGACGTGTACGTTGGCGGGGTGCGTTTGGCCTTCGTAGCCGCCAGCGGATCACGCAAGGGCCCGAACAGCGCGGTTGTTTTGGCAGTCACGGTCGCACTCCTCACGGCGGGGGCGGCAATCCTGCGATGGGCCGGCCCCGCGAGCTCAACGGCGTACGACGCCGAGCCCCCAGCGCTGGCTTTGGCTTCTAGTTGCGCGGAGCAAAGTACGGACGGGGCCAAAGCGCGAGCCGCGAAGGCCTTGGCCGAAGCGCACGCCAAGCAGAAGCGGGCGCCCTTTGATCGGACCGACGGCGTCGAGGCGCTGAAGTTGCTGAGCGAAGCCAAGGCCTGCTTCGACATGGCGGGCCTGACTGCACAGGCTACGGCGACGGAGCAGGAGCGCGCGGCCTGGCAACAGCAAATGGACGAAGAGTACGCGGCGCTCCGTCTGCGGCTGAGGGTCGCTCTGGATCAGAATCGGGTGGCTGACGCGCTGACGGCCTTGAAAGGACTCGAAGCGCTCGTTGCCACGCAGGTGCGGTCACCATACCGGGCTTGGCTATCGAGCATCCGTCGGGAGCTGGAACGGCGCTCCGCCTCACGGCGGTAGCCAGCGCTAAAGAAAAGCGGCAACGGCTGGCTGAGCCTGACCGAAAAGCTAGTAATGGCGGCTCGGAATCAAGACTGCTCCCGGCAATTGAGGTATTTGGCGGCTGGGATGTTGCTGCTGGCCGTCGCCGGCTGCAGCTCGGCCACGCCGGTGACCCAGGTGGCCGCGGTGCCTGCCAGCAGCGCCGAGCAGGCAAAGGTGCTCTTCCAGCGTGGGCGGGAGGCGGCGGAACGTGGCGATTCTGTGCGGGCCGAGCAGTACCTCTCGCTCGCGCTCGAGCGGGGCTACGACGCTGGACGAGTTCTGCCCGTCCTTCTGCGCGTCTGTCTCGCGAGCTCGCGCCTGCGAGCAGCGCTCGACCACGCTGAGCCTTACCTGCGCGACCACCCCGAGGCGGAAGCGCTCCGCTACCTGGTCGCGACGATCCATGCCGGCCTTGGGCAAACCGACGAAGCCCGCCTCGCGCTCGAGCAGCTACTGCGAACGAATCCCAACAGCGCCGACGCGCACTATCTGCTCGGCATCCTGGACGCTGACGGTCACGTCCCATCGGCACTCGCGCACTTTCGCGCCTACCTCGACGTAGCGCCTCAAGGGGAACACGCAGCGGAGGTGCGAAGCCGACTCGCGGAACTGGCGATTCGCGAGGAAGCGAAGGCCATCGAGGCTTCCAGGGAGTCATCGGTCGCTGTGAGCACTGGTGATCGCAACTGGTTCGATATTCGTGGCCCACGAGCAGCAGGTTCGGCTCCCTTGCCGTCAGATGAAGGCAGTCAGCCGTGATTCCCGCCGGGGTCTACGAGGGCACGCTCCGGTCGTTCTTGGCCCCTGTCGTCCCGCTACTCGATGACGCAAGCGTCACTGAGGTCTTGATCAACGGTCCAAACGAGATCTTCGTCGAGCGACGCGGCCGGCTGACGAAGAGCGACGCAAGGTTCGATTCACCGGAGACGCTGATGTCGGCTCTGCGCGTGATCGCCCAGTTCGTCGGGCGACCTTTCGACGAGCTACATCCCATCCTCGAAGCACGTCTGCCGGACGGCTCGCGCGTAGAAGCGCTGCTGCCACCCGTCGCTCCCGATGGTCCCTCCGTAGCCATTCGACGCTTTTCAAAGGAGCGTCTGACCCTAGGCAAGCTCTTGGAGTTCGGCGCGCTCACGCAAGACGCCGCCGAAACGCTCCGCGTCCTTGTCGAATGCAAGCAGAACGTCGTCGTGGCTGGCGGCACCGGAAGCGGGAAGACTTCGCTCTTGAACGCGCTCTCGGCGCTGATCCCCAATGGCGAACGGATCGTCGTGATCGAGGATGCGCGCGAACTTCAGCTTCAGCGCGAGCATGTGGTGCAGCTCGAAGCTCGCCCGGCCGACGCGCGCGGCAAGGGTGCGGTCACGATCCGAGATCTTTTCAAGGCCACGTTGCGCATGCGTCCGGATCGAATCGTGTTGGGCGAGATCCGTGGAGGTGAGTCCCTCGACCTCATCCAGGCCATGACCTCGGGCCACGGCGGATGCCTGACTACCGTGCATGCCACCTACCCCATCGACACCATGAACCGCCTCGAAACGATGGCGCTCATGGGCGGCGTGGAACTTCCGCTCGTCGCCCTTCGCGCACAGCTTGCCTCCGCTGTCGACATCATCGTGCAAACGGCTCGCCTTCGAGACGGGCGCCGGAAGGTAACGCACATCACCGAGGTCGCCGGGACCGACCCTGTTCACGGCTATCGTCTGAAGGACTTGTTCGCGAGCCTCCCGGTAAAGCGTGCGGGCACGACACCGGGCCATTCAGATCTCGAGCCGACCGGCGTGCTGCCCGACTGCCTCGGTCTCTTGCGCTCACACGGGCTTGACTTGCCCGCGTCTGTCTACGCCGTGAGCCAGCAAGCTCGCGGTGCTGATGTGAAAGGACCTCATGCTTTCCACGAATGACCACAACGCGCCTTCGCCGCAGCGCTCGCTCTGGCTCGAGGTTCACCACGACGGCCGAGCCCACGTGTTCTGCTGCGCTCCCAACGAGGAGCGTGCGATCGTGCTTGGCTCGCTGCCTCGAGCTGACATCCGTGTCGTGCGGCCGGGGATTTCGCCCGTCCACTTTCACTTCGAGCGCGAGGGCGATCGCATCGTGCTGGTGCCCACCTATAACGCCGAAGTGCGAGTCAACTCGATGCTCGTGCAGGGTCCGGTGGCGCTCCCGGAGCAAGTGCTTGTTGAGTTTGGCGGCACTAGGATTGAAGCATTCGTGCGTTCAACCCCTCCCGAGCCTACGGACTATCCGTCGCTGGACATCCCCGACCGTGAGAGCGGCATCTCGTACCTGGCCGCGCTTCCGACTGACACGCAGACCACCAAGCTCGCGCTCGATCCTTTCCCACTCCTTGAGAACCTGCAGGCGGCCATCGAGACGCGCGAGACACCCTTGGAGTTCAGCGCCGACCTCTCCCGCACGCAACGCATCGAACGGCTCGCACCGGAGCTTCAAACCACGCAAGTGATGGAGCGGCTTCAGGTGGTCACTGCCGCGATTCCGGCACCTGGCCAGCACACGACGCGCATGGAGCGCCTCGCGCCCGAGAAGTTCTGGGCAGCTGCAGTCGAACCAACCCCCATCGTTGAGACACACCGCCTTCGAGAAGTTCCTGCCGTGAACGTGGAGGCCACTGAACCGCATCTATCTCCACCACCGCCCGAAGTCCCATCAAGCCCCGCAGGGCTAGGCTGGCAGGAGACGACCGCGTTCGATCTGGACGGACTGAAGGCCGACCTGGCGCCCACACCGGTGCCTCAACCCAAGGTGCCGAACAGCAACGTGGCTCTTCCGGCGCCGGTGAATGTGCAGGATACGGCGGCGGTCAAGGAGACGATGTCGCCGCCGCCAAAGCGCAGCGTGCGCCCACCGCCCTCGAGCAAATTCTCGCGGGCCATGGCGGAGGTCGGAGAGCGTGCGAAGGCCCAGCCGGTAGCCGTGGGTGTAGTGACGCTGGCAGCCGCGGTGGCGATGGCACTGCTCATGCTGGGTGTTGCACACCTCATCGGCGGTGCCACAGGAGGTACCGCGACCCAGCACGCCCAGGTTGGAGCCAGCGCCACGCCCCCCAGCGCCGCAACTGAGCCCACGCGGGCGGTAAGTGCGACCCCTACGTCGGTAGCAATTGCGTCGACCCCCCCGTCGCCGCCAAGCGCCGAGCGCGCTTCGGGACCAGACAATGCCCTCGCTGCGGCTGCAGCCTCGCACCTACTGGCCGGACGCTACATCGAAGCTCGTGCCGCTTACGCGGAGCTTGGTAGCGCATATCCAGAGAACCCGGCGTATCAAGCAATAGGGCGCCTCCTCGACCGCCGAACAAGCGCCGCATGCAATGGCAAGCGCGCGCCGTCCTGCCCGGAGATCGTCCAATGAATCCACGCCTTGCCGCCTGCGCTCTTCTCCTCGTCACGACCGTAGGTTGCGGCTCGAAGAGCACCGACGATCGCTTCGAGATTTCGCTCCGCGCCACGAGCGACGACGCCCTGCCGTTGGCAGACGTGACGTTCGCGACCGGCAAGTCCAACCTCGGGAAAACGAGCAGCTCTGGGGTCGTCAATGTCCGCCTGCGCGGCGCCGAGGGCCAAACGCTGCCAATAACCGTCACTTGCCCGAGCGGCTACGAACCGAGCGGTGAATTGTCGCCGCTTCGCCTCACGCGCACACGGCGGGTTGGTCAGGCCGTCGCGCAGCCTCTCACCGTCGAAGCGACCTGCATCCGCAAACTTCGCGACGTCGTCCTCGTTGTGCGCGCCGAAAGCGCCTCCAATCTGGCCGTCCACGTGGATGGCAAGCCTGCCGCCATTGCCACCGACGGCACAGCGCACCTCCTCCTGCAACTCGACCGCGACGTCCGCCAAGTCAGTGTCACCCTCGACACAACCGACCAGCCCAAACTTCGCCCCCAGAATCCGAGCCGCACGTTCGATCTCCATGGCAAAGACACGGTCTTGGTCATGGACCAGTCGTTCACTGCTTCGCTGAAACCGCAACACCGCAATGCGCCGGCCCCCCGCCGACACATTCCCTACCGCGTCCAATGACCGGCTCACCCAAAAAGCCGACGCCTGATGTACTAGGAAAGCTCATCACCAGGCTTGAACAGCAACTCGCCCTTCACGGAGTTGGTCACGCGAAGGGCGGGGTGGCCAATTCAAAGGTGGCCCCTGATTTGACGATTGATGTCGGCTTCGACGTCTACCTTACCAGGCGCATCGAGGCGGCGCTCGTGCCCTTGCGCGCGCTCCTGCACGAGCACGACGTCAGCTTCATACGGAGCCTACTCAGGGAGCGTCTTGCGACAGATCCCAATCTGTCCGGTCTCGTACAGCGGCTGGCCAAGGCCGCCGTGCATCGGCTCGTGCCGTAGACGTCAATCTCCCCGGCGCGCACGCTGGATCATCGCGCGATGGACGAGTGTCCGGGTGTGTTCAAAGGATATGGTGCGCGATGAGGCGGTCGAGTTTCCGGATGTCCACGCCCTTGTTCAACTTGAGTTTGAAGAGGCCGGCGCGGGTCCAGAGCTGAATCTCGGCGTTGAAATCCAACATTCCGCCCGCGTTCTCGCTCGAGTACATCACGATTGATTTGAAAGGTATCGTGTATATCTCGACCTTCTTGCCAGTCAGCCCTTGCCTGTCAGCGATGACGATCCGCCGATTGGTCACGACGGCGACGTCGCGCAGAGTCTTGTAGGCGGCGAAGACCTGCTCGCCCTCCAGGAGAACCTGCATGATCTCCGGCGAGGGCGTAGTCTCTTCCGCAAAGGTCCACGTCATCAACGCTTCCAGGGCAGCCATCGCCGCAGCCTAAAGCTGGCTTGCGCCGTTGCACAAGGGATCCGTGCCAGGGCCCTCGCTGACGCTTACCACCGGGGCTTCCTCCACATCCGCAGACGCACTACCGGATGTGAGCGTGCCAGCAGCGCGGCAGTGACGACAGCCATTCGTGCCGTCACTGCCGTCACCCCGTCACGGGGAGATTTCGCCGTGTACTTCTCCAGCGCCTGGCTCGGTCGTCGTCGGAAATGTCGCGAAGCGGGATTTCGCTTCGGCAACGAGATCCTCTAGCTCGAGCCTGACCATTTCGTAGTCATCCCAGGGGCGAAAGCATGGCACTCCCCAAACTACCGTGGCGCGGGCGTCGCTCGATGCCCAGATGGCGATCATCCGATCTCGGCTTCCAATCTGCACGCTCACATCCAGGGTCTTCCCTTCGCGGAGGGCGATAATCATTCCGTCGAGAAACTGATGGGCGCTTCCGCTCAGGAGGTGGCGATGCAACATTCGAACGTGACCGACCCAATAGAGCACGTTGTCGAATCCGTCTTCATCAACTGGGTGTTTGATTTCTTCCGCCATGACGCTCCTCTTCTTCCTATTGTTAGCCGCCGCGATAGCTGCCTGTTCAGAGGCCACGACAGTTGAGTGGCCGTACACCGCCGTGGTGACGTTGCTAGGTCACTTGCCGCGACTAATTCGCGGCCTGCTCGCCTAGTCATCCGGACAATTTTCCATGAACCAGTCGAAGGTCCGGCGTGCCGAATCTCGGTCGTCAAGCCACGGCCGGATCCGATTCAGATCGACGAGCGGTTTGCCATTCTTGCGGGCCGACGGCCCATGCATCCTGATGAACTCTTTGATTGTCCCCGGCGAAACAGCGAGTTCCCTCGCGGCCTCGTCCACCGTGTACAGGGTTCCTTGTTCCTTCTTCATGGCTCCGCCTTCGTGATGGTCGGTACGTCCGACTCACGGCGATACACCGGCGCGGCGTTTCTGTTCGTGTGCTCGGTGCAGAATCGTGGCGCGCCGGTGCGCTGGCGTGTCCCCGTCACCTGCAATCACGTGCTAGCGGTCACGGGCTTGGTTGGCCGCGCGCCACCGAGCCCGTGCGATTGCCAGGATCGGCAGGGACAGCCTCGGTGCTGGTGACACCTCGAACGGGACCGATGACGACGACGTTGGCGCCGATGGCGTGAAGAGCTGCAACTCGCTGGAACAAGCCGAGTGACCGAATTTCGCGGCCGTCTTGCAGCAACAACTTGGCCAGCCAAGCATCGTGCATGGCCACGACGACTGGCACACCCCGAACTCTAGCGAGCCGACGGAGGAGGTGCTCGACCACGGCCGACATCGGTGGCTGGCCCTCGTATGTCATCTCCCAGGTGCCGAGCGGCTTGCCGAGATCCGAGAATTCGTGGGTCCTGACGATCACGGTGTCATGCTCGGGATCGTACTGGTGGTGCAGGAACACCAGGCGCGAATCTGGACCCGAGGGCTGCCCCGGAGGCGGGGGCGAGCCCAAGGTCGTGGCCCCTGACGTTTCATGGCTGGTAGCCAATCCACGGGGGGCGGTGGTTAAGCCGAAAGCTCCAGTAGCAGAGCTACTAAGCTCTTTGGCATCTACCTCCACGTCGTCTCCAGGCGACCCTCGCAGGTCGCCTGATGCCGGTGTAGACCATGAGCACTCTGCATCATGGTGTTGATGCCCCCAGGGATGGAGAGGCCCCTCGCGAGGCTCCTCTGTTCCTGGGTCACTGGTTCCTCTGCGGCCAAGGTCCGCCAGCTCTTCGAGAAGGTCGTAAGGTGTTCCCGAAGGAACGCCTTCCTGCACTTCCCGAATGCGCGGGATGACCTTGAACCGGACCCATTCATCCAACGGGTCCGAGGTGTCGTCCTGGTCGGCTTGTCTGCCTCCTCCGACCAGGTTGTCTAGGGAGCCCAGTGCGGCTACCCAGACCTTCCTATATGGCGCCGTTTCCGACAGGGTGTTCACGTTGAACTCCTGTTGGGCGCGGCCCAAGAAGACTTTGGCTTCGCCCTGGTTGAGCTGAAACCAGTAGCGATAGAACTCGGTGACGCTCGCCAGAATGTCATCGCCGTCATACGTGAGAAGGCCGGGCTCTCGCTGCCCGTTGCCGACGTAGCGGCTCTGTCCGACGATGAGGTGACCGGTCTGAGCGGCCCGATCCATGCGGTAGCGGATCTTGGCAATCTCCCCATCCAACACGTCGGCGGGGATGTGCACGTCGCCATCCGAGCCAATCTCGGCGCCGAGAAATACGAGTCGCTGGTCTCGAATGTCGTGGACGAGGCTGGCCGGCGACTGGTTCGGGCTCACCGCCTTGAGCCGAAGCCCGTGGCGCTTGGTAAATTTCAGCAGCTCGGATACGGCCTGTTCAACTTCGAGTCGGGTCCTGCCAACGAACAGAAAATCGTCGCAGTATCGGAAGTATACGAGGTGCCGGCAGTTGCGTTCGACCCACCGATCGAAGGCGAGAAAGAACAGGTTCACGAGGATCGATGATTCGGGGAGGCCGGCAGGGCAGCCTTTCTCGGAGTGCTGCTGGACCCAGGCACCTTGAACGCGCCGGTACCTTGTGGCGCCGACAGACGCCATAGTGAGGTCGACAAAGCGAGGCGGGTACCCAAGGTCGCTCATTGCCCGCGCGACGTCGCGGCGGGGGAGCTGATTGAAGCAATCCTTCACATCCAGCTTGGAGAAGAACCGGAAGCCCTCCATGCCGACAGCGGTAGCCACCTTCAGAATTGCGCGGTGCACCATGTCCGACCGCTCGGGGCGGTACGCGATAGCGCATGCCGGCAAGAGAGGTTCGGCAGTGTGCTGAAGGATGGCGCTCAAGTGACTGGACAAACACCTGCCCAGAATCCCCCTGATCACGATCCCTCGATACTCTCCATCCTTGGCGCCTGCCTGCCAGGGATCTTTCTTCGGAATCTCTAGGACTTTAAGAGCAAGCGCGTCGCCGTCGACGCCGTGGAGCAGAGCGTCGGTGAGCTTTTGCGCCCAAGCGTCAATCGATCGGCGGCGATCTGCAAACGCCGCTTGAGGCATCAACCCGTCGACGCCCGTCGTCATTTGCGACGCCTGCTTCCACGCCCTGTTCTTGTAGGGGTCACAGGCAAATCTGATGCGTGCTGGCTCCAGCAAAAGAGCCATGGCGTCGACGGGCTTGAACGCTTTCTTAAGGGCAGGCCGGCTGTTAACCAAGGTCGGCCTCCAAACCCACGTTGAGGGCTTCTACGCTGTTGTCTTCACGGTGCTCGGCACCGCCATTCAAGGAGGAGATCACGAACCTCCATGGACACCGGCGATCGACGAAGAACGGCTGATTGAGCGGGTTTTCTTCAACGACCGCGAGATCCGCTACGACGCGCAGCTGGTGGTTGGCCAACAGCTCGACGATGCCGGCGAGCAGATCGGTGCGCGGTTCATAGCCCCACTGAGGGTAGCCATTGACCTTCGGCGCCGTCCTGACCGCCATTGGCAGCAGTAGCACCAGCTCACCGTCGGGCTTCAGCTTCGGCGCCACTTCGTTGATCAGCTTCATCACGCCGCGGCCCCACTTTTTCGGACCTCGCCTGCCGAGATCTTCGAGGTGAACGTCACCATCGAGAGACCCCGCCAGGTCCTTATACCTATTCCGGATGTGGTTGGCGCCTTCGCCCGGGGGCGGCGCATGGACAACCACGAGATCGTATTCTCCATGGACAGGCAGGCGTCTGAATCGCTGTCCCTTCCACTCTCGCGATTGGGGCTGGCCGACAGTGTCCACCTCATGAATCGCCAGGGTGAGGCCGAGCGGTGATGTGCACTGCAGTGCAAAAGCAAGGGTGCCGTTGAGGGCCCCCCAATGGAGCACTCGAGCCACGGGTGCGCTCTGTGCTCGCCTGCCTACGTGTGCAAACCGGCGCCAGGTTCGCTGGGCGATTGCAACGGCGACTCCTTCCGGCATTGCTTCTGGCAACGATGACGTCGAGAGACCTAGCCACGACTCTGCATTCCAGGGGCCGGCCAGGGGGACCGGACACGACGGAAGGTCTGGAATCGACACCGGTGACCCACCGTAGGTGTTCACCAAGTGGCCTTGGCGTTTGATCTGGTCAACCCTGGCTTTGACATGGCTAACGAACGCGGCGCTGGTCGCGAGCTTCGCCAATGCGGCGCGCCGATGAATTTCCAGCAGATAGCTCGCTTTGTACAAGGCACCGGGTACTTCCACGTGGCGCAGTGCTGTCGGCGTAGCCTCCTTGCGCACCTCGTGTTCGATGAACGCCATGAGGCCGGCTCTGTGTGGTGCATCGTTGAGGGCGCCAACGATCGAGCCGAGCGGCCTTGGCAGTCGCCGAATCTCGCGCTCAAGGTCGCGCGCTTCACGATCTCGGGGGCTCGGCGAGATCTCCAGGACATCGCCGCCGATTAGGTGGTCCATCTCCACATCGAATGGCAACGGCGGCGGTGCCCAGCGTTCGAGAGCATAGCCACTAAGGTCGAAAGACAACGGCGAGTCGTCGACAGGAGAGTCGGGAGCCTCGTGGAGTTCGACTTCATCAAGGGATGCGATGACATCGTCGAACGACTCGCCGTCAGTCATTGGCGTGCTACCCCTTGCCCGCTGAGTTGGCGCAGACCGCGCTCGGTCAGTTCAAAGACGCCCGACCTTCCGGGAGTGTCCCCATTCGGGGTGTTTTGCCAAAACCTGATCCGCATCCCGGGCTCGTGCCGGAATGTCTTGATGACGATTCGGCAGTTCAGGGTTCGCGTGTCGGGTTCGAGGATTTCGAGCTCGGTCGCATAGAAGAAGGTGTCTCGGCCAATTTGGAGATTTCGTCGAATGCGCCGCTGCTTGTCCTCCAGGTAGGCCGCGAGCAGCACCAGGCCATGTTGAGCGTGCTGGCTGATTCCAATCGCGGGGTAACGCTTGAGAAGCGGCAGTATCTGCGGCGGCACGAGATGATAGGCGTCTTCCCAGGCGAATTCCGCGGGCAGCGCGATGGCACCGCGCTCCTGTTCCGACATCGCGCTTGTGATCGAGTCGCCGGAAGGGGGGGCGCAGCCGGTTGGCAGTGTGCGACCTTCGTCGCCGATCAGGCCCAGGAGCAGGTCATCGGCGGCGGCTAGTCGTGGGGCTGCCGGTGCTGAATGGGCATGCTCCCGGCCCAGTAGGGCGTCCAGCTCGTCGGGCTCAGCCGGCACAGGGGCGACCTCAAAGAGGCTCGCCAACTCGTCCGCCGTAAAGGTCGGCTCAGCCATCGGAATTCTCCTCCCGCTCAGCCTTCTGAGGTTGTGTTTTGCGCCGCTCGCGTCGAGCGGCGTGAATTGCAGACAGCTCAGCTGACAACAGAGTGGGTTCATTGCTCGCCAGGGTGAGGCCGAGGCGGACGATCGCGACAAGCGTGATGTGCGTGCTGGCGCCGGGGTAGGCTTCGGTCAGGGCGTCGAGTCGGCTGATGTCGGGTGCGTCGAGATTCAAGGCGTGGGTTGCAGGCATTCTTGTTGTCCTTTCGATCCTGGTTTGCCAACAAAGAGAAACTCGACGGGCAAGCCCTCCAAGCTCTCCGAAACCACCTACACCGCTCGAGGAGAAAATGAGCGCCGTGCAGCGGCGAATTGTCGCTTTCAATTTTTCGGGTCGAAGTGCGGCGTTAGACGGTCGCACTTCTTGTTGTCAGAGAGCCCTTGTTAGATGGCAGCCACCGAATCACGTGAGCCGGGTCGCCCCCGTTCCGTCGTGCGACGCCGTACCGCCCGAATGCAGGAACGAGTCGCCGCGTTCCACGAAGAGGGGATGCGCTTTGCTGAAGCTGATCGCGTTGTCCAGGCCGCCAATTCTGGGAACTACCTGGAATCGCTGTTCGTCGCTCGCGAGGAGCTGGCACGCGAAGCCGCCGGGCTGCTCTACGCGCGACTGCAATCCGTGCCGGGGTCGCGCGAAATGGGGCGCTTGGCATCAAGGCGCATTGCTGCCCTGCGAGATGTCGCCAACCTCACCCTGGCTATTGCCCGTGTGGATCAAGGGTTGCCATCGCCAGCGCAGATGGCCCGGATCCTTCAGAGTCTGCAAGACGTGATCGAAGACGCCGCGAGCGTGCTGCCTGAGGAGGTGGCCCTCAAGTTTGCTGCCGCCTGGCGCCAACGCATTGCCCCTCACATGGATCACTTGCTGCTTGGCGGAGCCAGCTATTCCGTGGTGCGTTCGAAAGATCGGGTCGGCGTTTCAGACGAATCACCCGAGGAACGTGGGTCGGTTCCGCCCTGAGATTTGTTGGCGCGAAGATCCCGTTCCTCGAGGCGCATCATTTCCTCCATCATTTCGTCGATGGTAGGAATCATCGCACCGCCTGCCAGGCGGTTACCGCCCGGCCAGCCCCACGAACCCTCGGCGTCGGTCACCAATCCCAAGGCCCGGAACGCAACGCCCCGAATGCGCTTTTGTAGAGACTCTGCCGAACACTCGATCTTCCGGCTGCGCGCTCGGAAGGTGGCTTCGGCGGCTTCTGGGACGACCACATCGGCAGTCTTGGCGCGCCGAAGCAAAACCGCAGACACGATGACGTGCTCGTCCCTGTAGATCGAGATCCGCGGGCGCTCGATGCTCAGCTCGACAGCCGTCAGCCACGCGAACTCGAGGGCATGACACACGGCACAGCGGGGCCCCCCCGGCGTCAGGAAGAACCAGGTGCGTTTGCAACGCTCACACGCCGCCGGTTCGAGCAGGTCCGGCGTGATGGTCAAGTCTCGCCTCAGGCGAGGTGGTAGGTCGTCAAGGGCGGCTGCAACGAGGTCCATCCAGTTCTTGGGAGTGATGAGCATCGCTGTCTCCTACACCGGGCGAGTGATCTTCAGCGCGTTGCGCTCGGCATCGCTTCCGGGTGACGCACGATGGCGCGAGCGCCTCGGAGAACCAGATCCCTCCCGAGGCACTCGCGCTACGGTCGTCGGCTAGCAGGTGTAGTTGCCGCGCCCAACTCGCTCGAACACGCCATGGTTGGTGCCGAGGACGAGAAGTTTCCGTACCCGCCGAGCGCTCTTGCCTCCGTCGGCTTTCAAGCGCTGGAGTTCCGAGAGGACCTCTTGTGCGCTTAGGTGCTTGCCCTTGAGCACCCTGTAGATCGGACGGATTGATGGCGGCCGCACCTGTGCCACTTCCGCTTCCAGGGCAGTGTCTGCAGCGTCGATGTGCGCGCCGCCATCGCTGCGGTCACTTCCGTCGTCATCGTCATCTCCATCGCCAAGGGTTTCGTCATCGTCATCGTCGCCCTGTTCCTCGTCGTCGGTCACGCCCGCCTCGTTGTTGGAAACGTCCTGCTCTTCGTCGTCGAGATGCTCTCCAACCTTGCCATTGGCTGGTGTGGTGACGACGCCGTCGTCTTCCTGCAATGGCCGTTTCTCGAAGCCGTCGACGATGCCAGTCGTCACGGTCGGGGTGGCACCGCTGTCACTGCTGTCACTACTGTCATTGCCGTCACTGACCGGTTGCGTACCCTCGGTCTCTGGGAATGCGCGTTGGCTGGCAGCCGGGGTTGCCGACGACCCCTGTGACGGTGGTGACAGCGGTGACGGCAGTGCAGCGCCCCGAAGAGTTAGGATGATCTTCCTGGCGGAGCCCGTTCGCTGATTCTCTACGTCAATCTGGTTGCGCCGTAAGAGGGGAGCGATCCGCTGGAGCTCCCCGCCTAACTTCGAAGCACTACGTGGGAGCGCGCCCGATGCCAACCCTGGGATGGCTTTCAGTGCTTCGACGAGAGCGCTGGCCGTGCCGGACCAGTGCCCGTCCGCGCTGAGCAACCTGGTGATTGCAACGACCAGATCCGCCTCCATGGCTTCGACGTCGCTGGCGGCGCGTTGATCACCGTACGCGGCGTCGATGCTGCCTTCGGGCCAACCTGCGACTTGCTGGATGGCGAGCGCCCATAAATAGAAGTCCGCCATCCGGTAGAGCTTCGCCGGCTTCACAGCGTTCATCACGCCGAGTGCACGGCTGCACAAGCTGAATAGACCCCCAAGAATCGTTGGCAACGCAGCCTTGAAGTCGTGCCACAGTGGCCCTTCAGCGACACGTTCGGATTCCGCGATGGGCTCCAGCTCGTAGAACACGCAGCGGTCTCGGAGGTCGTCGCGCACGACGAAGTTACCAATTCCGCCCAGCACGATTGGCCGGCGAGCGTCGAACCTTGTCTCCTCGGTGTCCGTGTGGCCCGTGCGGATGCCGTAGCCGCCGCCGGTTGACAGGGAACACAGGGTGTCTGACAGCGCCTGCTTGATCACACTGACGTTGTCGAAATTCAGCACGCGGGAGTGGCGCGCAGCCACCATCAGGTCCCGCGACGAAGGTGGCAGCTGCCGCACCGCTGGTTCACGGGGATCGGTCAGCATCTGCACCATTTTGGCTACGGTGGTCTTGCTGCGGCCCTGTTCACCAGCAAGCACCATAATCGGCTGCGGAGCGCCGTCGCAAAACTGGTAGGTAAGGTGGGCTACGAACAATAGGAAGGCGGGGTCGGGCAGGCGAACGAAGCGTCGCAGCTGCCGGTAGTCGCCGCCAAAGACAGGGGTCACCATTGCCTCTGTGCCGCCAGGACGGACGAAGCGGACCTCCGACTGTTTGGTAATGCGGCACCCAGTGACGTCAATCTCGACCACTTCTCCGGCGCCATTAGCCAAATCGACCAGGATCCGTCCTTCGCGCTGAAACACGCGCAAGTGGGCCTGCTCCGCCGGCCGCCGATGGGCGCGCGCCATGAGCTGGTCAAGGTAGGCGCGGACCTGGTCAGGGTTGGGCAATTCATCGCCAACGGCCAGGAGTTCGAAGCGAGTAATGCGCCGAAACTCCTGGCTATCGATGCGGATGCTGCGGCCGTCGATGACGGCGTAGGTGTGCCCGTCAGTGCCGCGATGCACGTCCGGCATGGGGGGCGGGGTGGGCACTTCCTGGCTAGCTTCGGTGTCTTGATCGTCGGGGTTGGTCGGAGGCTGATTCATTTGGGTGTTGTTTTCGGGGTGCGGTGATACCGGGGATCGGTATCGCCACACCTCGGGTACACCGGCGCCTGGACCAATTCGGGGAGGCCCTCCGATCAATTTCTGAGAAAGTTAGGAGCTGCGAGGTACGTGTGCAGCGCAGCGACTCGGCGCGTCGCACATCCGGCGCTGCCGACGAGCACCCGTAGCCCGTTGCTGAGCCCGATCGGCGTGTGTGTGACGCTCCCGTTCTGGTGGGCGTCGACTCGCCAACGATGACGTCAAGGACCGTGTGATTTGTCATCCCCCTTGAACGGGCACGCCGGCCTGAAAGTTCAAGGCGAGCAAACAAGAACGTTGAAAGGGGGTCACCGCTGCGTGGAACCGCGAAAATATCGCGGTATCCGTCATTGAAGGCGCCAACTGTTGCGTTCGAGTCAGGCCCGGTTCGCTTCCGAGGCGCTCAGCCAGGCTTTGAATAGTCTGGTGAACGCTTCCCGCTCCGACGCCGAAAGCGCACGGACTCGATTCATGAGCAGGATCGCCGCGCCGCCCCGGGAGGTGCGCTCGGAGAGCAACGCCCTGGCTTTGCTTCTAGCAGCCCGCACCTCCGATTCTGAAGGCTGCTCGCCTAGGCTTTGCATTAGCTCAGAGGCTAGGTCGGAGGCCTGCTGAATTTCGGCCGCTTGTGCCGTCGTCGGGTTTGCGACTCCGAATCCGGCGGCCGCGGCTAGAGACAGGATGCCAGCCGTGTAGAGGCGCCGAACAGGTTCCGGTGCGCGCTCGTGGACGGCGCGTAGGCGTTCGGTCTGCCGAGTCGACTTCCCGCCAACGTTGGCGGGAAGTTGATTCCGTGCGCCTTGCCGGGAAGGATCGTGGGTAAGTAGGTCGGTCCGTCGAGGGCCAACCAGGCGTTCGAGTACGCGTCGAACATGGCCGGCTTCGGTTCCGAGCCCGAACGGACTTGGCGCCCCGCAGAATGCCTCGAATGTCAGGAACTTGTTGCCCAAGCCGTCGGTGAGATTCACCCACGTTCGGGCTTCAAGGCCGCGCACGAGCTCTTGGTGGAGAGCCGCGGGGGCGTCTGCAGCGCGGAGTACACTGGCAAGCATCGATCGCCAGTGCTCCGCATCGCGTGGAGATTCGCGAGCGGGGGCCGGTCTCGGTTGCTTGAGATCATTCAGTGGTCGTACCGTGCTGAGAGCGGCGCCCGTCGCGGGAAGCGTTGCCTCTACGGGGGAAGCGGTGGCTTTGCGCGCCACTGAGGGCCGGACACGGAACTTGGCACCCGATCGAGTGAACAACTCCGAGTTCTCCTCCATCGTGAACACGAGATACGAGAGCGGTTGGCTCGCTCCCGGGGCCCAGCCTCGCTCGCTGAGTCGGGCGAATATTTCTTCTCGAGGCAGCCACTCGTGGCCCATCACCTCTGTCATTGCGTCGAGTAGCTTGGGGCGCTCGTCTCCACCGCCGCTGCCGTAGCTCGCAACGGGACCGCGGGGCAATGCCCGGGCTGCGCTGCCGGCCTTGCTGGTCTTTGTCCGGACACTATTTTGCGCCTTCATGCCCCCTATATGGACGGAGCCCCCCGAGAGTTCATAGGCGAGTCCACAAAAGATAAGAATTGTGGACTCGCCCACAATTTGCCCGGGATTTGGGCGCTCCTGTGCCAATCTCTCCAGTGTGCCAGCTCACGTCGAACAGCTCGTCGAGCGTAGTACTGGGCACCATGCGGAGCCGTCGAGCCACTCGTTCTCGCCACCCCCAAAAGCCATCGACCCCCAAGACGTGGGTGGTCACCCCAGATCGATTCCTTCGACCCGAACAAGTCGCCGTGCTGCGCACTACCCTGGAAAGCGGGAAACAAACTGGGATCCGGAAAAACGTCCGAGACGCCATGATCGTCGAGCTGCTGCTCGGGTCGGGTCTCAGGGTTTCGGAAGCCTGTGCGCTCGCTGTTGGCGATCTACATGTCCAGGGGGACTGCCCGGCTCTATTCGTTAGGCGCGGCAAGGGTGGGCGGCCCAGGCTCGTTCCGATCTCATCAAGGCTCGCTTCGGAGCTGCTGGGGTTTTTGGATTGCAAGGGAGCCTGGGGTGAATCCCTCGATGCCACCCAACCCTTGTTTGTAGGCCAGCACGGCGTGAGCCTGACGCGGTTCGGTTTGACCAAAATCTGGAAAGCGACGCTACGATCGTCAGGGCTGCCCACATCGTGGGGGATCCACGCGACCAGGCACAGCTACGCGGTCGAGATCTACAGGCGTACCCGGGACTTGCGCCTCACGCAGCGGCTGCTCGGTCACTCGAGCGTCGTTACAACCATGGTCTACGCGACCTTGCTTGACGAGGACGTGCGGGCGGGCGTCGAACGGGTTTGGCTTTAGAGGCCAGCCTCGCGCCGGCCGAGCAAGTCCTGGACGGCGCGAAGCGTCGGAAGCTCGACATCGGCGCCCGGCGGACCGGAGTGGGGGGCAAAGTGGCAATAAATATTCCCCAGGCCCCCTCGGTATGCAGAAAACGCCGGTGATTCTGTAGTCTCCATGCTGAGTTTTGCCCCCACCTCGCTCCGACTTGAGTCCGAAAATGAGGAGCTATTGGCGCCGGCCACTACGATCGCACTACCCGGCGCTACCGTCCCTTGCCTCGCGCTCGAACGCCAGCTCCGGGATCGCTGCCGAGAGCGGCGTCAGCTCGCCGAGGTTGAGATCTGCGTGCGTGCGCGCCTGCCGGCGGTAGCGGGCGATCATCGTGGTCGATTTGTGGCCGGTGCGGTCCGCAATCCAGGTTTCCGTCTTGCCGGTAGCCAAATGGACGGTCACAAAAGTCGCGCGGAGGTCGTGCCCGCGGATGTGTATTCGTTCTTTGTTGTCCGCAAAGAGCTGGGAACGCTTCACCAGCGCCGTCTTCAGGTCGCGCCGTAGGGCGCGGGCTAGGTTGTCGCCTGGAGGCCGCCGCCCAGCTGGATCGATGAACAGCAGCTCGCCAGGGTGTGCACCGGGGCGATAGCGTTGGAGGTACTGCTGCAGCGCCTTGTGGCAACCAGACGAGAGCACCCAGGCCCGCGGGTCATCGGTCTTGTTCGTGTCCAAGTTGCAGACGCCGCGCTCGAGATCGATGTCGCTGACGAGCAGGTCGCGAGCCTCGGAGGCCCGGAGCCCTTCGCGGGCCAAAAATCCGTAGAATAGCCGGTTGAGGAGCGGCACTTTCGTGCGCGCCAGAAGTTGCTGGTCTTCGGACGGGTAGAGGTAGGACCGGGCCTTGGCCGGCGAACCTTTCGGTAGCCAACCCCTCGGTAGGGGATTAGCTGAGAGGAGGCGCAACGGAAACACGGCCATGGCCAGCAGTCGGTGCAACAGCTGCGCGACATGCCGGCGCGAGTCTCGGCTGAGCTTTTCCACGGGAGGTAGACTGCGCATGACGGCATCAGCAAGGTCGAGACCTTGAACGCCGTCGAACTCGGCGATTAGCCGGTCACCAATGATTGGCAACACATGCTTGGCCAAGCGTGCGACGTCTGAACGGTGCGAACGTTTTCGCCTCACATGATCGGGGAAGAGCTGAGCCAGGGCGCCCGCCGTCCAAAGGCCCGCCAGTGATCGAAACGACATCTCTCGGTGGATCTCCACCGGGCCGTCGACGGCAAGAGGCGAGGGGCGTCGTTCCTTGGCGTCGGCAGCGAGAAAGGTCTTTGTGTAGCGCCGAACCTGCTGCTCCGTTGCCACATGTTTGGGGATCCGGTGCTGCAACCAGCTGGAACCTCGCTTGTACTTCAGGATCCATTGATCGCCGCGCGGGAACACGAACCACCCGTCCCCCTTGATTTCGATGGCCGCGCTCACTGGCGTCGCCTTGCGGAACGACGTTTGGCGTTGGCGATCGCTTCGAGGTCCAGGGCCGCCTCTTCTTCGGTAGCACCCTGGATATTCTCGAGAACCCAGCGGTCCGCGGTGGCCACGGGGATCCGTAGTGCCCGGCCCTTGCCGACCGTGGGCAGACCTGCCTGAACGAGCTGATCAAGCTTGCGCACAGAGTATTTGAGTCGCTCCGCGTATTCTGCCTTGGTCGCGAGCAGGGAGCCTGGCGTCGACGCTTGTGCCGCCAGCAGTCCGGTGAGCAGACGCGCGATTTCAGGATTCCCAGCCAGGACGCGCGCAACGCCCTCGAGTAGCTCCGCTACGAGCGCGTCGAGCGGCCGAGGTCGTTCTCGAAATACAGAGTGCGCCGTTGGTAGCGGCGAAGGCCGAAGCCCAAGACCGAGCGATTTTCCGCGTTGCTCGGCTTCGAGGCCTGAAGCGCGGTCAGAAGCGAGGGCGGCGTCCACCTCATGACTACGTTTTCCGTCCTCGGGTTGTTGACCCTCAACACGGCCTCGGTGAAATCGGCGCGAGCTCGACATGCCGGGGCTCCTACACCGACTCGCTGATTGGCCTGGGGGGCTCGCCCTATCTTTCTTCGTCGGGCACGCGGGCCTCTCGACGTGCGCTCTCAGGCGCGGCAGGTGGCGCCCTTGGTCGAGCCGCCGCCGGGCACTCGCCGAAGTCCAAGGGGCGTGGTTGGGGCCGAAACCGCGTGAAGGACGCTGGATTTAGCCCTTTCTCTATCTATACACCGGCGACCCCGTGTTTGGTCTGTGCCCTCAAGAAAAAATCGTCCGAGCGCGTCGATTCTCGAACTGCGGCACCGCGCGGCTGCGCAGGCGCTCCAGCGCAGCCAGCCGCACGCTCATCCCAGAAGCTCCCACACCACCTCCCGCGAGCCGCTGCCGTTCACGCCCGGCTTGAATGTTGCGAACGTTTTGAACGGTGCCCAGTCTGCTCCTTCATTCTCACAAACGATCACCTGCCCGCTGCGGGACCGGCACCAGGCGGCAAGTTCTCCGTAGTTTAGCCGGTGGTGGACGTAATGACGGCCGGCCCGATTGTGGTACGGCGGATCGATGAACCAGGTGGCGCGCGCGTCGGGGGCGAGCGAGTAGTCACCTTCGATGATTTTCCAGTGACGGATGTGTTCGACTTGGCTAGCTACGCGAGCACGAAGGGCAGGGGTCCAACCCTGGAATTGCCTATTGAGCGCACGGAGCTTCTTGCAGCCGGCGGAGAGCGTTCGTCGTGGCGTCGAGCAAGCCGCGTTCATCGAGAAGCCGACCAGCGATCGTGCGCCTTGGGGTACCCAAGCCGGGAGGTCGTCAACGCTATCCACCTCCGGAATACGCAGCACTTCCGAAGGCTTCACAGCGATCAGCCAACGCCACATTTCGCAGATTATCGGGTACTTTTCGACCAGCACCACGCGGCGTTCGGGGTAGCGCAGGCTGTACCCGGCGGCGCCGGCAAACGGCTCCACGATCGTGTCGTGCAGCGGCCTAGCGTAGCGCGGGGCCGCGCGCCACTTGCCTCCATAGTACCGCCAAAACGGCTTGAGGCCGCTCACCGGCCACCGGCCAATGTGCGAGAGACGTCGAAGCTCGCACCACGCGTTGCAGCTGCCACAGACTGCGCCTTCTGTTTGCTGGGCGAAGTTGCCCAGCGTGGCTGCTACACCGACGCGCTAGATCTCTGGCTCAGCACCCCGGAGCATTCTGGCTGGGCGAGGGCAAGACGTGCTCGCGCTTCGTCGAGCTTGCCCGATGCTTCCGGCCGTGACCGAGCCGACGCCAGGTACAGACGCGCGGTGGGCAGGCGCCGCCGCAACCACGGAGCCAGGCGTCTGCCCACTCACGCGTCGGCGTCTAGTGCACAAACTGCTGTCGGCGCCGTGGTGGCTTCCGAACCGTCGGCATAGTCTCGAGCAGGTGGTCGAGCGCCGTCATGGTGGGAATCGGTGCCACCGCCCAAGCGCCGCCGATTGCCCGAATGAGAGCGACCTCACGAACGCTCACTTTGGCGCCGACGTTCTGGACCAGGATGGACGCAGCGACAGCTTGGTGGCCCTTTTTGGCTGGAAGTGGGTCACCAACGCCCAAAACGAGGTAACCCTCAACAAGGTGCGAGCCGAGCCGTGCCATTTGCGTCCACCAATCGCTGGGCAACACCAGGGACGTGTGCCAGTCGACGTGGGTCTTCCGCCATCCTTGGCGGCCGTACTTTTGATACCCGCCAAAGGTGGTCTTCCCCTCAGCGGTTACCGTGGGGCCAAACGAGATGGAGATCTCGTGGTGTGCGTCGAAGCTCGATCGTGACGAGTGGTAGTAGGTGCTCGTCGTCAGGCATTCGCGCACCCGCTTTTCGGTGCGCTCGATCTTCAGTGTGGGCCAGCGCGCCAGCATCGGAAGCGGCTCACCTCCACGGGCTCGGCTCGAAGCGCGTTGGCGAGCGATGTCTGCTTGCCGAGTTACCTCTGCCCGAACAATTCCCGGAAGCACGACCTCTACGCGCGCGACACCCAAGACTTGCCTCGAAATCAGCCGTGCAGTGGCAAGGGTGGGTTGGCAGTGCTGGTGCTCCTCACGCCATCGAGCAGCAATCTGATTGATTCGGGGGCCGTACTTCATGCGGCATTCTTCAATCTGATTCTCGCGCTTCCGCTGTTGGGCGGCGGCTCCCTCACGTTGCTTGCGCTGGGCAATGACTACGCGCAGCTTCGCTCGAACCCCTTTGCCCAGCGGTGCCATTCGCTCGAGAATTGGCAGGGTATACGGGTCCGTCCGCATCGTCTCCCATGGCTGGGTCCGTCCTCGCCAGGGCGGCAGGCGAGCCTGCAGTTCCTTTAAGAGCTGCTCGTAGTGGGCGATGTCCGGCCGCACCGCGCTGCGCAATGCGGTCAGCACGATGTTCCGGATGTTTGGCTTTCGGCGCTCATCGGGCGTGAGCCGGCGCACGAAATCGATGTCCGAAAGGGGCCTCGTCAGAGGCGTATCAGCCCGCGGGTAGTCGGCGGGGATTCGGTAATGGCCAGGTAACTCCTGGTGCAACTTGAGGCAGGCTGCATGCCAGGGGCTGCCGGCCAAGGACGAGGTGTCCGGCGCCGTGCCGTGGCAACCAGTGCACACCTGGGTCGGCACGACGCCCCGGTGGCCATCGCCAGTCCAGTGGCAGTTGGTGGCGCAGGGGGGCGCTACTACGTCAACATTGTCGACCTGTTTTGGTGCCTGAACTACGGAGAGTGTGAGGGAGGGGGTGCCGGTGACCTTGGTCATGCTTGTCGTCTTGCCTAGTCGTGAGGGCGAGATTGCCCAGCGTGGCTCTACACCGGACGCGCCGACTTCCACGACCGGCGGTCGCGGCAGCTCCCCCAACTGTCGTAGGCACACGAAAACGACGCCATTCTTCGCGCGTTCAGTGACCGCGGATCGTGCTGACACGGAAAGCTATCGAGTCGGTGTAGATCAGGCCCCCGCTGTCACCCCGCGTCCCACCCTGTAGAGTTTCAGGGAGCTGTTGCGAGCACGAGATCCACAACTTCGCGTTCGTCACTCTTCGTCAGGGCGAGCACGCGGTCGAGGCGCGCTCGCTTGTACCCGCTGCCGTAGGCGATGCCGGACGCCCAGGTTCGGACCGACGGAAAATCTCGTGCGAGCGAGAGCCACGGCATGCGCCAAATATTCGGGGTATCCGTGTCGTGTGGGTGCTGCAGCACGACTGTTGGCTGGAAGTCGCGCACGGCGTCTCGCATGGCGTTGGACCTGCGCCGTCGCTCACCCCTGGCAGCCTGATTGGCTCTGGCGCGAGGGCTGAACATGTTCAGGTCGTGGCAGCCGAGCACTAGGGTGCGTTCCCCAGCAAGGTGCATCAGATGGGTCTCCACGTCGACCACTTGGACCAGAGAGCGCTCCTGCCGGGGCGTAGGGTAAGACTTGCCGGTCCACCCAACGAGCTTGGCTCTATCGACGTCGTACACGGCAACGAATTCGGCCTGGCTGTTCTTCGGTCCACCGCGCAGGTCAATGCCTATGGTGAGGATTTTGGCCTTGCCTTTCGCGGCCAAGAGGACCCGCCTGGTGACGACGCTGCGCAGCACCGCTTCGGCGTGAGCCAATAGTGGTCGCAGCTCTGCGGACCTTGATTTCCAGGCCCTGTGAACCACGAGATCGTCTGGCCACGGCGCTTGAATGAAGCCCCCGGGCGTGATGACGAACTTCGTGATCAGATTGGCGGGCCACGCTTGCTTGAACGTTTGGCGCAGGAGCTTTTCGCCCACAGCTGGCTCATCAACCGGTGGGCCCTTCGTGACCAGCCGCAGAATCGTGACGCGCCGACGGATGCCAACGGTTCGTCCTTGCGTGGGCGACGACGCACGCGTTGACGCTGCCGACCCCAGGACATGACCGCCACACGAGCACCTGCGAACGACGAACCCCAGCGCTTTCAACACCGAGTTCGTCTGTGCGCCGCCGGAAAATTCATCCGCCCTGAGCTGGCGTCCGAGCGTACGCCGCGCCGCGAGAGCCATCACATATTTGGGTGGTAGGTGCTGTCCATCAACGACCAGGCAGAATTGGGTGGCCCTGCGACCCGCAGGAACACCAAGCTTTCGGACTGCAGCAATGCTTGTCGTGACGTCGCGCTTCGCTATGCCGCTTAGTAGGGCCACGACTTCAAGGTATCACGACTACCAGCGCGTCACGACGAGCGAGGGGCGGCTGTGATAGACGCAGGAAGCGGTGACGACTCAGCACGAGGCATCCATTCAGTTCTTGCGACCGGGGCACGTCGCGGGACTGCAACGCATCTTGCCTCAAGAGGTCGTTGCGGGGGCCATCGATCTCCAGGGCAGCAACAGCGGATGGCCTTTCTGCCTACTGCTAAACGGTGCACTCGTTGGTCTCGCGGTGTTGACTGCGGAGGGCGAGATCATGGCGTACGTGGATCCGATCCACCAACGCCAGGGAGTGGCCACCTCGGCGCTGGCGAAGATAGTAGGTCGCGCCGACGCGGCGGGTATGCCCCGCGTTCACGCCCGGGTCCGCAAGTGTCAGCGAGCGCCGAGAAGCGCGGAAATCTGAGCAGGCCGAGCTGACCGGGTAGTTGGCCAAGGTCTTGGCGGCGTCGGACGATCTGAGCGACCGCACCAAAAAGTAGGGCCCGGAGTCA
>Ga0164241_10000623_pt1 | contig 58517 bp, 56 predicted proteins | sample OricomyardsoilBY_FD_108780 | JGI IMG/M metagenome (GOLD analysis project Ga0164241, IMG submission 108780) | Backyard soil microbial communities from Emeryville, California, USA - Original compost - Back yard soil (BY) | ecosystem: Environmental > Terrestrial > Soil > Unclassified | place: USA...
AGATCGGGAGATCGGGAGCTCTTTGGGTTCGAGCGGCGCGGCTCCGAGGCGGCAAATGCGCAGTCGCCAAGCAATGCCGCACGACTCGAACCCCAAAATTCTCGACTCCCGCTCTCCCCGGGCGCTTGGGTTCTGGCGCGACCGGACCGCGCGTGTCGCGGCCCTGGAGATGTCGCAGGAGATCGGGAGATCGGGAGCTCTTTGGGTTCGAGCGGCGCGGCTCCGAGCGACAAATGCGCAGTCGCCAAGCAATGCCGTACGACTCGAACCCCCAATTTCTCGACTCCCGATCTCCTGATCTCCCTGCAAAGACTCCAGGAATCGAGACGACCTTTCCGGTTGCGGCAGACCCGCAACGCTCCCGCGTTGTCGTTCGACGGCGCGGATGGGCAAGCTCGAGGCCGAGCCGCTCACGGGGCGGGGGCAAAGCGGCCGGGGAACGCGTCTGCCCCGTCGCGCCGCAAGAGCTCGCGTCGCGTCCATGGCCAGCTCGAGCCGCGCTCTTGGAAGACGGCCACGCCGATCACGCCGACGTTGCGGTCGCTGCCGCGCTTGGCCGCGTACGAATCGCGGACCTTGCCGAAGCGGAAAGCCGCGACCTGCTCCTCGCTGCGCCGGAAGCCGTCGATCTCGACGGTGGACCAGGGAGCCAGCAAGTAGCCGCGCTTTTCGAACGCGCCTGGTCGACCGTCGATGACGTCGAGGCCGTCGACGGTGGCTACGGCTTCGAAGCGCGCGCCGGTGTGGTTTTCGATGCGGAGCGCGTAGCGAGCGCCGTCGTTGCCCATCACGTAGCTGCGTCCGCCGCTCGAGAACGTCGGCAGCGGCGCGCCCTGGTCGTCCACCACGCGGATCGTGATCGCGCCACGCGCGGTGGAGACGCCATCGCTGCGGCGCTCCCAGTAGCTGCTGCCCAACATGGCGCGCACGCCGGGCTCGTCGTTGTAAAAGAAGCTCGCGGTCGAAAACGGCGTCGAGTAGTCGTCGCGCTCGAACGGCGCTGACGACACACGGCTGTCGCGGGTCTCGCCCCACTCGGTGCCCAAGCCGGGGCGCTCTTCGGGTGCAGGCGCGGGGCGGAGGGCGCCATCGGCGCTGGCGCCGGCGGCTTCGGCGCGGGCTGCACCTGGCGGGGTGGCCGCGCTCCTGTCGGCCGGCCTCGCCAGCTCTTCGGCCCTGGGCGCGCGGGGCGCCGTGAAGGGGCCTTGCGGCTCGCCCGCGTGTGCGTCCGGGCTCTGCGCCGAGGTTTGTCCGTCTCGGCTGCACGCGTTAACGAGCAGCGCAGTGAGAGCCAACAACGGGAGCACGGTACGGGGGAAGGGGACGATGCGAGTCATGGCGGGCCTTTCGCTGAGCGAGTGCCCAGAAAACGCGCCGCGCCCTCCGCTCCTTACAGTCGGCCCGCGCCGGGCGAAAACTACAATTGCTGCGGGCGTTTAGCTACAGAGGCCGGCCCGCCACGTCCGCGTCCACATAGCCGCTCCGACGAGGGCTGCTCACGTACACGCGCAGCCGCACGTCGTCGGTGTCGGGGAAGTTGCGCCGGACCAGCACGAAATCCACCTTGCCGCTCTCGGGATCGACGCGCCGTACGGCTTCGCGCACGAGCCCCTGAATCGCGTCGAGCTCGAGCTCCGACGCCTCGAACAGGTTGTCGGCTAGGACGCCTTTGCCGCGCAGCGTGGCGTGCTCGGGCTCGCCCACCTTGCCGTCTCGGTAGTGCAGCTCGAGCACGGCCCCCGGCGCGTTCGTGTCCTCGACCTGCAGCGTGAGCTCGCGGGCGCGGATCTCGAGGCGCAGCAGCTTGCCGCCCGCCTTGTTGCGGAGAGCGGTGAGGGCGGGCGCGAGCCGTTCCCTCGAGAACAGCGACGGTCCGCTCATCTCTTGGCTGGCGTTGGCCACGGCGTCGCTGCGGCCGTGGCTGGCCTTGCCGGCGCGCTGCTCGCAACCCAGCAGGGCTAGAGTCACGAGCAACGCTGCGGCGCGGGACACGCCAGCGCTCATGCGCGCGCGCCTCCGATGCGCGCCAGCCATCGTTGGAGCACGGCTAGCCCCTCGTCGAGCGCCGGGAGCAGCGTCCACTCGTTCTTTTGATGGGCTTGGGCTTGCGTGCCGGGGCCGAAGTTCACGGCGGGGATGCCCAGCTGCGCGAAGCGAGCGACGTCGGTCCAGGCTTGCTTGGGCTCCACGGCCTTCACGCCGCACTCGGCCAAGGCCGCGATCAGCGGGTGGTGGCGCAGCGGCGGCGCCGACGGCGATTCATCGATGAATTCGACGTCGGCCTCGGCCGCCACCAGCTCCCTCACGTTCTGCTTGGCCCGCTCGAGGCTGGTGCTGGGCCCGAAGCGGTGATTCAGGTTCAGCTCGAACAGGTCGGGCACGATGTTCCTAGCGCGACCGCCCCCGGCCATGGTGGCGCTGATCACGTTCTTCCACACCAGGCCGTCTCGTTCGTCCGTCGTGGGCTGGAGGGCGCTCAGGCGCGCCAACAGGGCCGCGCTCTTGTGGATTGCGTTTTCGCCCTGCCAGGGGCGAGCGCTGTGCGCGGTGCGGCCGCGAAAGCGCACGGCCGCGTGCAGCGAGCCGCCGCAGCCGAGCTGCAGCTTGTTGTCGCTCGGCTCCAGCATCACGGCCAGGCTAGCCGACGCCAGCTCCGGATCGGCGGCCAGCACGGGGCCGAGCTCGTTCTCGGCGTAGGGCCCTTCTTCGCGCGCGTAGAAGACCAACGTCAAATCCAGGCCGCTAGGAAGGGGCCGCTCGGCCAGCGCCAGCATCAGGGCCAGCCCGCTCTTCATGTCGGCCGCGCCGGGCGCGTACAATTTGTCGTCTTCGATGCGGGGCTGGCCTTCATGCTCGGTGCGCACGACGTCCAAGTGCCCGCCCAGCACCACGTGGGGTCCGCCGCTGCCGCGCGTCAGCGGCACCACGATGGAGTCGCCGTAGCGACGGATGGGCGCGGCCAGGCTCGGGCGCGACAGCCTCGCCTGCACGGCGTCGCACAGCGCTCGTTCTTCGCCGATCAACGAAGGAATTTCGCACAGCCAGAGCAGGTCGCGGGCCAGGGTCATGCGCGCTGGCTCAGACCGAGACCCCGAAGTCGCGCAGGGCCGAGTTGAGGCTGGTCTTCTTGTCCGTGCTCTCTTTGCGCTGGCCAATGATCAGAGCACACGGGATCTGGAACTCGCCGGCGGGAAACTTGCGCGTCCGCGTGCCCGGGATGACCACGCTGCGCGCCGGAATGCGCCCGCGCAGCTCGACCACCTCGGGGCCGGTGACGTCCAAGATGGCCGTCGAGGCCGTCAAGGCGACGCCAGCGCCGATCACGGCTTCGCGCTCGACCAGCATGCCTTCGACGATGATGGCGCGCGAGCCGATGAAGCAGCCATCTTCGATGATGACCGGTTGCGCTCCGGGCGGCTCGAGCACGCCGCCCAAGCCCACGCCGCCGGACAGGTGACAATCTTTGCCGACCTGCGCGCACGAGCCCACGGTGGCCCACGTATCGACCATGGTGCCGGCGCCGACGTACGCGCCGATGTTCACGTAGCCGGGCATCACGATCGCGCCCTTCTCGATGAACGAGCCGTAGCGCACCGTGCCGGGCGGCACGACGCGCACGCCCGCTTGGTCCAAGTTCTTCTTGAGCGGGATCTTGTCGTAGAACTCGAAGGGCCCGACGGGGAGCTTCTCCATCGGCACCACCCCGAAGTACAAAAGCACGGCTTGCTTGACCCAGGCGTGCGTCGTCCACTTGCCAGGGGCGTCGCAGGTGGCAACGCGAATCTTCCCCGCATCCAGCAGCGCGATCGTGTCCAGCACGGCCTGCTTGGTCGAGGCGTCGCTCAGCAGCGTGCGATCGGCGAAGGCGGCTTCCACCTTCGCGCGGAGTTCGGCGTATTCCATCCCGCCTCGTTAACCAGGCTTCTCGGCCGCAGCAAGCCGGAAACCCGAGCCGGGACCGCTCAACCAGCTTGCCCGGTCACTTGGCCCGGGAAAGCTTTGCCGAAAGTCAGCGAGAAGCGGTGCGAGCTCGGGTCGAAGTCAATCAAGGCGCCGTTGGCGCGGGCCGCCGCCGTCACGCAAGGTAGGGTCGGGCCGATGATGCCCCGCCGCAGCAGCATCAGGTCTTCACCGGCGGTGGACGTGCCGCGCTCGATCGTGATGTGGCAGCCGCCTTCGGTCGGCGTCACTGCGATGCGGGGTATCTGCGTGGCGTCGTTGGGGTCGGCGACCAGCTCCACGCCGAACGCAATCAGCGCCGTCGCCACGCGCGGATCGACCTCGACCTCCAGGCCCGCCGCGTTGGGGCCCAAGGTGGCGACCAGCGTTTCGCGCGGCCAGCTACCGCCGCTGGGCGGGCCGCTGAAGCTCTGGCGCGAAAGCTCTTGCACGTCGAGGCGCATGGGCCGCCCGGCGATCGAGTCGCCGAGCAGATCGAACAGTCCGCGCGCGGTGTCGAGCTCCTGCGACAGACGCGTCACGCATTCTTCGAGCGACAGCCGCATCTTCACGCTGAGCGGCCGCTGCGACGCTTGGGTCAGGGCCGTCTCCAGCTCGGTGAGGCGAGGGGCAACGTAGGCGTTCAGGCTCTCGGCCGCTTCGTTCTCGCCCAGCAGGCTGCGCGCGGCGGCCAGGATCTCGCCCATGGCGTGGCGCAGCGGATCACAGGCGTCGCGCGCGTCGGACATCACGTTGCTGAGCGGCCGCGAGCCGACGCGCAGTGAGTGCAGCAGCTGCGCCAAGTTGCGGAGGCCACCCAAGCTCTCGCGCAGGTTGCCGCGCTCCGTTTCGAGCGCGGCTGTGCCACGGACGAACGCGTGCGACGACGGTGGCGGACCGCTCTTCATGACCTCGACGGCAGTCTATCAGTCGCGCCCAGCGAGCGCGAACCAGGGCTGACGAGCGGCGTTTTTTTCGGCAATTCGAGCGTCTCTTGCTGTGACGCTCGGCAGGCGCTCAGCCCAGCTCGGCGCCGGAGAAGTAGTAGGCGCACTCGATGCGGCCGTTCTCGACCGAATCGGAGCCGTGCACGGCGTTCTCGCCCAGGCTCGCGCCGTACAGCTTGCGAATGGTGCCGGCGTCGGCCTTGGCCGGGTCCGTGGCGCCGATGACTTTGCGCCAGTGAGCGACCGCGTTCTCGCGCGAAAGCGCGATCACGATCACGGGACCGCTGGTCATGAATTTGCACAAATCCGTGAAGAAAGGCCGTTCGCGGTGCACGGCGTAGAAGCCCTCGGCCTCGCGCTGCGACAGCTGCTGCTGGCGTAGGCCCAAGACCTCGAAGCCCTCTTCGAGCACGTGTTGCAGGATGGCTCCGGCTTTCCGCTTTGCGACGGCGTCCGGCTTGATGATGCAGAGAGTTCGCTCGATGGCCATGGCTTTTCCGCCGCCGCTCTTAGCACGGGCGGAGCAACAAGCTGCATTGTCGGCGAAATTGATCCGATACTGAGCGCCCGTTCAGTCTGCGCGAGGCGCGTCGGCGCGCGCCAGGCCAACCAGCGCGTTCACCAGATCGGACACGAAGACCTCGCGCGAGATCTCGACCCCGTTGTTGATCAGCCGCAAGTAGTCGCCGATCGAGCCGAACAGCAAACCGGCCAGCCGCGTGCTGCGCAGCACGCGGATCATCGGCGGCACTTCTGCGCCGTGCTCGGCGATGCGTTTGGCCATCTCTTGGGTGCCGGGCGTCGAGGCGATTCGCATGCCCATGATCGGAAAAGAGCGGCTCGCCACCAGCTCCGCCGACAGCTCCAAGAAGGAGCGCCCTCCGTCGGCGTCGTCAATCTTGGCGACCAAGGGCCGAACCAGGAGCTCGATGAGCGTGTGCAGGTCGAGCCGATGCTCTGGATCGTCTGCGAAGGCGGGAGCCCAGCTCGCTTGGACGGGGTGTGAGTGCCGCTCCAAGATGGTCTCGATCAGCTCGCGCTTACTGCCAAAGTGATAGGTCGCGGCCGAGACATTGCGCTGCCCGGCCGCGATCGCGATCTCTCGCAACGACACGCGGTCTACACCCTGCTGAGCGAACAGCTGCTCAGCGGCTCGCATCAGCGCGAGCCGCGTATCGAAGCGCGGCACGGGTAACTCCCTTTTTTGCTGTGGTGTTCGCCCGATCAGTAAGCACGCCCGCCGATTTCGGGTTTTGGCTTCGTTTTCGCTGCGGTCCGATGCTCACGTACTCGAGTACGCTCCGTGGGCGGCGCCCACGGTCGCTTGGTCCTCGCGAAAGTCTCGCCAAAAGCCCGAGCTTGGCGGGCGGGCGCTCATTGGGCCTTCTTGCGTTTCGGTTTCGCCAGCTGCTTAAAGCAGGCTCTTTAAAGTCGCCCCCATCTCGGCGGGCGAAGGCGACATTCGTACACCCGCGGCCGTGAGGGCCGCGATCTTATCTTTCGCGGTGCCCTTTCCGCCCGAAATGATGGCGCCCGCGTGACCCATGCGCTTGCCGGGCGGCGCGGTTGCGCCAGCGATGAAGCCCGCGACCGGCTTCTTCATGTGCGCCTTGATGTATTCGGCCGCGCGCTCCTCGGCGTTGCCGCCGATTTCGCCCATCATCATCACGGCCTGCGTGCCTTCGTCTTCGTTGAACAGCTTGAGCACGTCCACGAAGTCGAGCCCCGCGACCGGATCGCCCCCGATACCAACACAGGTGGATTGTCCGAGCCCGAGCGCCGTCAGCTGACCGACTGCTTCGTACGTCAGCGTGCCGGAGCGCGAGACCACGCCGATCTTACCGGTGCGGTGGATGTGACCGGGCATGATGCCGATCTTGCATTCGCCGGGGGTGATGACGCCCGGGCAGTTGGGACCGACCAGGCGCACCGGCTTGCCCTCGATGGAGCGACGCACGCGGATCATGTCCGTGACCGGGATGCCCTCGGTGATGCAGATGACCAGCTTGCAGCCCGCGTCCACCGCTTCGAGGATGGCGTCGGCTGCGCCCAGCGCGGGTACGAAGATGCAGCTGGTGTCGGCGCCCGTTTGCTTGACGGCTTCGGCAACGGTGTCGAACACCGGAATGCTGATGGCCTTGCCGCCCGGGCCTTCGCCGCTGAACGTTTCGCCGCCGCGGTTCGGCGTGCAGCCGCCGACCACCTGCGTACCGTACGCCAGGCATTGTTTGGCGTGGAAAGAGCCGGCCGAGCCGGTGATGCCCTGGACCAGGACCTTGGTGTTCTTGTTGACGAGGATCGACATGTTCTAGTCCTTCACGCAGCCTTGGTGGCAAGCACGATCTTTTTGGCGCCGTCCGCCATGCTGTCTGCCGCCTGAATGGCCAGCCCGCTCTCGGACAAGATCTTCTTGCCGAGCTCTACGTTGGTGCCTTCCAGGCGTACGACGAGCGGCACCTTCAGGCCCAGCTCGCGCGTGGCCGCGACCACGCCTTCGGCGATGACGTCGCACTTCATGATGCCGCCGAAGATGTTCACGAAGATGCCCTTCACCTTGGGGCTGCTCAAGATCATCGTGAAAGCTTTGGTGACTTGGTCCTTCGTGGCGCCGCCGCCGACGTCCAGGAAGTTCGCCGGATTTCCGCCGTGGTGCTTGATGATGTCCATGGTGGCCATGGCCAGGCCCGCGCCGTTCACCAGGCAGCCAATGTCGCCGTCGAGCGAGACGTAAGACAGACCCGCGTCTTTGGCTTCGAGCTCGACCGGATCTTCCTCGTCTTTGTCCAGCAGGCTGTCCCAATCTTTGTGACGGCCGGCGGCGTTGTCGTCGAAGTTGATCTTCGAGTCACCGGCGATCACCTTGCCTTGCTTGGTGATGATCAGAGGATTGACCTCGCACAGCGAGCAGTCCTCTTTCTCGAACAGCTCAGCCAGCTTCGTGACCATCTTCACGAACTCGGCGTTGGTCGCCTTCGGATCGGGGGTGCCCTTGCCGACCTCCAGACCGTAGGCGAGCTTGCGCGCCTGGTAGCCGGCCAAGCCGACGGTCGGATCCACGAACTCGATCAGGATCTTCTCCGGAGTTTCTTCGGCGACCTTCTCGATCTCGACGCCGCCCTCCGTCGAAGCCATGACGGCGATCTTGCGGGTCTCGCGATCGACGACCAGGCCCAGGTACAGCTCGCGGGCGATCTCGATGCCCTGCTCGACGTACAGGCGCTTGACCTTTTGACCTTCGGGGCCGGTTTGGTGCGTGATGAGCTGCATGCCGAGGATCTTCTCGGCCACCGCGCGCGCGGCCTTGGCGCCGTCTTTCACGACCTTGACGCCGCCGCCTTTGCCGCGTCCGCCGGCGTGAATCTGCGCTTTCACGACCACGACCGGGCTGCCTTCGGCGATCAGCTTCTCGGCGGCCTTCTCGGCCTCGTCGACGGTAAAGCAGGCTTGGCCCTTCGGTACGGCCACGCCGTACTTCGCGAACAGCTGCTTGCCTTGATACTCGTGGATTTTCATCTCACGCCTTCGCTTTCACGATGTCGACGACCTTCTGCACGCTGTCCGCGCTGGTCTTCAGCATCGCCTTCTCTTCGGCCGACAGCTCGATCTGCAGGATCTTCTCGACGCCGCCGGCGCCGATGATCACGGGCACGCCCAGGTACAGGTCCTTGTAGCCGTACTCGCCGTCCAGGTACGCGGCCGCGGGCAGCAGGCGCTTCTGATCGAGCAGGTAAGCTTCGGCCATCACGATGGCGCTGTAGGCGGGCGCGTAGAATGCGCTCGTGCCCATCAAGTTCACGATCTCGCCGCCGCCTTTGCGGGTGCGGTCGACCATGGCCGAGAGCTTGTCGGCGGCCACGAGCTGCTTCACGGGCACGCCGTTGATGGTGCAGTAGCCGAGCGCGGGCACCATGTCGTCGCCGTGACCGCCCAGCACCATGGCGCGCACGTCCTTGATGCTGGCGCCGGTCTCGCGCGCGAGGAACAGCGAGAAACGCGCGCTGTCCAGCACGCCGGCCATGCCCACGACCTTCTCGCGCGGGGCGCCCGTGCGGCGCTTGAACTCGTACACCATGGCGTCCAGCGGGTTGCTGATGACGATCACGAACGCGTCCGGACAATGCTTCTTGGCGTTGTCGGCCACGTTCTGGATGATGGGCAGGTTGACGCCCACGAGGTCGTCGCGCGATTGGCCCGGCTTGCGCGGGATGCCGGCGGTGATGATGAGCACGTCGGAGCCGGCCAGATCGGCCCAGTTCGACGAGCCCGTCACCCGCGCGTCGGCGCCGGAGCAAGCCGACGACTGCTCGAGATCGAGCGCCTTGCCCTTGGCGAAACCTTCCTTGGCCGGGATGTCGAACAGCACGACGTCGCCCAGCTGCTTTTGCAGCGCCAGGTTGGCCAGCTCGCCACCGATGTTACCCGCACCAATCAGACCGATTTTCTTTCTCGCCATGTTCTGTTCTCCGGCACGAAATTTTGGGAAAAACTGCAGTAGTCCAGCGCCTAGCCCCCGGCAACCTCGCTCTAACCGGCACAGTAGCGCCGCTGTGCGGGCCCCGAATTTTTTCACCGGCTGCGCCAAAGATCGGAAGGTTTCGTGGGTTTCGCGTCGCGCGCTGCCGTTCGGCACGACGCCCGGTTCTGGCCGGCGCGCGGCGGCTCGAGGCCGCGATTCTGGGCTTTGCTCGCCCGTCCGCTCTTTCGAGGGTCTCGTGAAAAATCTGGAGACGAGCGCTCGGCGCTGGTGGCGCAGGCCAGCTGGCCGCGCAAGGAGCTGGGCCTACCCCCAAACCGCGGTCGGGAAAGGCCGGCCGGGGCGGGCGAACAGAAACCCTTGCAGCAGATCGCAGCCGAGGCTGACGACGCAGTCGCGCTCGGCCGGGGTTTCGATGCCCTCGGCTACGACGAGGAAGCCCATGTCTTTGCACAGGGCGGTCATCGAGGCGACCAGCTTCTGCTTCACGGGGCTTTGGTCGATGTCGCGCAGCAACGAAACATCGAGCTTGACGATCTCGGGCTCGAGCAGGGCGAAGCTGGAGAGCCCAGCGTAGCCGGCGCCCAGGTCGTCGACGGCGATGCGAAAGCCGCGCTCGCGCAGCTGGCTCACGCGGCGCTCGACGTCGTCGACCTGCTCGATGGCTGCGCGCTCGGTCACCTCCAAGACGACGCGCGCGGCGAGGCTCGAGAGCGGAGCCATGGCGTCGAACAGCTCTTCGTCCGAGAGATCGTGGGGGTGGAGGTTGATGAAGAGCGCAGCGCTCGGATCTGCGCCGGCCATGGCCGTGGCGGCCAGCTCGCGCACCTTGCGGCCCAAGCGCGGCAGCGAGCTCAAGCGCTCGGCGGCGTCCACCACGAGGTTGGGGCGGATGAGCGTGGGCTCCTCGGTGCGGAGCAGGGCTTCGTAGCCGAACACGCTGTGATCACTCGAGCGCAAGATGGGCTGAAACGCCATCCACATTGACTCGAGGGCGGAGTCGAAGCTGGCCTCCAGGCCCGCGCGGTCGGCCGAGATGGCGTTGGCGCCCAAGAGCTTGAGGGCCTCGCGCTTCATGCGCGCCAGTCGGTACAGCTTGCGCGCCCGCTCCACGGCGACCCGGAGCACCTCTGGCTCGAACGGCTTGACGATGTATTTGAAGGCGCCGTACTCGACCGCGTCGGTCGCGCTATCGATGGCGGGCAGGCCCGTGACCAGCACCACCGGCAAGTCGGCGTCGTGAGCGCGAATGGTTCGGAGCAGCTCGACGCCGCTCAGATCGGGCATCGAAATATCGCTGACTACGACGTGCACGCCGCCGGCCGAGATACGCTTGATGGCCTCGCGCGCGGAGGTGAACGCTTCGACCTGGTAGCCGCCGCCACGCAGCATGCGCTCCATGGCGCGCACCGCCTCGGGCTCGTCATCCACCAACAAGATGGTGCCTGGCCGCCCCGACGCGGATATTTGCTCCGTCGTCTCCATCGTCAAGGCTGCAACGTAGCGCAGGTGGCATGGCGCGGCATCCCCCCCGCCGATTGGGGCAAAAGTGCGGCCGGGGCGCGATCGTGCGCTAGAGTACCGAGCGTGAGTGAGCAGCCGTGGCTTTGGGCGACGCTGGCTTTTTCGGCGCTGGTAGGCTCGTGCGGGTCGCCGCCCGCGCAGAAAGAGCCGCGCGGCCCCGCGCTCGCGCCGGCCGATACCGTCGGCAAGCGACGCGCCAACTTGCCCGACGACTGCGCCGAGCAGCCCGGCCAACCCCCGCCCGAGCCGCTGCGCACGGCTTACACCGGCGTCGCCAAAGCGGCGCGCTGCCAGCGTGCCGTCTACACGATCATGGGCGGGCTCACGCATTTCTTGGGCGTTCCGTGTCGTCACTGTCACCTCGAGCCGGACTACGCGGCGGACACGCACAACAAGCAGGTCGCCAACTGGATGGCGCGCGAGCTCGTGCCTCGTCTGCAGCAACGCGCGGCCGCCGCCGACGGCGGTCGTGAGGTCTGGTGCCAAGATTGTCATGCCGGCAAACCGAAGCTGCTCGGTGATCCGCGTCGGCGAGACATTGCCATCGAGTGGATGACGACCCACCTGAGCGAGGACTTCGACACCGCCGCCGGCAAGCCGCCCAAGTGCCGCGATTGCCACGGGGCAGATCTGGGCAGCCCCGCGTTCCGCGCCAAGGTCATCCTGGGCGAGCTCTCGTCTCTGCCCGCGCCCGCCGCCCCAGCTCCGGAAGGCGCCGTGCCGGCTGCGGAAGGCGCCGTGCCGGCTGCGGAAGGCGTCGCACCGGCTGCGGAAGGCGCCGTGCCGGCTGCGGAAGGCGCCGTGCCGGCTGCGGAAGGCGTCGCACCCGCGCCCAGCTCCACGCCCCTGCCCAACTTCGGCGGTCGCTGATGCAAAGCGGCAAGAGTCGCGCGCTCTTCGAGCACGTCAAGCACGACCGCGATCTCGGCATTCTCTTCCGCGACGTCACCGGCTCGGCGCTCAAGTTTCCTTGGCATTTTCACCCGGAGCTCGAGCTCACGCACATCGTGCGCGGCTCGGGCCGGCGTTACGTCGGCGACAGCATCGAGCCATTCAGCGACGGCGACTTGTGCTTGGTGGGCGGCAACACGCCGCACTGCTGGCTGACCGAGCGTGGCGACAGCACGCCCGTGCACGCGCGCGTGATCCAATTCCAGCCGGAGTCCATCGGACCGGCACTGGCGCAGACCGCGACCTTCCGTCCGTTGGCCAGGCTCTTCGAGCGCGCTCAGCGCGGGCTCTTGATCACGGGGCCGCCGCACGACTACGCCGTCCGCGTGATGCGTGAGCTGTTCACCGAGCGCACCCGCTCGCTCGACCGCTATGTCGGGCTCCTCTCCATTTTGACCGAGCTGTCCGAGAGCGAGCATTGCAAAGAGCTAGCGTTGCTCGACACCTTGCCGCTCTTGGACGCGGACGCGGCGCAGCTCGCCGGCAGGCTGCTCACCTTCATCCATCAACACGTGGCCGACTCGGATTTGGGCTTCAACCAGGTAGCGCGCGCGGCCGGCATGTCTCGGGCGAGCCTGGGCCGCGTGTTCCCCAAGCTGTTCGGGCGTACCTTCGCCAAATACCTGGCGGAGGCGCGCGTGGTGAAGGCGTGCACCCTCCTCAGCGACACCGACAAAAGCGTCGCCGAGATCGCGAACGAGGCCGGATTCGGCAGCGTGTCCAATTTCAATCGCCGCTTCTTGGCGCTCAAGCGCACGAGCCCGCTGCGCTACCGTAAGGCCTCCGGCCGCCAACCATCCTGACCAGGCAGCGACCAGGCAGCGCACGCGGGCCGGTGCGGTTCGGGCCTGGGCCGTGGCCCAACTTGCCGCGAGAAATGCCGAATGCTAGGGCCTAGGTCGAGGTTCGCGTTGGAATTACAGCGTGTCGCATGGTTGGCGGGGTTCGGGCTGTGCGTCTTCGCGTGCGGCGAAAGGTTCACCCCGGTCGACCCCAACGCCGCGGGTGCGGGCGGCCGCTCTGCTGCCGGTGCCGGCAACACCGTCGCGGGTAGCGCCATCGGCGGTGACGACACGACCGACGGCGGGGCCGACAGCGGCGGCAGCGCTACGGGCGGGCGCGCCGGCGGGGGCAGCATGGCGGGCGGCGGGGGCAAGCTCCCGAGCGCGGGCACGGGCGGCGTCGGCGCGTCCGGCAACCCAGGTGACGGCGGCAGCGGTGGCTCGGTCGACGTCCAAGTGCCGCCGGTGCCGCTGGAAGGTCTGGAGCTATGGTTCGACGCCAACGCGGGCATCACGCAAGCCACCAGCGGTGTCGTTTCGGTGTGGAAAGACCAATCCGGCAACGGGCGTGACGCGCTGCAAACCGCGCTCAACTACCGCCCCAAGCTGAGCGCCTCGCTCAACGGCAAGCGCGCCCTCGTATTCGACGGTGAAGACGACTACCTCAAGCTGCCGACGCTGCCCGGCGACTTCAGCCACGGCGTGTCCATCTTCGCGGTGGCCCAGCAAGCCACCGACGACGGCTCCTGCACGGCGTTCTTCGAGGCCTCCAACGGCGCCGAGGTGGACGACATCCACCTGGGCACCTGGGAAAACGCGCTCCAGTACGAGGTCTCGACCGAGTACTTGCACCCCGCCGAGCACGAGCTCTTGCTCGGCGCGCCCCAGCTCATCGCCGTGGTGCACCAAACCAGCGAACGAACGCAGCTGCGCCGCAACAGCAGCGCGTTGGGCGAGTCGACCTTCCCGCTGCCGGCGGTCACGGCCCGGAACGAAGTGTTCATTGGTCGCAGCGCCTACTCCGGCTGCAAGCCTTACAACGGCAGCATTGGCGAGCTCTTGGTGTACAGCCGGGCCGTCAGCGATCCCGAGCTGATCGAGATCGAGACGTACCTGCAGGCCAAGTGGGGTTGCTGCGAAGAGTGACTCGCCGCGCGACGTCGTGAGGGCGGCGCGCGTTACTGCTGCAAGCGCCCGCGGACGAAGCGCGCGTGGCCGTGCAAGTACTCGTCCGTCCATCCGCCGTCCACGGGGGCGCCGGGGACGAGGAGGCAGGTCGAGTCGGGCTCACAGCCGTCGAGCTTCCAGGCCGTCCAGCTGATTTTGTGCGCGTTGAGCCAGTCGTCCCACACCTGAGCTTCCTCCAGACAGAGCTCGCCGTTGGTACCGCCGCTGGCGTCGCTGGCGCCCCACTCGGTGACGAAGAGCGCAGCGCCGAAGGCGAGCGCGGTCTCGCCCTTTTGCCGGAACGAAGCCTTGTGGGTGCAGCTGTAATAGTGGAGCGTGTAGAGCAAGTTGCTTCCGTCGACGGGGTCGGCGGCGGCCTTGTCGACGTCTTGCGAGTAATTGGGCGTACCCAGGACGATCAGCGCTTCTTCGTCCTGCTCGCGGATCGCCGCTACCACGGCCTCGTGGTACTGCTTCAGCGCGGGCCAACCAATGCCTTTGGGCTCGTTGAACGGCTCGTAAATCACGTTCGGAACGCCCGCGTACTTGGCCGCGACCTCGGAGAAGAACGCGACGGCCTCGTCTTGGTGCAGATGCGCCTCATGGGCGTGAAAATCGACGATCACGTACACGCCGGCTTCAATGGCGTTATCGACCACCGCGTACACCTGGCCCTTGGCCACGTCCGGCAGATCCAGGTACGCGCCGCCCGGCTCCACGCCCATGGCCGCGCGGATCACGCTGAGCTTCCAGTTGTTGCGCATCCAGCGCAGCGCGGTCGCGTCTTCGGCGTAGGCTTTGCTCTCCCAGTTGAGCCACATGCTGCTGATGCCCTTGAGCTGCAGCTGCTCGCCGTCTTCGTTTTGCAGCTGGGTGCCGACGACCTGCAAGTGGCCGTTCAGCTCGACGGGGGTGGGAAACAAGCCGTCTTCCGCCCCCACATCGTCGTTGCTGCCCTCGTTGGTCCAGTCGCCGGCCGGCGGCGTGGATATCGAGGTGGAGCGGCCGGCGTCGCAGCCTGAGGAGAAAAGCCCAAAAAGGAGCGCAGTCAAAGCCGAACCGCGAGCGAGCATGCGCCACTCTTGGCGCTAAACCCGGTCGTGCTCAACCAGAACCAGCTCTAATTTCTCTCATTTTTGCTCAGGGACCTCAGGGGCTGGAGAAACCGCTCCGAAAACTGGAGGAAACCTTCGATCCGGATACTCGACCTCGCTTCGTAGGCTCACCGGGCGAAAGGTCTCTCATGAACCCGATCGTTCGGCTCATCGGTATCTCGATTCTGTCGCTCGTAGCGACCACGGCGTGCAACAAGACAGAGGCTCCCAAGCCTGCTGCGGACGAAAAGCCGGCGGCGGCGGCCTCGCAAGCGGCGGCAGCTCCCACTGCGGCGGCGGCAGCTGCGCCTGCGGGTGAGGCGGCCGGCTCCGGTAGGGGTTTAAAAATCGCGTATAGCGATTGGCCTGGTTGGGTGGCCTGGGAAATTGCCATTCAGAAGGGCTGGTTCAAGGAGGCCGGGGTCGACGTCGAGTTCAAATGGTTCGACTACGTGCCCTCGATGGAGGCGTTTTCGGCCGGCCAGGTCGACGCCGTCTGCATGACCAACGGTGACGCGCTCGTCACCGGCGCCACGGGGGGCAAGAGCGTGTCCATCATCGTCAACGACTACAGCGACGGCAACGACATGATCGTGGCCAGGCCCGGCATCACCACCGTGGCTCAGCTGAAGGGCAAGACGGTAGGCGTCGAGGTGGGCTTCGTCGACCACCTGCTCCTTTTGCACGCGCTCAAGTCTGCCAACTTGAAGGAGTCGGACATCAAGCTCAAGAACGTCAAGACCGACGAGACGCCGCAAGCGCTCAAGTCGGGCGATGTCGACGCCGTGGGCTGCTGGCAACCCAGCAGCGGCGCGGCGCTCAAAGAGGTGCCCGGCTCGAAGCCGATCTTCACCAGCAAGGACGTGCCGGGTCTCATCTACGACATGCTGGCCGTCAACCCCAAGAGCCTGGCCGAGCACCGCGCCGACTGGATCAAGATCGTGAAGGTGTGGGACCGCGTGGCCACCTTCGTGAACGACGAAAAGAACCTGGACGAAGCCGCCAAGATCATGAGCGCTCGTGTTGGGCTGACCGCCGAACAATACAAGGCGATCATGAAGGGTACGCACATCATGGCGCTGGCCGAAGGCAAGAAGCACTTGGCCAAGGCCGAAGGGCTGGCGTCCGTTTACGGCTCGAACAAGATCGTCGACGAGTTCAACGTCAAGAACACCGTGTACAAAGCGCCAGAAAAGGTCGACGACTACATCGATCCGTCGTTCACGGAGGAAGCCCTCAAGTGACGCACGGCGGGCCCCCACGAGAGCCCGCGGCGGCATCGCCGGCTGGGGCGTTCACCCCGGCTGGCGTCAAGCCGATAGGCCCGCGTCGGCGGCTGCTGGCCGTGCGCGCTCCTTTGCCCCCACGCGCCAGCTTGCTCGCGGGGGTCCTGGCCTTCGTGCTCCCGCTCTTGGCCTGGGCCCTCGTCAGCTACGTGCCGTTCATTTGGCACCCGTTGGTCCACGTGCGCGACGCCAGCGACGTGAACGTGCCGGGTGAGTACAGCTACGTGGCCGTCGACCAACTCGTCGAGCTGGAGGTGTTCGAGAAGCGTAACTTGGAGCTGGCGGCGGCTCACGCCAAGCCACTCGCGGGCGACCGCGCCAACCCCGTGTTCTTGCCCGCCCCTCACGAAGTCGCGCGGGCCTTCTACACCGCCTTCACGACCCCGCCCCTCCGTAAAGGGGACTACTGGCTGCACGAAAGCCTCTGGCACAGCTGTCAGGTCATCTTTTGGGGATTTTTGTACTCGGCGCTGCTGGGCCTGCCGCTCGGCATCCTTTGCGGCACCTTCTCGCTGTTTTCGCGGCTGTCCGAGCCGTTCGTCGATTTCGTGCGTTACATGCCGGCGCCGGTGTTTGGCGCGCTGGCGGTGGCGGTACTGGGCCTGGGCAACGAGCCGAAGATCACCATCATTTTCATCGGCACCTTCTTCCAAATGGTGCTGATCGTGGCCAACACGACGCGCTCGGTCGATGGCGCGCTGTTACAAGCCGCCCAAACTTTGGGCGCCAATCGCTGGCAGCTGCTGAAGAGCGTGGTCATCCCGGCCGCGCTGCCCTCGCTGTACCGCGACCTGCGCATCTTGCTCGGCTGGGCTTGGACGTACCTGGTCGTCGCCGAGCTGATCGGCGAGAAATCGGGCATCAGCGCGTTTCTGTACCAAGAGCAGCGCTACCGGCATTTCGAGAACGTGTACGCCGGCATCGTGATGATCGGCATCATCGGCCTCGTCACCGATCAGTCGTTGAATTTCCTGGGGCGTTTCTTGTTTCCTTGGGAAACCGGCAACAACTCGCTGTTCCGGTTGTTCGGTCAGATCAGGCTCGCGCTGTCGGCGCGCGGGGCGGCCGAGCCAGAAGCGGACCCCATCAACGACTCGCAGGTGCTCGAGCGCATGCCCCTAGCTCCCATCGTAGACGTCGCGGAGGAAGAAGCCCATGTCGGTTGAAGATCGCCTCGAGCTGCCCAACTACTTGCACCACACCGACGAGGTCTCGGCCCGCTTCGCGGAGATCCGTAAGCAACCGGTGGTGATGCGTTTGTCGGCCGTTTCTCGGCAGTTCGAGAGCGCGCAGGGGCCGGTGTTGGCTCTTTCGAAGATCAGCTTCGACGTGCGCCAGCGCGAGCTCATCAGTGTGATTGGGCCTTCCGGCTGCGGCAAGTCGACCCTGATTCGCATCGTCGCCGGCCTAGAGACGTGTACGGGCGGCTCGATCACCATCGACGGCCAAGAGGTGGGGGAGCCGGCGGCGGACCGCGGCATGGTGTTTCAAGGCTACACGCTGTTTCCTTGGCTGAGCGTCAAGCACAACGTGATGTTCGGCCTGAAGATGAAGGGCATGCCCAAAGCCAAGGCCCAGCGCCAAGCCATGGACTGGCTAGACGTGGTGGGCCTGACCAAGTTCGCCGACCACTACCCGGCGCAGCTCTCGGGCGGCATGAAGCAACGCGTGGCCATCGCCCGCGCGCTGGCCAACGAGCCGCGCATCTTGCTCATGGACGAGCCGTTCGGCGCCTTGGACGCTCAGACGCGGAGCAGCATGCAGGCGCACCTGCTGAAGATCTGGGAGAGCGTCGACGTCACCATCTTGTTCATCACCCACGACTTGGACGAAGCCATCTACCTGTCGGACCGCATCGTCGTCCTGGGGGCGCATCCGGGGCGCATTCTCGAAATCATCGACGTGCCGGTGGCGCGGCCGCGCCACCCCGACCAATTCTTGTCGGGGCACTTCCTGGCGACCAAAAAGCGCCTCGAACAATTGATTCACCATCGTGAAACCTTCCCGAAACCTGGCACGGGGAAACTGGGCATCGTTGCGGCCTAGCGCCGCGGCGCTTCGCAAAGCCTGAGCCGGGACGACCCGGCTCGCGACGGGCCACAATGCCGGGACGACTCGGCGCTGCAACCCTTCAGGGTCCGGACGGCACCGGGCGCATGCGTGCTCTACGTCGACCTCCCCTGGAGAAAGGCACGACGTATGAGCGAGTCCCAGCTGATTTTGGAAGAGTCCCTGCGCGGCGGACAGATGTGGTCGCGCGTGCTCCGGCGCGGGCACACCTTGCGCCTGACCGACCTGGAGGGGGGCGCGTCCGTGGCCGCGCTCTTCTACAACGCCGAAGAGCCCAGCGAGCGCTACAACATGCCCGACACGCTGAAGGCGCAGCACATCGCGCGCTTGACCGCGGGCTTCGCTCTCTATTCGGACATGGGGCGCGTGCTGTGCTCGCTCACGGAAGACAGCGTGGGCTGGCACGACACCATCACTGGTCACGGCACGGCCGCGCACGGCCGCGCCAAATTCGGGGATGGCACCTACCAAGAGCTGCGCAACGACTGGCACCGAAATACGCGCGACAACTTCTTGGTCGAGCTAGGCAAGTACGACTTGGGCAAACGCGACCTGGTCGCGAACGTGAATTTCTTCGTCAAAGTGGTGGTGGACGCGCAAGGAGCGCTGAATTTCGTGCCCGGCCACTCGCAGGCGGGCGGCTTCGTCGAGCTGCGCGCGGAGATGAACACCTTGGTCGTGTTGTCGAACACGCCGCACCCGCTCGATCCGCGCAAGGCGTACGCGCCGGGGGTGGTGGCCTTGAGCGTGCGGGCCGGCGCGCCCGCGGGGCCGGGCGATGCCTGCCGGCTGTCGCGCCCCGAAAACGCCCGGGGCTACGCGCTCACCGACAGCTATTTCGCGGGGAGGGCCTGAGCATGGCGCTATTGGAGAGCAAGCTCGAGCCGGCCGAAGCCGTGCTCGACCACGTGGTGCTCGCTGGCGACGGCTTCACCCACATCGTGAAGCGCGGACAAATTTTTCGCATCGTCGACGTCGCAGGCAATCAAGCCGCCGACACCTTGTTCTACGACGCCCACGCCCCCGAGAACCGCTACAGCGCCGTCGATACGGTGCGCGAGCAGGGCAACATTTACCTTTCGACGGGCACCCGGCTGATGTCGAGCGAGGGTGACGTCTTGATGACGATCGTGGCGGACACGTGCGGGCGGCACGACACGCTGGGCGGGGCGTGCGCGGCGGAGTCGAACCAGGTCCGCTACGCCATCGACAAGAAATACATGCACGCGTGCCGCGACACCTTCCTGCTGCAGTGCGCGTGCCACACCAAGGACCTCTCGAAGAAGGACATCACCGCCAACGTCAATTTTTTCATGAATGTGCCCGTCACGCCGGAAGGCAAGCTCACGTTCGAAGACGGCGTCTCCGGTCCGGGTCGCTACGTCGAAATGCGCGCCGAGCGCGACGTGCGCGTGCTCATCTCGAACTGTCCGCAGCTCAACAACCCCTGCAACGGCTACGACCCGACCCCGATTCGGGTCCTCGTGTGGGATCTGTCCGACCCCTGAATCCTCAACCATCAACCCGAAGAATCCGGAAGCCCGAGGGCCCGGGCCAAACATGGTGCACCAGGATTGAGCCCCAGGTTCGCCAACAACATGACCCGGTCGTGTCTACGAAGCGGTTCGGATCCTCTGGCTTCCTGATTCCTCGCGTTACTTGGCTAACTCATTTTTGCCATGTTCCACACCGTCCTGATCGCCAACCGTGGCGAGATTGCTTGCCGCGTCATCCGAACCCTGAAGCGTCTCGGCGTGCGCTCGGTGGCCGTCTATTCGGAGGCCGATCGCCACTCCAAGCACGTGCTCGAGGCCGACACCGCCGTGTGCATCGGACCGCCGGCGGCCAAGCAGAGCTATTTGAACGCCGACGCCGTGCTGGAGGCCGCGCGCCAGAGCGGGGCCCAAGCGGTCCACCCCGGCTACGGGTTTCTCAGCGAAAATACGCGCTTCGCGGAGGCGGCGGAGGCGGCTGGCATCGCCTTCGTGGGGCCCACCTCCGAGCAGATTTCGAAGTTTGGCCTGAAGCACACGGCGCGCGCGCTGGCCAAAGCGGCCGGAGTTCCGCTCCTGCCGGGCAGCGACGTCTTGGCGAATCTGGACGAAGCCCAGCGCGAGGCTGCGCGCGTCGGGTTTCCCGTCATGCTCAAGAGCTCGGCGGGTGGCGGTGGCATCGGTATGTCGCTTTGCCGCAGCGCGGCCGAGCTTGCGGTGGCGTACGAAGCCGTCAAGCGACTCAGTCAAAATAATTTCGGTGACGCGAGCGTCTTCGTCGAGCGCTTCGTCGAGCGGGCTCGTCACATCGAGGTCCAACTATTCGGAGACGGTCGCGGTGAGGTGATAGCGCTAGGCGAGCGGGATTGCTCGGCGCAGCGGCGTAACCAAAAAGTGATCGAAGAGACGCCGGCTCCGAACCTGGAGCCCGGCTTGCGCCGCGCCCTGCACGAAGCCGCCGTCGTCCTCGGCAAGAGCGTCGGCTACCGCTCCGCAGGCACCGTGGAGTTCGTGTTCGACGCGGAGCTGCGCGAATTTTATTTCTTGGAAGTGAACACCCGCTTGCAGGTCGAGCACGGCGTCACCGAGCTGGTGATGGGCGTCGACTTGGTGGAGTGGATGTTGCGTACCGCCGCCGGTGAGCCGCCGGATCTGCGCGCTTTTCGCGATGCTCGGCCCAACGGGCACTCCATTCAGGTCCGCGTGTACGCCGAAGATCCGGCGCGCGACTTCAAGCCCAGCTCCGGCCTGCTCACGGAGGTCGAGCTGCCGAAGGTGCGCGTCGACACCTGGGTCGAGCGCGGCACTGAAGTTTCACCCTTCTACGATCCGCTGCTCGCCAAGATCATGGTCCACGCCAGCGATCGCGAGCAAGCGCTCTCTGCCCTGCGCCGCGCGTTGGCCGAGACCCGCATCGGGGGCATCGAGACCAACCTCGAGTACCTAGCGCAGCTCGCGCGAGATCCGGTCTTCGTTGCCGGCGAGACCACCACCGCGCACTTGAAGAGCGTTGCCTTCACGACCGCGAGCATCGAGGTCTTGGCGCCCGGCACCTTCAGCATCGTGGTCGAGCATCCAGGCCGCCTCGGCTATTGGGACGTCGGCATTCCACCGTCGGGGCCCATGGATCCGCTCGCGCTCCGGCTCGCCAATCGCGTGGTCGGCAACGCGCAAGGCACGGCTGGGCTCGAGCTCACCATGTCTGGTCCCACGCTGCGCTTCGCGGTCGACGCGGTGGTGGCGCTGGGCGGCGCCGACATGGAGGCGAGCCTCGACGGCGCAAAAGCGCCAATTTTTACACCAATTTTCGTGAAGGCGGGGCAAACTCTGCAGCTCGGCGCGAGCCTGAACGAAGGCGCGCGCGCCTACCTGGCGGTGCGGGGCGGCATCGCGGTGCCCGCGTACCTGGGCAGCCGGACGACGTTCACGCTCGGTTTGTTCGGCGGGCACGGCGGGCGGGTGCTGCGCCGGGGCGACATCTTGCACATCGGCAAAGACGAGCCGCTAGACGAGCCGCGCGCGCTGCCGCCCGCGCTCCAGCCACGGCTCGCTCGAACCTGGCAGCTGGGGGTGCTGTACGGGCCGCACGGCGCGCCCGACTTCTTCACGCCTGGCGATATCGAGATGCTGTTCTCGAGCGACTGGGAGGTTCACTACAACTCGAACCGCACGGGCGTGCGCCTGGTCGGGCCCAAGCCCACGTGGGCGAGGCCGGACGGTGGCGAGGCCGGGCTACACCCGTCGAACATCCACGACGTGGCCTACGCCATCGGAGCCATCGACTTCACCGGCGACATGCCGATCTTGCTCGGCCCCGACGGCCCGAGCTTGGGCGGCTTCGTGTGTCCGGGCGTGGTCGCGACGGCGGAGCTGTGGAAAATGGGGCAGCTGCGCCCCGGAGACAAAGTGCGGCTGGTGCCGCTCTCGCCCGAGCAGGCCGCGGAGCTGGAGTCCGCACAAAACACGCTGATCGAGCGGCGCGAGGCCGAGCAGCCAGCGGCCGCGCCGCGCGCCGTGGCGCCCAGTTTCGCCGTCATGCAAGAGCTGGCCGAGGCTCCGGGCCGAGTCAAGGTCGTCTACCGCCGCGCGGGTGATCGCTACCTGCTCGTCGAGTACGGGCCGCTCGTGCTCGATCTGCGGCTGCGCTTTCGGGTGCACGCCCTGATGACTTGGCTCGCGCAGTCCAAGCTGTCCGGTATCGTCGACCTGACACCGGGGGTTCGTTCGCTGCAGATTCATTTCGATCCGCACGTGCTCTCCAGCCAACGGCTGCTCTCGGCTTTGGAAGGAGCGGAGCGCGAGCTGGCCAGCATCGACGACATTGCGGTGCCGACCCGCACCGTGCACCTGCCGCTGTCGTGGGATGATCCGCAGACGCAGCTGGCGATCTCCAAGTATACCACCAACGTCCGGCCGGACGCGCCGTGGTGCCCCAGCAACATCGAATTCATCCGGCGCATCAACGGCTTACCGTCGATTGACGACGTCTACCGGACGGTGTTCGGCGCCAGCTACCTGGTGCTCGGTCTGGGCGACGTTTACTTGGGCGCGCCCGTTGCAACGCCAGTCGACCCCCGGCACCGGTTGGTCACCACCAAGTACAACCCCGCGCGGACCTGGACGCCCGAGAACGCGGTCGGCATTGGGGGCGCCTACATGTGCATTTACGGCATGGAAGGGCCGGGCGGCTACCAGTTCGTCGGGCGCACCCTCCAGGTTTACAACCGCTTCCGGGTCACCTCGCGCTTCGCGCCGGGCACGCCTTGGCTCTTGCGCTTCTTCGATCAGATTCGCTTCTATCCGGTGTCGGCCGCAGAGCTGCTCGAACAGCGTGAAGCGTTTCCGTACGGCAAGGTCGACATCCGCATCGAAGAAGGCACCTTCCGGCTGCGCGAGTACGAGCGCTTCTTGAGTGAGAACCAAGCGTCCATCAGCGGCTTCAAGGCGCAGCAGCAAGCCGCGTTCGAAGCCGAGCGGCAACGCTGGGTCGAAAGTGGCCAGGTCAGCTTCAGCAGTGAGGCGCGCGGCCCTGCGGGCGCCAGCGCCGAAGCGGCGACGCTACCGGCGGGCAGCGAGGCCGTCGAGTCGCACGTACCCGGCAGCGTGTGGAAGTTGGAGGTGAAACCGGGCGCTCGGGTCAAGCGCGGGCAAACGCTGTTGGTGGTCGAATCGATGAAGATGGAAATCGCGGTCGAGGCACCGAACGATGGCGTGGTGACGGAGCTCTTGGTCACCGAGGGGCAGGCGGTAGCGCCCGGGCAACGGGTGGCGGTTCTGCAGAGCGGGGCGGCGTCGTGACCTCGAGCATCGCTGACTTGGTGGCCGCCTTTCGCTCCGGAGCCAAATCGCCCAAAGACGAGCTTTTGGCTCGTTTGGCGCAAATCGAGGCAGAAGGCGAGCGTCCGATTTGGATCTCGCGCTTCAGCGAGGCCGAGGTCATGGCCCAGCTCGAGGCCGCCGACAGCGCGGGGCCGCTGTACGGCGTGCCCTTCGCGGTGAAAGACAACATCGACGTGGCAGGGCTGCCCACGACGGCCGCGTGCCCCGATTTCAGCTACCAGCCGGCGCGGCACGCCGCGGTGGTCGAGCGGCTGGTGCAGGCCGGCGCCATCGTGCTCGGCAAGACGAACTTGGATCAGTTCGCCACGGGCCTCGTCGGGACGCGCACGCCCTACGGCATCTGCAGCTCGGTGTTCGACGAACGCTACGTGTCGGGGGGCTCTAGCTCCGGCTCGGCTGTCGCGGTGGCCAAGGGCCAGGTGGCGTTTTCGCTCGGAACCGACACCGCCGGCTCGGGTCGGGTGCCCGCCATGTTCAACGCGTTGGTAGGGGTGAAGCCGACGCGCGGCTTGCTCAGCACGCGCGGCGTCGTGCCGGCTTGTCGCTCGCTCGACTGCGTTTCTATCTTCACGCGCAGCGTGGCCGACGCCGAGCTGCTGCTCGAGGTGAGCGCGGGCTTCGACGCGGACGACTCTTTCTCGCGCGAGCGCGTCGCGGTGGGCTCGCTGGGCGACGCGCCTCTTCGCCTGGCCGTGCCCCGCCCGGAAGACTTGGAGTTCTTCGGCGACGAAGAGAACGCGCGGCTATTTTCCGCGGCCATCGAGCGCGCTCGGGACCTGGGGGCCGAGATCACGCGCTTTGATTTGGCGCCGTTTCGCGAGGCGGCAGCGCTGCTTTACGCGGGCCCGTGGGTCGCGGAGCGCCTGACGACGGTGGCGGCGCTGCTACAGCGCAAGCCCGAGGCCATTCACCCGGTGGTGCGCGGCATCTGCGAGGGGGGCAGGGGCTACAGCGCCGAAGCGACGTTCCGCGCTCTTTACCGGCTGGGTGAGCTGCGGCTGCGCGCCGTGCAAGTGCTGGCGGGCTGCGACGCGCTGCTGCTGCCCACCGCGCCCACCCACTACCAGATTCGCGACGTGCTCGACAATCCGCTCGAGCTCAACGCGCGCCTCGGCACCTACACCAACTTCGTCAACCTGCTCGACTTGTCGGCGCTGGCCGTGCCGGCCGGGTTCAAGCCTTCGGGCCTGCCGTTCGGCGTCACCTTCATGGCTCCGGCGTTCCACGATCAACGGCTACTGGAGCTGGGGCGGCGCTTCTCGGGCGAGGGCGAAGCGCCGGCTCGCCCCCACCACGACTGCGTCTGGCTGGCCGTCGCGGGCGCGCACTTGTCGGGGCAGCCGCTCAACCACGAGCTCACTTCGCGCGGGGCCCGCCGAATCCGCACCACCAAGACCGCGCCCGAGTACCGGTTGTTCGCCCTCGACACGGTGCCGCTCAAGCCGGGCTTGGTGCACGCACCTGGCGAAAGCGCCCACGCCATCGAGGTCGAAATCTGGGAGCTGACCCGCGAGGCGTTCGGCGCGTTCGTGGCGCAAATTCCTGCTCCGATGACCATCGGCATGACACGCCTGGCCGACGGAACGTGGGTCAAAGGCTTCGGCTGCGAGCCCTACGCGCTGCCGGGCGCGCGCGAAATCAGCCAATTTGGCGGCTGGCGCGCGTTTCGGGCCAGCGCCTGAACCGCCGCTCGGCGTGCCGCCCGCGTGCAGGCTCTGCGCGTGCGGGCTCTGCGCGTGCTCGCACCGCGCGCGGCGCGCCGGTTCCATGCCGCGAGCCACCGCGCGCCCCCGCTCTTCAGTTGCAGTTGATGCGTTCGTTCCCGATGACGATGTCATCGTAGTACACGGTGTTGGCCACCGAGCCATACGATTCCCAACCAAAGCCGATGCGTTCGAACGCAGCCGGGTAGGTCGACGCGGCGTGCCAGTCGCTGGGGCCGTCGGCCTTGACGACCTGGACGCCGTCGATCCAAGCGGCCATCTTCTTGTTCTTCCCGTCGAATAGACCCTCGACGCATACCCATTTGTCCGAGGCCGGCGGATCCGTGCACGGCGTACACGGCTGTTTGAAAGGGTCGGGGCTGAGGCCGTCACCTTGGGACAGGTTGGCTGCGACCTTCCCCGCTTGGCCGCCCAAGCGAGCTTCGTCACTCTGGTCCACGTCTCCGTTGTCGAGCAGGCCGCCCGCTTCCACGAACGTCACGTGAGGTTGCCAGGTGGCGGTGGACGCCGCCCCGTTACCGAAGCGCGCCCACGCGCGGAAGTAGATAGCGCCCGAGGCGGGGGGCAGGCCGACCTTGGTCGTCAGCATGGCGCCCGCGTTCTTCACGTCGATCTTGATGGAATGAGTGCCGCTGTGGGCTTGCTCGGTCGATACGGCGACGGTGTTCGGAGTCTGACCGGTGGCGGCGCCGTTGAAGATGCTCCACTTCGTCGCATCGGGCGTGGTTCCGGTGCCAGACTCGAAATCGTCGGACAGCATTCCAACGGTGCTGCCTCCACCAGAGCCCGCGGTAGGTGCCGCGCCCGACGAGCCGCCGGTTCCGACGGGTGTCGTGCCGCCCGCGCCGGCCCCGTTGCTCAGGCCTCCCGTTCCAGCGCCCGCTCCCGCTCCCGCCCCCGCCACGCCCCCGCCTCCACTGCCGCCGGGACCATTGCTGGTGCCCGCCGACGAAGCGCCCGCGCTGGCGGTGCCGCCCGGTGACGTCATTCCCCCGGTAGTGTTGGTTGCGCCGGCGGTGGAGCTCGAGCCGCCGCCGGGGGGGGCCGGCGTGGTCGGGTCGGAGCTACAGGCGCCGAGGCTCAGCGGTACGACGAGCGGCCAGCACGATGCCAAGAGGGAGAGAGCAGGGTAAGCACGCCGCGGCGAACGAAGCATCATGGAGGATCCAGTAGGCAATGAGCCGGCGTGAGCGCGGCCCGGATTGTCTAGCACATGAAATGTGAGACGACGCCAGGCCGAGCTTTACAACCGCCCAGGGTGGGCAAGCTCCTTTACCAAAAGGACCGAGATGCCCGCTTCAAAACCCCAGAGTCACGCTGCCCGTCGCGTCCTTGGGCCGGGCCAGGGTCGTCGGAACGACGTTGAAGGAGGTCGAGCTCCCCGCGCGAAAGGCCCCGCCGCTGCTCAACCCAAAAACGACATCGGGGCGGCCGTCACCGTTGTGATCGGCCGTGTCGACGAAAGAGGCCGCGGTGTACCGGCTGTAGTGCTCGGGCGCCTCGCCGTCGCTCGAACCGGGTTGCCAGATCACGGCCGTATCATCGGACAGACCGAGCAAGAACTCGCGCTGGCCGTCGCCGTTGAAGTCCAAAAAGGGCGTGGTCGAACGCAGATCGAGCGGTGTCGTCCAGGTGTTGGTCAGCGCGCCAGCGGAGGCTGTGCCTCCGAGCAGAATGCCGAAGCGGCGGCTGTCGGCGTTCACGCCCGAGCAGACGAGCGCCCAGTCACTCAGCCCGTCTTCGTTCACGTCGCCTGCGTTCTCCAACCAAGATACCGAGAAGCACGGCTGGTCGACGATGGTTTCGGCGAAGCTCGAGGCTAAAGACGTACCGCCCTTCAAGACGTAGAGCCGCGCCGCGGCCGCCGCGGACGACATGCCCCAGGCCGCGGCCACGACGTCCGCGTAGCTGTCACCGTCGTAGTTTCCGCGGCCGCTGACGACCTGCGCGCTCGAAACGGTGAAGGCGTACGAGACGTCTTTCGTCTGAGCTTCGGCCTCGACGAGCGGCTCCCCGGCCACCTCTTCGCCACCCGCGAACACCAAGAGGCTGTTCTCGGTCGTGCCAAAGCCCCAAGCTACACCTAGGTCGTCGAAGCCGTCGCCGTTCATGTCGCCGACTTCTGCCACGGAGGTGATCACCGAAGGAGAGCCTGCCGTACGACACAGCGTCTGCGTGGTGGGAGTCGTCAGCTCGGCGGCTCCGTAAATCACGTTCACCACCGTGCCCGTTCCGGTGCACGGCGCGTAGCCGTCGATCATGCCCGCGAGGTCGGCAAATCCGTCGCCGTTCACGTCGCCGACGAAGCGCGGATTGGTGACCTTGGGTAGCCGCGCGTCGGGCTGACCGTTGAAATTGGCTCCGCCGAAATAGACTTCCGTGCCCTGGCTGCTGGAGCCGACGATGTCCGCGTAGCCGTCACCGTTGACGTCTTCGAGGACGCGTCCGACCTGAAGGTGTGCCGGCGCGGACCAGTCGGAGCAGCGTTGGCTGGCGTCGCACAGCCGCACTCGCCAGGCGTACATGGCCCCTACCGGTGCCGTCGCGGAGACGGGCAAGTCCGCGCGCGGGCGATAGCTGCCCGACGTCGACGCGCCGTCGTCTTCGACGTTCGTGAACGCGCAGTCTGCCAGCGCTCCCGCCGCGCAAGAATCGTCGAATTGCACCTCGTAGCGGGGGCTGCCGCAGGTCTCTTTCTGCGTGCTGTAGCTGACCTCTGGCTTGAGCGTTCCGGCGCTCCGGGCGTGCAAGCTGCCCGTATAGGTCCCGCGCAGGGGTGCGAGAATGGTAGGGACCTCGAGGTCCGGGGCGGAGGTCGCTTCGCAACCATCGCTCGCGTCTTCGTTGCAGTCGTACGTGCCGGGTGCACACCCCAAGTCGGTGCCAGGTGAGCCCGCTCCTCCGGTAGGCGAGTCGGGTTGAGCGCCACCTTCGCCCGCGGCGCTCGCTCCGCCCCGAGCATTACCGCCGAGCGGCTCGTTGGCTCCGGCGCGGTTGCTGGGAGCCTGGCCCCCGTCTTCCTGGGCGCCGCCTCCACCGACCCGGTCGCTGAACTCGCGCTTGTCGCTCGAGCAAGCGCCCGAACCCAAGAGCGCGGCGGCGGCGCTTCCGAGCAACCAGTTTTTGACGCTCATCGCATCTCCCTCGGCCATGCTCGCGCGTGGCGGCCTCTGCACCCAAGAGCCGACATCTCGGGCTATGTTGCGCGACGCTGCTGCGACCCGCAAGCGGTACCGCCCGCGCACATCGACTCACTCGCTTAGGGCCCGCGCATGGCGATCATCGACTGACTTGGCCCTTCGCGGCCCCTTAGCGTTCAGTGAGCTTTTCTCATCAGCGCGCCGCGGCCGAAAGCGGCGGCGTTAGCCCAGCAGCGCCGACAGCGCGACCACGCCGCGGCGGCCCGAGCGGTGTCCGGGCGGCGCGGGCGGGCAGCGGCGCAGGGCCATGCCCAGCAGCATTTTCGGGATCTCTTCTACGTCTTCCAGCTCCAGCGCCAACCCGCGCGTGTATTCACCGGGGCGGCGGCCGTGCACGACGCGAGCGACGGTTGCCTCGGCGTCGACCCAATGGCCGGAATGGGGGATCTGGAAGGAGACGATCAAGCGTTCTCCGGTGAGGGCCGGATCGGCGGGGCTCACCATCAGGCCGGTGGCCGAGAGGTTGACGATGCGATCAGCAACGAGCGAGAAATCGCGCTCTCTGACCACCTGGCACTTGAGCCCAACGGCGTGGCGGGTAGAGCGGCGATGGGCTTTGAGAGATGAACGACGCATCGGAGAACCTCCAAACGAAATCGTAAGAGGCGGGACCCAGCGAGGGCCAACTTCGCGTCACTGCTCGCCGGGGCTGGCCGGCTTCCGTGGCAGAGGCTCTTGGGTCAGCGCGGCGACCAGGGCGCGGACCTCGCCCGCGTCGAAGGGCTTGCCCAGCTTGTGGTTCTCGATGGAATCGATGAACTTGGCCGCGTGCTCGGTGAAGGCGCCGCCGGTGATGAAGACGATGCGGTCTTCCTGCCCCGGGCAAACCTGGCGGGCCCGCTCGTACACGTCGATGCCGGAGAGCTCGGGCATCATGACGTCGCAGAACACGACGTCGTACGGGCCGGAGTGCTCGATGTAGTTCACGGCTTCCCGCCCCGATAGGGCGCGCGTCACCTGGTAGCCGGACAGCACGCGGCTGAGCGCGCGCAAAATGGCCGGCTCGTCGTCGACGATCAAGATGCGGGCGGCGTGCTCGCGATTGGAGGGGGGCGGAAACGTGGGCGGGCGGGGCGGCGGCGTTGTCTCGGGCGGCGCCGCTTCGAGCGAGATCCAGACCAAGGTGCCCTGGCGGTTCTCGCTCTCGATGCCAATCTCTCCGTTGAACTCGCTGACGATGCGGTGCGAGATGCTGAGGCCGAGCCCCGTGCCGACCCCGACCGGCTTGGTCGTGAAGAACGGATCGAAGACGCGTCGCAGGTACTCTTCGGGGATGCCGACGCCGGTGTCTTGAATTTCCAGGCGGGGGCGCCCGTGCCTGTCGAGCAAGGTGCGGACGGTGATGGAGTTGTTCTCGACGTTGCCGGCTTCGATGGCCTGGGCGGCGTTGACCAGCAGGTTGAGCACGACCTGGCCCAGCTTGGACTCGGTGCCCACGACGCGCGGCACCGGCTCCAGCATCAACACGACCCGCGCTCGGTGCCGGATCTCGTTCATGGCCATGTTGAGCGCGCGCTCGATGACGCTGCCCAAGTCGACCGATTGCACGCGATCGTCGCCCTGGCGCGAAAAAGACCGCAAATCTCCCACGATGCGCCGTACGCGGTCGGCGCCCTCCAGGCTCTCTTCGAGCAGCTCTCGCACTTCGCGCACTTGCCCGGGCGGCAGCTCGCTCCAGGGGAGGGCCAGCTTGCTTCGCACGTAATCGAGGTTGGCGATCACGTAAGCGAGCGGGTTGTTGATGCCGTGCGCGACGCCGGCGGCGAGCGTTCCAATGGACGCCATGCGGTCGCTGATCTGCAGCCGCAGCTGGATCTCTTTGCGATCGGTGACGTCGACGCCGGCGCCGATCACGTATTCGGTCAAGCCGCGGCCGTCGAGCAGCGCGGCGTTGGTCCAAGACACGATGCGCGCCTCGCCGCTCTTGATGCGGAGCATGCCCTCCACCGTCTTGGGCATGACGACATGCAAGCGCGGGCCATGCTGAGCAAACGCGCGCTCGACCAGCTCGGCTTCGGGCGCGGCCAGCAGCGTCTCCCAGATCGGCCGCCCCGTCAGCTCCTCGGCCTGGTACCCGGTGAGCTCGCACAAAGCGCGGTTGACGCGCACCACCGTGCCGTAGGCGTCGGCGACGACCAACAAAGAGCCCACCGTCTCGACCACCGCCGACACGAACTGCCGCTCTTCTCCGAGCTCGCGATTTAGCCGCTCCAGGTCCAGGGTGCGCTCGCGAACGCGCGATTCCAGCTCGGAATACACGCGGCGCACGACCTCTTCTGCCTCGTGCCGGAAGGTGACGTCGATCTCACTGAGCAGGATGGCGCGCCGCCCGGTCACCGGATCGTTCGTGGGGCGCGCTTCGATGGCGTGGCGGCGCTGGCCTTCCAAGGTGCTGACCCACACCTCTTCGACGAACTCTTTGCCGTTGCTGACGCGGTGCAGGGCGCGCACGGCGTCGTCGCTATCGGCAAAGCGTTGCGCGAAGGCGTGCTTGCCGTCGCGAGTGAGCAGGTGGCCGTAGGTGCGGAGGGCGGCCGGGTTCTCCATCAGCGTTTGGCCGTCGAGATCGATGACGCTGACCAGCGCCGTCGTGTGGCGAAACGCTTCGACCGCTCGCAGCGTGTCACCGGCGGTGCTCTCCGGCGCGGCGGGGGTTGCTTCGACCAAGAAAGCGGGGCCCGCGCCGCTGGCCGCGGCCAAGGTGAACGAGCACAGCACCGTGACTGGGCTAGAGCCCGTGTAGAATGTCCATTGCTCGGTGATGCGCGGCTCGGACTCCAGCCGCTGTACGTAGGCGCTCAGCCGCCCCTCGCCGGCCAGCGAGAGGTCCTTGCCAAGATCGCGTTCGAGCAGCTGGGCCTGCGACTCTGCCTGCCAAAACCGCACCGCCGCTTGGTTGGCCCAGGTGATGCGCCGCCGCCCGAGATCGAACACCCAAATGGGCGTCGACAGCACCTCGAACGAGTCCAGTGGCACGTTGCCACGCAGGTGCTCACTGGGGGCGGGAGAAACCGACACGGGACGGGATCGTGAAAGCTAGCGCGCCTTCTTGAAGTACGCGAGCGATTCCTCTTCCGCCGCGTGTGGCAAGAGGCGGCGGAGCATGAGGGGGCCCCGGATGTAGGCGTCGCCTTCGAACGCGTCGAGCGCGGGCAATTGGGCGTCTGGCACCTCGAACAGCTCGCCCCGAACGACGCCGCTCTCCACTCTAGACGCGCTCGATTCGGAGCCCGAGACGAGAGCTAGGTATTGGCCCAGTGACTCGAGCCGATAGCCGGGAACGGTCTCGGCTTCGCCGAGGAACGTGGCGCCCGAAAGCTCTTCGTGGTGAAGACCGCCACGCTTCAGTGAGCCGTAAACGAACAGACGAGCCATCGCGCGCAAATGATAGCCTGGGCCGCGCCTCACTCCCATGACCGACCGCGTGATCACACCTGGCGTGGCTCCATCCAGCCCGCTCCCCAACCCGAGCCCACGCGCCGAGCGCCGTCTGGTCGTGGCCGCGCTCGCCGCGGAGCTCGGGCATGATCTGCAGGCGCCGCTCAACCTTTTCCGCCACAGCGTGGATCGCCTAGCGCTCGGCGATACGCTGGACGCGGAAGATCTGGGCTTGCTGGTCGAGGAGCTGGAGCAAATGCGGCTACTGGGCGCTCGCTTGCGGGAGCTGGCTCGGGTCTCCGGGCCGCGCGTGGCCTGCAGCCCGCGGCAGCTCGTGCAGCTCGCGCTGGCGGGCATGGGTCCGCTGCCGCCCGACCTCGAAATCGATGCGCCAGACAGCGTGACGCTCGTGTGCGACGCCGCGCTGCTCGGCCAGGCTCTGCGGGAGCTCATCCACAACGCGCTCGCCGCGAAGACCACGCGTGCCGGCGTGCGCTTCGAAACGGGCGACGCACCAGGCTTTTGCGTCTGGGACGACGGCGAAGGCCTCACCATCAGGAGCGAGGCCGCCCTGGCGTGGGGCGTAACGACGCAGCCCTTTGCCGCCGGCTTGGGGCTCACGCTGGCGCTCCGTGCCGTCAGAGCGCACGGCTTCGACCTCACCCTCCGCCGCGTGCCGCCCCGGACCGAAGCGTTGATCTCGATTCCCGCGACGCAGCTCACGCGCGGGGTAGCGACATGAGGTTCCTGCTCCTCGACGATCAACGCAGCGCGCGCGTGGTCCTGAAGAGGCTGCTCGAAGATCGCCCCGACATCGAGGTGATCGAGGCGGCCAGCGCCGACGAAGCACGCCTGCGCGTCGAGACGCAAGACATCGACGCCATGCTGCTGGATATCCGGCTCAGCGACGCCCCGGCAGATCGCGGCGGCCTCGATTTTTTGCGCTGGGTGCGCGGGACGGGCCGCACCATGCCCGCCGTGATGGTCACCGGCGTGAGCGAGCTGCATGAAATCCGCGAGGCCATGCGGCACGGCGCCCAAGACTACGTGCTGAAAGACGAGCTGTGCGCAGAGATGATCCTGCCCATCGTCGACGGTATCCGCGAGCGGTACGCGTTGAAGGGCGAGGTGCAGCGTCTGCGCGAGCAGGTCGACCGCCGGCAAGGTCTGCCCGCGCTGGTCGGGGCTTCCGCCGCCATCGAGCGCGTGCGCAAGCTGGCGCGGCGCGTGGCCGACGCCGACGCGCCGATCTTGGTTCGCGGCGCCACCGGCTCGGGCAAAGAGATGGTGGCCCGCGCCATCCACTACGCCGGCAAGCGCGCTAACGAGCCGCTCTTGGCCGTCAACTGCTCGGCTTTGCCCGGCACGCTGATCGAGTCGCTGGTGTTCGGCCACCAGCGCGGCGCTTTTACGGGTGCCGATCGGCGCGTGCGTGGCCAGCTCGAGCTGGCCGGCGCCGGCACGGTGCTGCTCGACGAGATCGCCGAGATGCCGATCGAGCTACAAGCCAAGCTGCTGCGCGTCATCGAAGATCGCAAGTTCCGCCCGCTGGGCGCCGAAGAAGAGATCTCGCTGGACGCTCGCATCATCGCCGCCACCCACGTGGATCTCGAGCGTCGCATCGAGAACGGCACCTTCCGCGAGGATTTGTACTTTCGGCTCAACGTGGTGACGATCGACGTGCCCGCGCTGAGCGAGCGGGACGACGACATTCCTCATCTGGTGCAGACGTTCGCGTCCGAGCAAGCACGCCCGCTGCGCTTCACCGACGCCGCGGTGAGCTGGCTGCGCTCGCACCACTGGCCCGGCAACGTGCGCGAGCTCAAGAACGCCATCGAGCGCGTCGCGCTCTTGGCCGAGAGCGACGTCATCGACGTACCCATCCTCGAAGAGCTCGTCGGCAACGACGGCGCCATCGTCGAGCGCGAGCTGAACCGCCTGGCCCGCACCCTGCTCACCCTGAGCACCAAAGACGCCTCCAAGCTCGACGCCATTCAGCGCGTGCTGGTCGAGCAGGCGCTCGCCAGCGCCAAGGGCAACAAGAGCGCGGCCGCGCGCCTGCTCGGAGTTCACCGCAAAATGCTGGAGCGCATGGTGAAGGCCGACGCGAGCGACGTCGAAAATGAGTGACGTTCGCCGCGAACGCGCGGCCCGTGACGCTGCCTGCTGAGGTACTTGTTCGCGATCCGAGCGTTTCGGAGCGTCATTGGCGGAGCGGGGTTGTCGCACCGGCGTGACGAGGGTACGGGGCAGTGCCCTACGGAAAAAGGAGACCCCATGGCAGTTTCGAAAGCATCGGCGACTTGGAACGGAACCCTCAAAGAAGGCAACGGCGGCGTCAAAGGCACGGGCTTCGAAGCCCCTTTCACGTTCGCCTCGCGCTTCGAGGGTGACAGCAAGAAGGGCACCAACCCCGAAGAGCTCATCGGCGCCGCGCATGCCGGCTGCTTCTCGATGTTCTTGGCCGCTCAGTTGACGAAGGAAGGCAAGCCGCCGACCAGCATCAACACCACCGCGACCGTCACGCTGGGCGACGGCCCGACCGTGACGAAGATCGTGCTCGACACCGTGGCCGTGGTGCCCGGCGTCGACAAAGCGCTGTTCGACGACAAGGTCGCGTTCTCGAAGGCCAATTGTCCGATCTCCAAGGCGCTGGCCGCCGTGCCCGAGATCGTGATCAACGCGACGTTGCAGGGCTGAAGCGTCCGCTGGAGCTAGGCGCGGGCCGCCTCCGTGGCGGCCCGCAGCGCTCCCTGCAGTAGCTCACCCACGTTGCCGGCAAGGCGCAGCGCCGCCAGCTCGTCGGCGCGGGTGCGCCCGAGGTTCACGACCGCGATCGGCACGCCCGCGCGAGCCGCCGCGCGCGCGAAGCGAAAGCCGGAAAATACCATCAAGGATGAGCCGACGATCACGAGCGCCCGCGCGCCTTCGAGCGCGGCCATGGCTTGCTGCACGCGCGGCGCCGGCACGTTCTCGCCGAAGAACACCACGTCCGGCTTGAGCACGCCGCCGCACGCTCCGCACGCCGTCAGCCGGAATCGCTCGTAGTCGACCGAAAGCTCCACGTCCCCGTCGGCGCGCGCCACGAAGCTTTGCCCGACGAATTCGGGATTTTCGGCCTCGAGACGCGCCTGCAGCTCCGCGCGTGGCGTGACGCTCTTGCAGCCGAGGCAAATCACCCGGTCGAGCCGGCCGTGTAGATCGACGACGTTGGCGCTGCCCGCGGCGGAGTGCAGCCCGTCGACGTTCTGCGTGATGAGCAGCCGGAGCAGGCCTCGTTGCTCCAGCTCGGCGAGGGCGCGGTGGGCGTCGTTCGGCGCGGCGCGCGCCATGCGACCCCAACCCACCATGCTGCGCGCCCAGTAGCGCTTCTGGGCGAGTCGAGAGCCCACGAACTCACGAAATTGCATCGGAGCGCTCTGCTGCCAACGTCCTTCTTCGTCGCGGTACGCGGGGATGCCCGAGTCCGTGCTGACCCCAGCGCCCGTGAGCACCACCACGTCTCCTCGACGCAGGAGCGCGGCGAGCGCCGTCAGGTCCTCGTCGCGAAGCTCGGGTGGGCGCATGCTCAGGGTTTAGCAGGCGGCCAGCGCACGCCCAGCCCCGCGTGGGGCGAGCCGTCGGCGAGCCGCACGTCGTCGGCAGGAGCCGGTAAGGCTCTCCAGACCGCAGGGCTCTGGTCCGGCGCTTTGCCGGTGTTCTCGGCCAGGGCCCGGTACAGCGTGCCTTGGTGGACGACGAGCGCGCCTTTGGCGTAGGCGACGGCTCCCATGTCGGGGCTCAAGGTGGCCACGTCCGTCCACCACTCGAGCCGCCGCACGTCTTCGTCGAGCTCGGGCGTCATGAAGTCGCGAAACTGCACGGGCGGCACCTCCGCCATGGTGTTGTTCGACGCCGTGACGCTCGGAAACTCGTAGAGAATGAACGGAAACGCCGCGTCGGCGACGTTGTCCTTCAAAATATGGGGGTCCGGCGAGCTCGAGCCGACGCCGAACACTTGCACCGGTGCCTTCACGTCGGGATACACGGCGTCGTAGTTGAAGTTGAAGCCGCGGAAGGCGTTGCGCTCGAAAACGATGGTCACGCCCGTGTCGTCGGCGTGCGTGTACACGCCGCCGGACGACGTATCCGAGAAATAGTTGTCGCTGAACGTCACCGTGTCGCCGGCAGCATGCGCGTCGCCCTCCACCACGGTCGGAAAAAACTCGACGAACAAATCGCCCGTGCCCACGACCACGTTGTGGTGAAACTTGCCGCTGCCGTACCGCTGCCCATACTGCACGTTGCCGTCCTGGTATCGAGCAAACGCGGAGCGCCAGCGCACCGCGCCCGGCCCGAGCACGTTGTGGTGAACGTCCACCCCATCGCCCTGCTGGCCAATCTGCAGCGCCTCGGTGCCGGTGCGCAGCATGCGGTTGTCGTAAATCTGCAGGTTTTCGAAGCTGTGTTGGGGCTGGGCTTGGGTGCTACCGAAATAGATGCCCTCGGAGCCGGTGTCGTGAATGTACACGTCGTGGAGCTTCACGTTGCGCATCGTGGCCACGCCGTCATCATCGGTTTTGGCGACGATGCCCGCGAACTCGGCGCGCGTGACCTCGAAGCAATCGAGCTCGAAGTCTGACGCGCCCCCGCCCACGGCTAGCCCCGTCAGGCCTTGCTTACTGAACGCATCGTCGATGAAAAATCCGTACGTTCCTTGGCTGTGCGCGTAGCCGCCTTCGGCGTGACCGCGGAAGCCTGCGTCGCCAGTTTGGGAGGTTGGATCGTAGCGCCCGGTCAGCACCCAATTTTTGCCGCCATTGATGGAGAACACGTAGTTGGCCGCCTTGCCGCCGACCTTGACCTGCCCCCCCGCGTTCGTGATGACGAGCGGGCGCTCGGCGTCGCGGTCCGGCAACTTGCCGAGCAAGATCGTCTTGTACTCGCCGGCGGGGATGTACAGTCGGTCGAGCGTCGCAAAATCGACGTCGGGAAAATCCTTGGCCAGATCGGGGTGATAGAGCTCCGGCAAGTTGCCGGCCGTCGCCTTCGGCACCGGCAACGTGAAGGCATTTTCCGGTTCCTCGCCGAAGCGGCCGTACGTGGGGACGAACGCGTCTCCGCCGGCCGAGACGGCGCCCGTTCCGTCACTGCCCGCGGCGTCGTTGCCGCCCGCAGCCTTGGCGCCGCCATTTGCGCTTCCGCCGAGTGGACCCGCGCCTGCCGCGGCTTCGGCGTGGCTCGAGTCGTTGCCGCCGCAGCCAACTGCGGCAGAGCCCACCGCTAGCGCGAGCAGCCAACGACTCAACGTCGACCTTTGAAGCCCATCATGTTTTGCACGACGGCCTCGCTGGCCTCGGCCACGGCGCCTTGCTCGCGCACTTCGTCGGCGCACGCCTCGCACAGCTTCTTGGTTTTGCCGTCGACCTTCACGATCTCCAGCTCGTCGGCGTCTTCGCCGCAGGACTTACAGGTAGGCATGATCTCCGTCTCTGCTTCAGCGTACACGCGGCGGAGCGCCATGGTCGACGATGAAGATGTGCGCTGTGGGGAAAGGTACGTAGACGCGGCCCAGACCGCTCGAATTTGGCCGTGTTGGAGCGGGGCTGTTACCGAACGAGGTTCCACTCGCACGGAGGCCTCATGTCGCAGCGCGTGCTTTGCCGAGCCGTTCTCTCGCCCATCGGCGGACTGTTGTTGGCCCTGGCCGCCGCTTCCAGCGCGTCTCCTGCGCGCGCCTCGGGCCGACCCGCGGTGAGGGTGGGCGAGGTGAGCATCTCGCGCGACGCCGGCGCCGCGGCCGACGCCGTGCCCGATCTCGGCAAAGCGCTGCGCTTGGCGTTAAGTGACGAGCTCTCGCGCGTGTCCAACCTGGGCCCGCTGAAGCAGGGGCTGATCGTGAGCGCGACTCTGACTCGCTTGTCGAGCGAACGCCGGGAGCAGGGCGCCCAAGCCAGCGCGGCCATTTCTCTCGCCTTGAGACGAGCGGACGATCACGTCTTGCTAGCGGAGCTGCGCGGCCGCGCGAGCGTCGAAGAACCTTCGGGAAATTTGGCGATACTGCGCCGCGCCGCGTTGCATGGCGCGCTGCGTGGCGCTTTAACGCACCTGCCTGAAGCGGTGCAGCGCTCGCGCTGACCCGGAAAAAAGCTCAGGCCATATGTGTGTCCAGACGCACTTTCCTGGACCGCCTCTGGTAGGGTAGCCAGCGGGATTTGCCAGTGGCTACCCAGCGTTCCATCGCTCAGGTCTTTCTGGCGCTGCAGGCAGCGTTGGCGCTGCTCCTTGCCTCGCTGCTCGCGGCCGAGCGCGATCCGCACGCCTTGGGGGCCGGCGCGGCCGCGTTGGCCTACGCTGGTTGTTGGCTCGCGTTCAGGCGCGGCTGGCAACCAGCTCGTCAGGTTGCGGTGGTGCTGATGACGGTGCTGCTGGTCGTGGCCGTGCGCGAGCCGTTCATCAGCCAGCGTCCAGCGCTGGCCGTGGTCGTGCCACCCATCGTGGCGTTGATGCTCACCTCAGCTAGGTGGATCGTGGGCTCGGCGCTGCTGGGCGTGCTCGGCCTGGCCGCTCGCGCGGGCTTCCACTCACCCCTGCTGGAGCCGCTCGAGCTTTCGGTCATCGTCATGGCCGTCGCCGGCCTCGTGCTCGTGCGCCGCAGCGTCGACATCGCCATGGACCGCATGAAGTGCGAGACGCAAGTGGCCGAGGCCGCGCGCGAGCACGCCGAGATCGCGGCGCGCGACGCCATCGCGGCGCGCGATCGCGCCACCAAGCTCGAGGCGACGCTCTTGCACATGCAGCGCCTCGAGAGCGTCGGGCGCCTGGCTGGCGGCGTAGCGCACGACTTCAACAACCTGCTGACGGTCATCGGCGCTTCCGCGTCCATGGCCGAGCGTGCGTTGGAGTCGGGCGGCTCGGCCGCGGCCGATCTGCAAGAGATACACATGGCGGTCGGGCGCGCGTCCGAGCTGACCAAGCAGCTCTTGGCGTTCGCCCGCAAGCAAGTCTTGGTCAAGCGCAACGTCGAGCTGAACGAGCTGGTTTCCAACGTCGAGCGCATGCTGCGCCGGGTCATCGGCGGCGGCACCGAGCTCGTGGCAAACCTCAGCGTCCAACCCTTGCGAGTACAGGCAGACGTCGGACAGCTCGAGCAGGTGATCGTCAACCTCGTCATCAACGCGCGCGACGCCATCTCCGGAAAGGATGGGCGCATCGAGCTCGTCACCGGGCAAAGAGCAGTGCCGGCGCCGGACGAGCACGCGCTCGACGGCTTGCCCGCCGCCGAGTACGCCTACCTGGAGGTTCGAGACAACGGCTCGGGCATGAGCGACGAAGTGCAAGAGCGGCTGTTCGAGCCCTTCTTCACGACCAAGCCGGCCGGGCGCGGCACCGGTCTCGGCCTGGCCACCAGCTTCGGCATCGTCCGCCAGCACGATGGGGCCATTCAGGTCCGTAGCCGCACGGGCAAGGGCACCTTGATGCGCGTGCTATTGCCGCTCGCGACGGGGGCCGAGCAATTCGCGGCGGCCAGCGGCGTGTTGCCGGTAGCGCGGGGTCCGCAGCGCGTGCTGGTCGTAGAAGACGAGCCGCAAGTCCGCGCCATCGCCGCGCGCGCGCTGACCAGCGCTGGCTTCGAAGTGCAGCAAGCCGCCAATGGCGCGCTCGGTCTATCGATGCTCGAAGGTCAAAGCACGCCCTTCGACGTGATGGTCACCGACGTGGTCATGCCCGAGCTCAGCGGCCCCGAGCTCGCGCGCGCCGCCCGCAAGCTGGACGCCAAGCTCGGCATCGTCTTCATGTCCGGCTTCCCCGAGGCCATGCACGACGCTCACGCTAGCGACTTCGCGGGTGCTTCGTTCCTCGCCAAGCCCTTTGCCCCTAGCGCCCTCGTCGGTGCCGTCCGCGACTGCATCGAGCGGCGCGGGGCCACGCTGAGCGAGCACGGGTAGCAGGTTCCGCCCGGCCCCGGGACCACGACGAGCAGCTCGCCGAGCGCTCATCGGAGAAGCGCGTGAGGCGCGGCCGCTCCGCCCGGGTAGGGTGACCTTTCAGTTGGGGGCGGAGGCTTTGTGCCGGGCGACGCAGCAGGGCGCGCCAGGGTGACAGCACGGCGAGCCCTCGTAGCAACAGTCGTCGTCTTGCGCGTACGTGTGGGCGGCGTAGCCAACGGCCGTGCCCAGAACGGACAGAGCCGCCAGAGCCGGCAAGAACAGACGTCCCTTGAGGTTCGGGAAAAACTTCATGGCCGGATCCTAGCGCGCCCTGGGGCTTCCCTGCCAGGTTGGCGGCATTTCCCGCTGCTCTTGCGCGGCGGTGCGGCTACGCGGCGGCGTGCGGCCCGCGCAGCACCGTCTGCGCCGGCACTGTCTGCGCCGACGCCAGCGCTTGCTTCTTTGGTTGCCAAATCGTATGGGCCACCATACATGGGAACCCAAGTAAAGGCCGGGCGGCGCGCCCGCCCCAAGCCAACGCTCCAACCCCGGCGAGTTGCCACGGGCCAGGCCCGTGAGGTCCTCAACTCCCTGCGGCACATCGTGCGCTCGCTGCGCGTTTCGTCGCGCAACGCCGAGCAGCGGGTGGGGCTGTCGGGCGCGCAGCTGTTCGTGCTGCAGTGTCTGTCGCGCCAGAGCCCCTGCTCGGTGAACGACCTGGCCGTCGCCACCGCGACGGACCAGAGCTCGGTCTCGGTCGTGGTGAGCCGGCTCGTGGGGCGCGGCTACGTGAAGCGCGTCACCGCCAAGCGGGACCGGCGGAGCGTCGAGCTATCGTTGACGCCGGCGGGCAAGACCCTGCTCCTGACGGCGCCCGAGGCCGCGCAAGAGCGCCTGCTGTTCGCCCTGGCAAAGCTCGAAAAAGCCGAGATTTCACGGCTGTCGGCGCTGCTCGGCAAGCTGGTCGAGCTGGCTGACGTTTCGAGTGAAAACGCCAGCCTCTTCTTCGAAGAGGGCCCCACGCTGGTGCGTTCGAAAGGTCGGGATAAAGATGCGCGACGCTGATGGCGGGCCTGGCCCCCACGAGGTGCTCGAGCACGAGCCGATATCGCAGACCGGGCTATTGCCGGTTTCGCCTTCTCTAGAGCCGGCGTTGGCGGCGGCGCGGGTACCGCAAGTCGAAGCCATTTTGGGGCCGCGCGCGATCTGGATCAGCGCCTTGGCCATCGCGGTCGCGTTCGCGGCAGGGGTGATTGCCCGGCTGCTGGTGGCGCTGATCGCTTTTGCGACCAACATTGCGTTCCGGCAACGCATTTCGTTCGAGCCCGTGGCGCCGGCCGGGCACCACTTGGGACTGTGGGTGGTGCTGGTACCGGCCGTGGGCGGGGTCATCGTGGGGCTGATGGCGCGCTTTGGGTCACGGGCCATTCGCGGCCACGGCATCCCCGAGGCCATGGAGCAGGTGCTCACCAACCAGAGCCGCATTCCGGCGCGCATGACATTTCTGAAGCCGCTGTCGGCGGCCGTGGCCATCGGCACGGGCGGACCGTTCGGGGCCGAGGGGCCAATCATCGCCACCGGCGGCGCGCTCGGCTCGCTCGTCGGGCAAGTTTTGGAAACGACGTCCTCCGAGCGCAAAACATTGCTGGCGGCGGGGGCAGCAGCGGGCATGGCCGCGACCTTCGGGAGCCCGGTGTCTGCGGTCTTGCTGGCGGTCGAGCTGCTGCTGTTCGAGTTTCGCGCGCGTTCGATCATCCCCGTGGCGCTGGCGAGCGCCACGGCGGCCGGCGTGCGCATGGCATGGGTCGGGGCCGCCCCCGCCTTCGGTATGCCGCAGCTGAGCCAGCCGAGCGGCTACGCGCTCACCTTCTACATCCTGCTGGGGGGCCTCATGGGCTTGGTCGCGGCCTGGGTCACCCGCGCCGTGTACGCGATCGAGGATCGCTTCGAAGAGCTGCCCATCCACTGGATGTGGTGGCCAGCGCTGGGCGGGTTGGTGGTCGGCGTCGTCGGCTATTTTTCGCCGCTCACCATGGGCGTGGGCTACGACAACATCGAGAACATCTTGTCCGGCTCGCTCGCCGGCAAGGCGCTGTTCATGCTGTGTGCGCTGAAGTTCGTGTCGTGGTCCGTCTCGCTCGGCAGCGGCACCTCGGGCGGAACCTTGGCTCCGCTCTTCACCATCGGCGGGGGCGTCGGGGCGGTCATCGGCGGCGTCGCGGCCGCCGCCGTGCCCAGCCTCGGCGTCGATCCGCGGATCGCCGGGCTGGTCGGTATGGCCGCCATCTTCGCCGGTGCTTCGCGCGCGCTGCTAGCGTCCATCGTCTTCGCCTTCGAGACCACGCTCCAGCCGCTAGGCCTGCTGCCGCTGCTCGGGGGCTGCACGGCGGCTTACCTGGTTTCGTGCGTGTTGATGCGGCACACCATCATGACCGAAAAGATTGCGCGGCGCGGCGTGCGCGTGCCGAGCGAATACGCGGCCGACTACCTGGATCAAGTTTGGGTGTCGAGCGTCGCCACCAAGAGCGTGACCGCGCTCTCCGGAAGCGACACGGTAGAAGAGGTGAAGGCGTGGCTGGTGTCTGGAGCGCCAGAGACGAAGCACCACGCTTTTCCGGTGTTGGCCGACGATGGCACGCTGCTCGGCGTTTTGACTCGCCACAACGTGCTCGACTACCAAGAAGATCTGCAGCTCCCCGTTCGGCGCCTGCTGGTGCGCCCCCCGGCGGTCGCGTTCGACAACAGCTCGCTGCGTGAGGCCGCGGATTTGATGGTGAACGAAGGCGTCGGTCGTCTACCCGTCGTGACTCACGCCGCGCCCACCAAGGTGATCGGCTTCTTGACGCGGAGCGATCTCGTCTCGGCGCACGCGCGGCGCATCGACGAAAACGTTCAGCGTCACGCTCCGCTCAGGCTCCCGTTCGTTCGCATCGGGCGCCTGACCAAGACCGCGCGCGCCGGTCAACGCGCCTGAACCCCCAGGCGCGGGTGGCAAGCTGCTCCGCCCGCTCGAGATCAGCGAATGGGCCGTCGCGAAGGCGCCCATTCGCGGGTGGCAGCGCGAACCCAAAATTCTCGCCTCCTGTCCCTCCGATCTCCCCTGTGAAAAATCTCGAGCCTAACGCCGCCGTTAGAAACCCGTGGGCCGGGCGTGCTACCGCTCGGGCATGGCTCACGCGGTTCAGCTGATTGACGAGGCTCTTCTGGACGCGACCTTGGCGCGTGCCAGGGAGTCACCGCGCGGGCGCATCAATCACAATTTTCACCCGGACATGGCGTCCAACCCTCATCGCTTCTTGAACGCTTGGACGCGCGGTAGCTATGCGGCCCCGCACCGCCACTTGACCGTTCCCAAGCCGGAGAGCTTCGTGGTGCTGCGCGGCGAGCTGGCCCTCTTCGTGTTCGATGACCTGGGCGCGGTGACCGAGCGGCACGTGCTCGGGCGAAACGGCGTGATAGGTCTCGATCTGGCGCCGGGCGTCTGGCACACCGTCGCCGCCCTCAGCGAAACTGCCGTTTGCTTCGAAGTGAAAGCAGGACCCTACGACGCCGCCAGCGACAAACAGCTCGCGCCGTGGGCCCCGCGCGAAGGCGAGCCGCAGGCGGCTGCATACTTGGCCGCCCTCCTGCGCGGGCTAGACGAAGAAGTCGGGCAGTAGCTCGGAGTCGGGCACGTCGGCGTACTGGCTGAAGTCGCTCATACCGGCGCCGCGCAGCACTTCTTCGTCGATCAAGAACTGGCCCGAGAGCTCGCGGCTCTTGGCGTTCAGCACGACGTGTGCGGCGTCGGCCACGATTTCGGGCTTGCGTGCGCGCGCCATGCTGTCGTCGCCACCCAGCAGGTTTTGTACCGCCGCGGTGCGGATAACCGTGCGGGGCCAGAGCGCGTTCACGGCAACGCCGTCGCGCTTCAGCTCTTCGGCCAGCCCCAACACGCACAGGCTCATGCCGTACTTGGCAATACTGTAGGCCAAATGCGGCGCGAACCAGCGCGGCTCTTGGGTGAGGGGGGGAGATAACATCAAGATGTGCGGGTTCTGGGCGCGCCGCAGGTGCGGGATGCACAGCTTGGAGCACAAGAACGTGCCGCGCGTGTTCACGCCGAACATCAAGTCGAAGCGCTTGAGCTCGGTCTGCTCGGTGCCGGTGAGGCTGATGGCGCTGGCGTTGTTGATCAAGACGTCGATGCCCCCGAAGGCTTCGACGGTGGCCGCCACCGCGGCCGCCATTTGCTCTTCGACCCGGACGTCAGCCACGCAGGCGATGGCTTTGCCGCCGGCCGCTTCGATCTCACGCACCGAATCGGCCACGGTGCCGGGCAGCTTGGGGTGGGGCGCATCGGTCTTGCCCACGACGGCGATGTTGGCGCCGTCGCGCGCCGCCCGAAGCGCGATGGCCTTGCCGATGCCGCGGCTCGCGCCGGTGATGAACAGGGTCTTCCCGCGGAGTGTCACGACCTGACACTATCCGCCGCCATGGCCGGCCACAAGCTCACTTCCGAACCGCTGGTTCCCGCCGCCTGGGTGCACCGCGGGCAGGGGATCGAGGCCGTGCACAGCGCGGCGATCGCGGTCGTAGATGGCGACTCGCGTCTCAGCCACGGTCTCGGTGACGCCGGGCAGGTGTTCTTCGCGCGCTCATCCATCAAGCCGCTGCAGGCGCTGCCGCTGGTCGAAGCCGGTGGCCTCGAGCGCTTCGGCTTCGGCTCCGAGCAGCTGGCGCTGTGTGCCGCTTCGCACAACGGCAGTGATCGGCACCGCGCGTTGGTGCAGGGCATGCTCCAAAAGCTCGGCCTGACCGAGGCGGCTCTGCAGTGCGGAGCCGGGCTGCCGTTGCAGCTCAAGCTGTTCGGCAAATATCCCGAGCAGGGCGAAGATCGCGATCCGCTGCGCCACAACTGCTCGGGCAAGCACAGCGGCTTTCTCGCCCTCGCGCAGCTGCTCGGACAGCCGCTCGACAGCTACCTCGAGCCGAATGGCGTCGCGCAGACTCTGGTGCGGCGAGCGGTGGCCGAAGCGTGCGAGGTCGACGCGGCGTCGCTGCTCGTCGGTATCGACGGCTGCAGCGCGCCGAACTTCGCTGTGCCGCTCCGCAACCTGGCCGCCGGTTTCAAGAACCTGGCCATCTCTACGGCCGCCGCGCCCGCTCGGGTGCGGGCCGCCATGCTGGCGCACCCCCTGCTCGTCTCGGGCGAGCGTCGCTTGGACTACGACTTGTCCTTGGCTTTCCCCGGCGCCGCGCTGGTGAAGGGCGGGGCGGAGGCCCTGCTTTTGGTCGCGTTCGCCCAGCCCGCGCTGGGGATCGCCATCAAGGTGGTCGACGGCGCGGCCCGGGCGCTCGGACCCATTTTGGTGGAGACCTTGAAGCAGCTGGGGCTGATCGACGACATGGCCAAATTCCCGACCTTGGCCCGCTACGAAGCGCCCAGCGTCAACAACGCGCGCAAGCTCAAGACGGGCGAAATTCGCGCAGATTTTCGGCTGCGGAGCTACTAGCTCACATCAGCCCCTTGGCGCGCAGCACGCGCTCGGTGACGGCGCGCCGCGCTGGCAGCGGATCGACGCCTTCGGCGTGGCTGTCGAGACGGGTCGCAAAGAAGACGCGCCGCTCGCCGAGCTCCAGCCAACCCACGAACCAACCCACTTCGCGCTCTTCTTGCGGTGGGCTGGCCGAGCCCGTCTTGCCCCGCAGCACGTACTTTTCGGTGACGTCGACGGTCATGATGTCGCGCACCAGGTCGGCCGTGCGTGACGAAATGGGCAGCTTGTCACCGTCGAAGCGGCGCAAGAAATCGATCTGCTCGAGCGCCGAGATGCGCAGCCCGCCCCAAAGCCAAAATCGGTCCACGCCGCCCGAAATATCGCGGTTGCCGTAGCCGAGCTTGTTCACCCACTCTTGCTCGCCCGCTTCGCCGACCTTCCGCGCGATAGCGCGATAGCAAGGCACGCAAGAGAACCGAAACGCGTCGCGGAGCTTTAGATCCTGGTTCCAGCTGTCGACCCAATACTGCTGGTGATCCCAGGGCAAAATCGTGTCCGGCCCGTCCACCACACCGGCCTCCAGCGCGACCATGGTGTGCGGTATTTTGAAGGTAGACGCGGGCGTGACCGGCTCCTCACACTTCTTCGAGTTGCTGCAGCCGAGGACGCCGTCGGCCGAGTCGAACAGCGCGATCGTGCCGGTCACGCGCTCGGCCTCGAAGGCTTGGTTCAGCTCTGGCCACTCGCGCGGTCCGCTGGGGGCGGTAGGCGCTGCCGTTGCGTTGGCGGCGCCGGCGGGAGGTAGCGAGCTGGAAGGCGCGGCGGGCGCGCTCGCCGGCGCGCCGGTCGTGCTTGCACAACCGGCCATCGCAAGGCTCAGCGCCGCAACTGTCGAAAACCGCATGGCTCCGATTAGCATCGAGGCAGGGTGATGTCAGTCACCCTTGCGGCGGCGCGGCCCGGCCGGCCCGAGCGGGAAACGGTTACCCCGCTTTTCCATCAGCTCGCCGAAGCGACGGGCCTGCGTCTCGGTCAACACCTTGCGGATCTCGCTGTCGACGCGGGCGCGCAGATCTTGCAAATCACCGCCGCATTTCTCGAACATGGCCCGTGAAAGCTCGCGGTTCTGTTCGCGGTGGCGCTCCATGATTTGGCGCACCAGCTTCTTTTGCTCCCGAGTCAGATCTAGCTCGAAAGCCAGAGCTTCGAAGCGGTGGGCGTCGCCCATGCTGGGCCGGTCTTCGCGCAGCACCATGGCCAGGCGCTTGTTGGCCACCGCGTAGCCGGACGCGGCGCCCGCGCCTGCGCCCAGCACGAAGATGCCCGCGACGATGCCGTAAATCTTCAGCTTCGGTCCGATCACCATGACAGCTCCGTGTCGTCGCTGGCGGCCAGAGCCTCATTCACTTGGCTGCGGACCGAGACGGCCCAGACCATGGCCAGCGCGGCAGCCAGCATGCCGAGCGGCAAGAAGCGCCGCGCCGGTGTGTTCAGCGCGTACAGCGTGCCTAGCTGCTCTTGGCCAATGCGCTGCATCACCCGGTTAGAGAAGCCAGGGCGTGGTCCCAGCGCCGCGGTGCCCGCGGATAGCCGCGCGAGGCGCGCGTCGATGTCTTCCTCTTGGGTCATTGCCCTTCACTCCTCTTGCGCAAAGCCGCGCGCCCTCGTACCAGCCGCTGTTCCACCGCTCCTTCGCTGCATTGCAAAATTTCCGCGATCTCGGGTGACGTGAGGCCTTCGACCGCTTTGAGCACCAGCGCGGCTCGTTGATCGGCTGGAAGATCGCCGAGCCAATCCGAGAGCTCTGCCAGCGCGAGCTTGGTCTCCGCCGACGCTAGATCGGACGTCGATTCATCCGCCAGATCGGTCGACGCCGGGCGGCGCTTGCGGCTGCGCATGGCGTCGATGCTCTGGTTCGTGACGATGCGGTACAGCCACGTAGAGACGTTCGCGCGGCCGTCGAACTCGCCGGTCATCAGCGCTCGATAGGCTTTCACGTACGCTTCCTGCACGACGTCCTCTGCATCGCTGACGTTTCCGAGCATCCTAGCCGCCAGTCTGACCAATCGACCGCTGGTGGTGTCGACGATCCGTTGAAAAGCCGCCGCGTCTCCAGCACGGACACGCTCGACGGTTTCGCCAAGATTGTCCAATAGTTCTCCGTAGTTGTCTCACTCGCAGCAGTTTGACGCTGCGGCGGCCAAAATCCCTACGCGCGAAAAAAAGCGTAGGGGGCGGTGCGGGACCTGCGTCGCAGCCACTGACAGGAGCACGACACCACATGAAGACGACATCGACCATCCTCACTACCACCTCTCTCATCGCTGTGCTCACCAGCTTCGGCTTGCTGGCGTGCGGCGGCTCCGAGGTAGAACCGGCGGACCAGACCCAGTCCGCGAAGCTGACGCAGCCGGCGGCTCCGGCCCCGGCGCGTGACGGCATGCGCCCCGAGGCCCGCGGTGGGCACCACGGCCCGCGTGGCGGGCATGGCTTCGGTCCCCCTTCACCCGAGAAGCTGCTGCAGCGCTTCGACGCCAACAAAAATGGCCAATTGGAAGCGGCCGAGCTACCCGAGCGCATGCAAGAGCACATCGCTGACATCGACACCAGCGGCGACGGCGTGGTCAGCAAAGACGAGCTCGGTGCTCACTTCCAGGCGCGCGCTGCGGAGCACCGCGCCAAATTCGCCGAGCGCGCCAAAGAGCGATTCGACAAGAAAGACGCCAACCACGACGGCGCGCTCGAGCAATCCGAGGTCGGCGAGCATTGGGCGAAGCTGAGCGCGGCCGACAGCAACGGCGATCAAAAGCTCACCCCCGACGAGCTCAAAGCCGCCTTCGAGGCCGGTAAGCTGCGCCCGAAGATGCGCGGTGAGCACGGCAAGCGTTGGCACGGCGCCGAGCGCGGTAACCCCGCGGCGCCGCCCGCCGCCGCCCCGACCCCCGCGCTCTGAGCTAGGCTGCCAGTGGCGCCAGCAAAGACCCCGCCAGGATCAGGCACGAATCCCCGAATTCGTGCTGCAAGTAGCCGGTCCTGGCGGCGTGCCCCAGCGCGCGCAGCAAGAGCGCGCGGGGCGCGAAGGCTTCGAGCAGCTCGAAATGGCTGGTGCCTTCCTCGTGCAGCCCCGTGAGGAGTCCATCTACCACGCGGGGCGTGTAGAAACGGCTGACGCGAAGGTCGGTCTCGCCGCTGCCAGCGTGCACCAAGCCGCCCGGAGCTGCTTGCGTTTCGAGGGCTCGCACCACGCTCGTGCCGGCCGCAATGACACGGCCGCCCGCCCTGCGGGCCCGCGCGATCACGCGGGCGGCCTCGGTGCCGACCTCGTACCTCTCCGGGAAGGGCAAGCGAGCGTCGAGGCTCGGGCTGCCCGTGGAAGAAATGCCGGCCGCGTGCGTGACGTGAGTCAGGCTCGCGCCGCGCTCCTCTAGCTCGAACAAGAGCTCGAACGTCAAGGGGCGACCCGCTGACGGCAGCTCGAACGCCCAAGGCCGAGCCGCGTAGCGGTTTTGCACGTCCCACAGCGGCCAAGGCGCCGCGGCGTGGGCGTATTGGATGGGCTTGCCGTGCCGATACAACCCTCGCCAGAGCGCGGCCCCGCTACTGTGAAAACGTAACCGTACGAGGCGAGGCTCGCTCGTGTCCACGTCGACCACGGTGGCCGAAAGCTCGCTCGTGAACCTCAGCTGCTCGCCGCGGAGCAAGCGACGCGGTGCTGCCCGCGCCTCCGTCGGCTGGCGAAAGTCGCCTGCGCCGAACACGACGGCCCGAAACGACTCGTCTTCCTCCCACGACACCAGCCGCAGCTCCAGGCCGGCGTCCACCTGGAGCGAAGCCGGTACGGTGGCTGCATCGTTGACCACGAGCGCATCTCCCAGGCCGAGCAGCGCCGGCAGCTCGGCGATCTGGTAGTCGCCGAAGCGGCGCGTCAGCGGATCGATGACCAGCAAGCGTTCGGGGTGAAAACCAGGCTGCGGCGCGGTGGCAGGGCGGAGCGCCGCGGGCGGCTGGGGCAAAGCGGGCGAGAGCGCTCGCGCGCTAGCCGCCATCACGCGGCCTTCCAATTCTGCGCTTCGACGCGGCTTCCGCTCGGCACGCGCTCGTCGTGCAGCAACTCCACGATACGGGCGGCCACGGCGTCGGGGCGAGCCAGGGCCGTGGCGTCCGCGTCGGGCAGCGCTTGGCGGTGCATCGCGGTGTCCATTTCTCCCGGGTCTACCGACAGAACCCGCACGCCTCGCTCGGCCAGCTCCGCCGCCCACAGGCGTGACAGGTGGTCGAGCGCGGCCTTCGACACCGCGTACGCCCCCCAACGCGGGTAAGCGTTCACGCTCGCGTCGGAGCTGACGTGTACGATCGTGCCCGTTTTGCGCAGCGCCATCGAGCCCGCCAGCGCGCGGCTCAGCCGAAATGGGCCGACGAGATTGGCCTCGAGCACGTTCGACAAGTCTTCACACTCGGTATCGAGCAAGAGCCGCAGTGGCGTGGGGCCCAGGCGGCTGGCGTTGTGGATCAATAGGTCGATCGGGCCGACCAGGGCGGCGGCAGCACCTGCCAGCCGATGGATGTCGTCCTTGCGGCTGACGTCGAACGCCAGCGCGTGCGCTTCACCGCCAGCGTCGCGGATGCTCTGCGCTACTCTCTCCAGCTCTGCCTGCGAACGCGCCACCAACACCACTCGCGCCCCCGCTGCGGCCAATTGCTCGGCCAGCGCGCGCCCCAAGCCGCGGCTCGCGCCTGTCACCAACGCCGATTTTTTGTTCAGGTCCATGAGATGCTCCTCGTGAACCAGCATGGGCGCCGCCTGTCAGAGTATTGGCATCCTTGCCAACACGTTGGCAGAATGCCAAACCATGAGCGAAGAGCTGTCTAGCCGCCTGGGTCGCAACATTCGTCAGTTGCGCCAGGCGCGCGACTTGACTCAGCAGCAAATGGCCAAGCTCTCTGGCTTGCCGCGCGCTACCTGGGCCAACCTCGAGTCGGGCGACGGCAATCCAACGCTAGCGGTGCTGCACGCCGTCGCTATGGCGTTCCAGGTCTCGCTCGAAGAAATAGTCGCCGAGCCGCGCGCCTCCGCCAAGCTGTACCGGCGCGGCACCCTACCGACCCGCATGCGCGGAAACGTCAGCGTCAGCACGCTCTTGCCCGACAAGGTGCCGGGCATGCAGATCGAGCGGCTCGAGCTGCCGGCCGGCGCGCGCATGGTGGGGGTTCCGCACACGGGCGGGACGCGTGAGTACCTCACGTGTGAGAGCGGCGAGCTTGAGTTGGTCGCGTCGGGCGAGTCGTTCCGAATGTCGGAAGGAGACGTGGTCGTGTTTCGAGGGGACCAACGCCACTCGTACGTCAACCGCGGCCGAAAGGTCGCGGTCGGTTACTCGGTGGTGATGCTGCGGCCGGTGGGTTGACGCGCGGCCCAGGCAACGCGCCAACGCATCGGGCGGCCGCTCACTGCGTCGCGCTTTGGCAGAGGTCGAACGTGTCGGTCTTGGGCTCGCGGAGGCATGCTCGCGACGCGTGGTCCCCGCGCAAGGATCAGTGGTCTCGACAACTGTCCATGGGGCTGCAGCCGCCGCGCTCGGGCGAGACGCAGCTATCGCAATCGGCGGCGTTCGCGCAGCCGAGGGCGGCGTAGTGGGTGGCGTAGGCCTCGGCTAGGAGCCAGTTCCAATTCTCGCCGTTCACGAAGGTGTCACAGCTGCAGCCCAAGCGGCGGCTCACCCGGAATGCGCAGGGGTTTTCCTCTATCTTCCCATTGCATCGCTTGGCCTCGCGCAATAGCTCGTCGTAAAAGACGACCACTTGCTCGCAGGTGATGGGCGATACCGCCGGCTCCACGTTGCAGCTCACGGTCCGGTCCGGGTAGCACGTGCACTGGCGCCCACTCGCGTCCGTGAACATGGAGCCTACCGCCAGAGAAGCGCCCTCGTAGTCACAGGCGCAATCAACCTCGGTGCATTCGACTTGCCCGTCGGCGCAGGAGCAGGTGTTGCAGCCGTCGGGAGCGCTGAACGATTCCCCATCTGCGTAGTGCTCCTTGGCGACCGTACAACCTGACGGCTCGGGGGCCGCGCCGCCGGAGGGCGCGTCGTGGGTGCTCTTGGCTCCGCACCCCACCAGCAACGCCGCGGCCGCCCACCAGACAGCGTGCGCTCGAGTCATCGAGGTGAGGTTAGCTTGGCGCGAGCCGCCGGCGCCAGCGAAGCCAGCCTTCCTGGCGCGTCCTTCGTCCGTCAGCGCGAAGTCGGTGGCGGCACGGACGCCCGAGAGCTCGCCGGCTGCCGCCGCCGTCTAGTGCGGCTCCGGGCGGCGTCCAGCCTGAATGGACGAAGGCAGTGAGCCGGTAGTCGGACATTTTTCTTGAGCCGTTATCGGGGGCTCGCGGGCTCAGTACGATGAAAGTGAAGATCATGAACAGAAGCCGTCAACACCTCTCCACGTTGGTCGTAGGCCTATTGGGGTTCGGCTCGGCAGGCTTGGGCTGCTCGGACGGCGCGGCCGACCCCGATGGCGCCGGAGGCCTGCCTGCGTCGGCTGGCACGTCCAGCGCAGTGTCCGGGTCGCCCAGCACCGCTGGCCAAGCTGCGCAGGCTGGCTCAGCCAGCGGCGGTTCGTCCAGCGCGGGCGCGGCGGCAGTGACGGCGGGGACGGCGAACGCTACCGGCGGCAGCGGCGGCGCCAACGGCGGCAGCAGCAACGGCGGCAGCAGCAACGGCGGCGCTAGTGTGGGCACCGCAGGCAGGGGCGGCTCCGCTGGCGCCACCGCCATGGGCGGCTCGAGCAATGGGGGCTCGGCCATGGGCGGCGCGGGCACTGGCGCAGGCGGCGGGCAAAGCACCGGCACCTGCACCGCCTCGAAAGCTACGGGCAAGACGGTGTCGGGCACCGGCCCCCACCAAGTCGTCATCGAGACGAACTCGGAGAATGGCATCAAGTGCGGCACCATCTACCGCCCGAAAGATTTGGGCGGGGCCAACAAGTACCCCATCCTCGTTTGGGGTGAAGGCGGTTGCTCGCAGGACGGCTACTCGAATCAGGCGGCCATGGGCGAGATCGCCTCGTGGGGTTACTTCATCGTCGCAGACGGGACGCCAGGTTCTGCCAACGCGTGTGCGGGCGGTCAAAATGGCAAGGCTTTCCTCGACTACATCACTTGGGCCATCGCCGAGAACGGCAAGTCTTGCAGCGCCTACTACCAGAGCCTGGAGACGACGAAGATTGCCGCCGACGGATTTTCGTGCGGCGGGTTGATGTCGGAAAATGCCTCCGGCGACCCGCGCTTCGCCGCCATTGGCATCACGAGCAGCGGGCTCATGGCGAAGAACGACGACCTCTACAAGAAGATTCACACGCCTTTCAAGATCATGAACGGCGGCACCGAAGACATTGCCTACAAGAACGGCTTGAACGACTACGACGCCATCAGCGCGCTCGGTAAGCCCATCCTCTACTTGTCCAAGAACAGCGCCGGTCACGGCGGCGATCTCGGAAACGGTCGGGGCGACTTCAATCAAGTGAACCTGGCGTGGCTCAACTGGCAGCTCAAGGGAGACATGGGTGCAACCGGCAAAGGCTTCCTCGTCGGCGACAGCTGCAAGTACTGCAACAACGCCGGCTGGACCTTCAAATCAGCCAACTTGCCTTAGACGAGGCGCCTTGGCTAGGGCGGCTAGCTAGGGTAGAGACGGGGTGGCGAGGTGGATGGAGAGGAGAGTGGGTGCTTTGGGGATCATGACCAATGGCGACGTCGTTCCACGCGACGCTCGCGTCGTTTTCGTGGGCTGCGGACACGAGCCGCCGCGGCGCGTGTGTGACGTATGCAAGACGAGCCGCCACGCCTTTACGGCGTGCTCGCTTGCGTGCTTGCGCGCGCACCAACGGGCGAAGCACGGCTCCGCCCTGCCCGCCGATAGTGAGCTCCGCGCCCGCCGGACTCAAGCCGAGAGGAACCGGCGCTCCCCCGACGTCTGGAACCTCTTCGCCGAACACCGTGACAGGGTGCAGGCGCTGCTCGCGGCGGAAGGCGGCGGAACGCTGTGCGTGCTGGGCGCCGGCAAGTGCGACGACCTGGATCTGCCACGGCTGGCTCGCCAATTCTCCGCCATTCATTTGGTCGACCTCGACGGCGACGCGATGGAGCGCGCCAGAGACCGCCAGCCGTCGCCGGTGCGCGCCGCCCTCGTGCTTCATGGCGACGTCGACCTGTCCGGGCTCTTGGAGCACCTGGACGACTGGGGCGACGCCTTCCCGGACGAGGCTACGCTACACCGCGCCGTCTTCCGCGCCGCCCGCGCCATTTCAGACGCTCTCGGCGGCCCATTCGACGTGACGCTTTCCACGTGCGTGTTGAGTCAGCTCATCGTCCCATTCCAGATCGCCTGGGCGGCGTCGGAAGAGACCTGGGCCAAGCTGAGCGCCGCCATCACGGCGATCCACGTGGGCACGGTGGTACGCGCCACCGCTCCTGGCGGCGCCGCCTCGCTGGTGTTGGACGTGCTCGCTTCGGGGGACGCGCCCGGGCTAGCCGCCATGAAGGGCCGGCCCGCGCTCGAGCTACGAGCCTTGGTCGACGAGTGGCTGCGAGCCGGCGCCGTCGCGCTGCAGCCCGATCCAGCCGCGCTTTTGACCGAGCTTCGAGAATTGGCCGTCTGTGCGCCGCCCGGCCCGAGCTCGAGCGAACCTTGGTTGTGGGAGAGTGGCGTCGCGACACACCTGGTCTACGCGGTCAGCTTTCGCAAGGCGTGAGGCACAGCACGCGGAGGCGGGACGCAAAGCGGCGGGCAATCGCCGAGCGATTGTTGACCGTGGGTCACATGCGCTCGACTAGCCTGCGGGCATGGCTGAGGTTCTGATCGCTTTCCCCCTGGGGTTCATCGTCTGGTTCTTCACCCGCTACGGGCTCTTCGGCTTCTACACGATTGGACCGAGTGAGCGCGCCGTGGTGACTACGTTCGGGCGGGCCCAGCGCATTGGCGAGGCCACGACGCTCGAGGATCCCATCTCCGAAACGCTGCGGTCGGACGAGCGGGAGCGCTATCGCTACCCCCAGGTTCAGGTCGTAGGGCCCGGCTTCTACTGGAAGCTGCCTTGGCAGAAGGTGCACAAGGTCTCGATAGCCACCGTCACCGTGTCGATCGCCTACGATCCCGAGGACGGCAGCGCCAACCAAGGTGGGCGGGTCTTGGAGGCGGTCACGAAGGATCAGCTCAATACCGGGCTGTCTGGTCAGCTGCGCTTCACTCTGGCCGAGCGCAACTTGTACGCCTACCTGTTCGGCGTCAAGAACCCGCTCGCCCACATCATGGGCTACTTCGTCTCGGTGCTGCGTGACCGCATCGCGAATTTCGAAGCGCCACCCGAGACGCAACCGCTGCCCGACGCCAACCACGGCCCGGACCCGGCCGACGCCGTGCAAGGCATCTCGATCAACGACTTGCGCAAGAACCTACGGGACCTGAACGACCGCATGGACGATCACTGCGCTTCGGCCTCGGCGCGCTATGGCATTCGGCTCGACGCCGCGCTCATCACCGGTATCGATCCGCCTACGGACGTCGATTCGGCGCTGGCCGCCATCAACACGGCGCACAACCACGTTTCGAGCGAGATTAGCTTGGCGCAAGCCGCCGCCGACCAGAAAATCGTGCAGTCTCGTCGCGCGGTCGAGATCGAGACGTTGAACGCGCAGGCCGAGGTAGAGCCGCTGGTGATGATGTCCGAGCAGCTGCGGCAGCTGCGCGCCAACGGCCCGGGCGCGCTGGAAGCGTACGTGCGCAACACCAAGCTGAATTTATTCAAGCGCTCGCGCCAGCTGGTGCTGGTCGGACAGGAAGGGTCGAAATAGACATGGACTTTTTGATCGCCTTTTCCGTTTCTTTCTTCGGCAGCTTCATCGCCATGCCAATCTTCCTGTTCTGGGTCCGCGTGCTCGGCCTGTACGTGGTCGTGCGGGAGCGCGAGTGCGTGGTGTTCGAGTTGTTCGGCAAGGTGCGGCTGACCATCTCCGAGCCGGGCATTCATTTCCCCTGGCTGACCATGGGGCCTTTCGTGGCCCTGGTGCCGATCTTCTGCCGCAAGCGCTCGGTCGATCTCCGGCTCGACCAGGTTTACTTGCGCAGCCAGCCCGTCAACTCGGAAGAAGGCGCGCCCATGGGTATCGGCGTGTGGTGCGAGATGTTCGTCAGCGACCCGATCTCGTTCTTGTACAAAAATAGCGATCCGGTCGGCTCACTCCGCGCCAACGTGTCGAACGCTACCGTGCGTTGCTTGTCGAACATGAAGCTGTCCGACATGCTCGAAAACCGCCACCCCATGAGCCAAGTGGTGCGCGAAGAGGTATCGGCCAAGTCGCGCGAGTGGGGCTACATGCTCGGCAGCACCTACATTCGCAAGGTTCACTTCCGTGACATCGGTATGATTCAGCAAATCGAGCAGAAGGTGGTCAACCGCCTGCGCCAGGTGACGTCGTCGATCCAGCAAGACGGTGCCAACCGCGTGAACGTGATCCGCTCGACGGCCGAGCGCTCGGCCGCCGTCGAGTTCGCGCGCGCCGCCGCCACGCGCCCCCACATCGTGGGCGCAGCCCTCGCCCAAATCGCGAAAGATCCGGTCATCTCTGACGCGCTGTTCGAGCTGTTGGAGACGCAGAACCTGCTGGCTTCGCAGCGGCTCGAGGTCAGCATCGTGCCCCAGGGTACGCAGTTGATCGCGGCGGTTCCCGGTGGCGGCGTCTTCGGCGGCGGTGCCGTGGGGCAATGAGCTTCTTGCACGCGCAGCCGCCCGGCAAAGCGACGCGCTGAACGGAGCACAAGTAGGTAAATGAGCGCGCGCGTGGGTCTAGCAGGGGCCAGCGCGCGGCTCTGAGCGAGACATCGTGCCTCGGAGATGGGGTGAGGGCTTGCGGCAGAGCCCGGGGTCGCGGCTATGCTGAGGGGTCGTTGCTTGGACTTGCCCACCATGGAGGCCGAATGCGCTGGTGTGTTGTCTCCTTAGCTTTGCTCGTGCCCACGTTGGCCAAAGCCCAAACGTCGGCCTCTCCGCCCCCCGGGGCCTCCGCCCCTGCGCCAACGGCCGCGGCCGCTCCCGCCGCGCTGCCAAACTCGCCGGCGCCCATCGCGGCGCCGGCACCCGCACCTGTCGCTGCGCCTGCGACCGCCGCTGCGCCTGCGACCGCCGCTGCGCCTGCGACCGCCGCTGCGCCTGCACCTGCACCTGCGCCTGCGCCTGCCGCTGCGCCTGCACCCGCCGCCCCACCAGCCCCAGCCCCGGTTCCGCTGGCGGAGCGGCGCCAGAGCAACGCGCCCGCGGCCCGGCGGGGCTTTCAAATGCATTTCGTGCCGATGACCGCCCTCATCTTTCCTTTCGGCTTGGCCACCGACGCACAAGGAGACACGCTGAGCGCCCGCTACGCCTGGCAATGGATGCCCTTCGAGATCGGGCTGGGTGCCAAGCTCACCGGCGAGCTGTACCTCGGTGGCTATCTCAACGTGGGCGTGGGCATCGAGGGTAGTGATCTGGCCACCGAAGCGCGCTGCGATGCCGGTGTGGACGCGGTCGACGATGTCTCGTGCAGCGCGTCGAGCGTGCGCGTAGGGCTCGAAGCTCGCTACACCTTCACGCCCGCCGAATCGATGAGCGGCTGGCTCGGCTATGGTTTCGGCTTCACCAGCGCCAGCCAAACCATCAAGGACGCGGGACGCTACTCCGAGACCTCGACGGCTTCCGGGCTCGAGCTCGCGCGGCTGACCGGCGGCCTCGACTTTCGCTTCAAGCGCGGCTTCGGGATGGGGCCGTATGCGATGGCATCGGTCGGCCGCTACACTCACCAGCGCACAGAGATTCGAAACGTCGCCACCTTCTCGGGCGACATCGCCGATCCGGGCGTGCACGTTTGGCTCGCGCTTGGGCTCCGAATGGTGGTTTTTCCATGAAAAACATGCAGTTGGCGATCTTTTCGTGGCTGGCGGCGTTGGCCCTGTGCGGCTGTGACGGCCAGCAATACGTGGGCCCCGACACCGCCCTCCTGACCATTAGCCACGACGTCACGGGCTCGAAGCTGATCGAAGGTTGCAGCTATGTGCCGGTGCTGCTCGGTAGCCAAGTTCAAAAGCGCTACGTCGCCGACGATGAGCTATCCGCGCTCATCACCATCACGCGCTCCGACATCGTCGTCACGTTCGAAGGAGCCGCCGGCGACGGCGTCGAGCCGTTCCGCGTGAAGACCAAAGAGCTAGAAGGCGGCGCGCTCGCGGACGAACCGCCCAGCGGCTACACGGCGGAGCTCGGCTCAGATTGTGCGGTCGAAGATCCTTGAGCGCGCGCCCACGTCAGCGGCAGTGAATGGTGCGGAGCCGGTAACGACACTTGCCTGCATGCTCGGGAGGTGGGGGCGCCGGCACGGGATCGGCCTGCGGTTCGGGCGCGACCGGGCACCCAACGTTGCTAGCGTCGCCGGCCAGCTCCCCGTTGTGGCTGGCATCAGGAACCGGGGATATTCGGTGAAGTTCACCGGTGAAAATCGCGCCTGAGGGCGGTGAAGTTCACCGGTGACGATGGGTATCAGGACGCGGTTTTCTTGCTGCGGCGGGTTGAGCGGGCGGCGGTGAGCTCTTTGGCCTCCCACGAACACGAACAGCGCCTTGCTGCGCGGCTCGGCTCGCGTGCGCTCCCGCAGCAATCCGCCGAGACGCTCGTAACCCATCCGCATGTCGACGGGCTCAAGCGCCACGTAGATGGGAATGCCTTGGCCGATCACGACGCTGCACTCAGTGCCTCGACCACTTGTCGCAACAGCGCAGGATCGAAATCGCGCTCGACGTGAACCTTGGCACCGCCCACCTCAACCACCATATGGCTCGTTGGCACCATCTTGGTCGACTGCGCTGGCACGACCCTCGCGAACACCGGCGCGCTCGCGGCCGGCGCCGCGGCTTTCATCCACAGGTACGCGGTCGACGGCGTTACTCCCATCCGCTTTGCCACTGCTCCAGCTCGCTCCCCCGTTGCCCGAACCTCCGCGATCAACTGCTCCCGTTGCTCAGCCGTGTACCGTTTGCGCATGCCCGTTTTCGGCCTTCCCAACGGCCTCCGCCAGGGTGGGGTCGATGCGGCGGTTACGTTCGTTCGTCGCTGACGAGTCAAACGTAACCCATCCGCGACCGGCGTACGCCTGACGCCGAGCCCGCTGCCTAGACTGGCGTCGAGGAGTGATGTCAGAGCAAAGCGAGAAGGCAGGCGGGCCGCGGGCGAAGCGTTGGACAGA
>Ga0164241_10000624_pt1 | contig 58383 bp, 50 predicted proteins | sample OricomyardsoilBY_FD_108780 | JGI IMG/M metagenome (GOLD analysis project Ga0164241, IMG submission 108780) | Backyard soil microbial communities from Emeryville, California, USA - Original compost - Back yard soil (BY) | ecosystem: Environmental > Terrestrial > Soil > Unclassified | place: USA...
GAGTCGTTGGGTCCCTTTGTTTGGTAGGCCGAGGTTTGTGGCGCGGGCCCCCTCCGGGCTCGCGCATGGCCCGCGCGCGCCGCGCCCAGCTGGGCGCGCAGGGCGAGCTGTAGGGCGCCAGAAGAGCGGGCTTTCCATTGAGTCGCGGGTGTGATCCATGGGTGTCCACGATGGACAGCACGATCAATCGTGCTCATCAGCATGCCGCCGGAGCAAAAGGGGGCCCTCGGAGCACGCCATCGGTCGTTCTCGTGGTGGCCTGACAACCAAGGTTCACTTGGTCGTCGACGCTCTGGGCCTGCCGTTGGTTTTCGAGATCACCGAGGGCCGGCGCCATGACAGCCGGCCTGCAAGCGACCTGGTCAGCGCGCACGGTCAAGCTGCATGCTGGCGGCAAGGCCTACGACTCAGACGCATTTCGCGCGGCGTTGCACTGCCAGGGCTGCTTGCCGGTCATCCCGCTGGTTTGCCAACCTCACGGAGCAGGCACTGCGACGAAGCAGCCACAAAAGCACGTCCGAGCTCCAAGAAGCGATCGAACAGTACGTCGAAGCGAGCAACGAAGCCCCAAGCCGTTTGTCTGGACGAAGGCCGATCAGATCCTGGCCAGCGTTGCTCGCTTCTGCGCCAGGACGATTGAGCAGGCCACTTCTTGAGGCTTTCGCGGACTCAGGACACTAGCTCGACGCGCCGTCACCGGACGCGATCGCTTCACGCATGAACAGATCTTCGAGCGTCTCGTGGCGCGGCACCACTTGCTCCACCGAAAGCTTGGCGGAGAGCGCGCGCTCGAGCACCTGCGCGAGCGCGTCCGCGCCTTCGACCTGCACCACGAGCAGCCCCCCGATCTCTTTGCTGGAGAGACCTTCGGCCGTCAGCGACGCGCGCAGCTCGGAATATTCACCCCTGAGTGTTATCTCCGTACGGCGCGCGTCACGCCGGAGCAGCTCGGCGATGCGTCCGCTGACCACGACCTCGCCCTTGCGTAAAATGGCGACGCGATCGCAGAGCGATTCGACGTCGTTCAGAATGTGGGTGGAAAAGAAGATGGTGCGCCCGCGGCGCCGCTCCTCGACGATCAGGTCCCGTACCTCCTTCCGCCCCACCGGGTCGAGACCGCTCATCGGCTCGTCCAAAATCAGCAGCTCCGGATCGGCAACCAGCGCCGCCGCCAGGCCCGTGCGCTGCAGCATGCCCTTCGATAAGCGCCGCACCGGGCGGTCGGCGGCGTAGGCGACTCCGACCTGCTCGAGCACGCGCCGAGTGCGGTCGCGCGCTGCGGCGGGGCGGAGCCCCGATAGGCGAGCGCACAGCACCACGAACTCGTAAGGTGTGAGGTAGGGGTAAACGTAAGGGTTTTCCGGCAAAAATCCGATGCGAGCGCGAACCTTGCGGCTCGGCACGTCGACACCGAACAGCTGCGCGCGGCCACCAGTCGGCGCGATCAGCCCAGTCAGCACCTTGATCGTGGTGGTCTTACCCGCGCCGTTCGGTCCGAGAAAGCCGAAAATGTCGCCGCTTTCGACGTGAAACGAAATGTCTTTCACGGCCCGAACTCGGCGCATGAAAAACCCCTGTCGGAATTCCTTCTCCAGCCGCTCGACCCGAATCACGGCATCTGTCACGTTACCCGAGGACGGTAGCGCTCATGGGTGACGGGGTAAAGGTGCCGAGTCTCGCAGAAAACGCCTGAGAAAATCGGCCGTTCGGCATTTTTCATCGTTCGGCTAAAGGATGATAGAAAGCGTTGGCGAGAGTGGCTGGTGTCGGTCTGCCGTGCGCTGATGAACCGAGGAAGAACGAGGAAAGATGAAACGGGTAGGATTCGCATCGATTTCTCTGGTGGGATCGCTGTGGGCTGCGGGAGCCCAGGCACAGGAGCCGACGGCTCCGCCCGCGCCACCGCCTGCTCCTCCCACCGCAGCGCCAGCGGCGGCTGCGCCCGCGGCCGCGCCGGCGGCGCCCACGCCAGCGCCTGCCGCGCCCGCGGCCGCTTCCGCCACGCCTGCTCCCGCGGTGTCTGCCAGCGGGACCGCCAGCCTGGACACGGGGCTCGAAGACGACGTCGAAGGCCTCGAAACCAACGACGAGCCCGCGGAGCCGAGCGACTACGAGAGGCGCTGGCGCAAGGCGTCGCTGAACGTCCAAAATAGCATCAGCGGCTCGACCGGTTTGTTGCACACGAGCGAGGCCGGCTCCGGCGCTCCCGGCACGTTCCGCATCTCGCTGCTCGGCAGCTACTTCACGAGCTCGGGCTATCTGTGCAACGCCAGCAGCGTCTGCCCGGTGCCGGGCAGCCCCGGCGCGACGAGCCCCGCCGACGACGAGGTGGACGGCATGGGCACGCACCTCGCGCTGAACGCCACGATCCTGCCCTTCCTCGAAGGCTACCTGGGCTTTCACAACCGGGCCATCACCAACACGCGCGGTCGCCCGCAGCTGCTGCAAGTGCTCGGTGACACGAACTTGGGCGTCAAGGCCTTCATGCCGAAGAGCCCCGATTCGATCTTCTCGGTTGGTGGCGAGCTCGAGCTGTGGCTGCTGAACGGCACTGGCGGCCTCGGGCTCGACGGCGGCGGAACCGGCTTCGTCGCCCGCGCTCTCGGCACGATCGACTTGAACAACCGAGTCAACGCCGCCGACAACATCCCGCTGCGCTTCCACGCCAACCTTGCCTACAAGCTCGACAACTCCGGCCAGATCGTCAGCGGCCTCGAGAACAACGCGCCGCCGGTGGGTCGTGGCACCAAGATCTCGCGCTTGGAACGCTTCGGGCTCGGCATCAACCGCGTCGATTTCGTGAGCATGGCGTTCGCGGCCGAGTTCGATCACCCGCTGATCCGCCCGTTCCTCGAGTGGTCGTTGGATATCCCGCTGAACCGTCAAGATTACACCTGCAATCTGGACGACGTGAAGCTCGCCGGTGAAGGCTGCCTGGGCGAGCACCAGGGCTTTGGTTCTTCGCCGTCGCGGCTGTCGCTCGGCGCGCGCGTGTTTCCGTGGGTCGATCACGGTCTGGCGCTGCTCGGTGCGTTCGACATCGGCACGGGGGCGACCAGCGAGTTCGTCGAAGAGGTGGCGCCCGAGCCGCCCTGGAATCTGTGGTTCGGTGTGGCGTACGCGGTCGACACCGTGCCGCCGGCCCCCGTGATCAAGCGGGTGGAAAAACCCGCCCCGCCGGCGCCTGTCGCCGCGCACCACGCCTACCTGACGGGCGTCGTGACCGAGCGCGGCACGCAAGCACCGATCGGCGGCGCGACGCTGCGCTACGACGGCCGAAACATCACCGGTATGGTGGCCGGCGACGACGGTACGTTCCGCTCGACCGATCTCGAGCCGGGCACCTACACCCTCAACGTCAAGGCGCAGGGTTATCGCGACGGCCAGTGCGTCGCGACCGTCCCCGCCCCGGGCGTGGCGGCGCCTCCGGCCCCCGCCGCCGCGTCGGCCGAGCCAGGCGCGCCCCCGGCGCCGACGGCGCCGACACCGCCCGCCGTATCAACGCCAGGAGGCGTGGCCGCCACCGTCACCGCGGGAGGCGACACCGTCGTCAACGTGATTTGCGAGCTCGAGGGCATGCCCAAGGTGGGCACGATCGTCGGCGCGGTGAGTGACGGCGAAACCGGCATGGCGATCACGGGCGCGCGCATCACCGTGACCGATCCTCTCAACCGCTCCCTCGATCTCTCCGCGGACCCGTCGGGTGGTTTCAGCGTCGGCAATGTCAAGCCCGGTACCGTCAAGCTCTCGGTCGAGGCGGCCGGTTACTTCACGAGCGCCATCGAGGTGCAGGTCGAGGCTCGCAAAGAGGTGCAGGCTCGCATCGCGCTCAACAAGCGACCCACCGTGCCGAACGTCGTCGTCGCCGGCCGCGAAGTGAAGTTGAAGAAAGAGGTGCACTTCCAGCACGACTCGACCGAGATCTTGCCCGACTCCTTCGGTCTGCTCGAAGAGCTGGCGGAGCTGTTCAAGAACAAACCCGACATCCGATTGGCGGAGGTGCAGGGCCACACCGACAACACCGGATCTCCGGTCTACAACCAGCGCCTCAGCCAGGGCCGCGCGCAAGCCGTGGTCGACACGCTGGTGCGCTTGGGCGTCTCCCCTGATCGCTTGGTGGCCAAGGGCTATGGCGCCGACAAGCCGTTGGTCCCGAACAGCACCGACGCGAACCGCGCCAAGAACCGCCGCGTGCAGGTGATGATCCAGCAGAAGTGACGGCGTGGTAGCCCGGCCGCTAAAGACCGGCGTCCGGGCCCGCCGCGAAGCTATCGGCGATTTCACTGGCCGTGAGCGCAGCGCCGTAGATCCGAAATTCCTCGTAAGTTCCCGAAAAATCCGCGTCCGCGACGTAGTTCGAGCGGCCGAGCCAGTTGTTCACGTCGTCGATCGCCGAGAGCGGGCGATCCAAAAAGCAGGCGTTCAGCAGGACGCCGTCTTGGTAGAGCGACATGGTCTTGGACGCTCGCTCGATGACGACGGCGACGTGGGTAAGGACGCCCGAGGGAAGCGGGGCCGGTCCGTTGCAAACGTCTTCGTCGCCGACTCCCTTCTGCGAGTAGGCCAGGCGCAGCACCGAGCTCGACAACATGCGCCCTTCGTCCGGCGTCGAGACGGTCGCCAGAAAAAGATAGCTGGTGCCCGTCCTGCCCTGGGCATCCTCACCACCGGAGCTGTTGCCGAAATCGAAGATACGTTGCCACGGGTCCCCGCCGTCCCAGGTCAGCCAAACCTCGAAGGTAGCGTCGCCGAGGCCCGACACGAGGTCGTCGGGTAAATTCACGTATTGTCCGCTCGGCTCACCGGCGAGCGTCACATGGCCGGCTCCGGACAGCGTCGCGCCCATCACCTCGCCCGGCGCCGCACCTTTCGAATCGCGTACTTTGGTGCCGTCGCCGTCGAAGCTGTAGCGGTGGATGAGCGAGATTTCGAGGGGGCTCACCGACGCCGGCGGCGGCTCCGCGCTCGAGCTGGTGGTCGGAACCGGCATCGGGGGCGGGTCTCGCACCGCATCGACTACATTGGGGTCGCAGCCGAGGACACCGAGCAACATCAGAAGCGGCGCCGTCTTTGCCATCAGAGCTCCACCATCAAGCCGGCGCTCACCAACAGCAGTGGCGCCGCGACCTCGGCTGCGTCTTCGCCAGCGATGCGAACGACGGTCTTGCTCCACGCGTCGATCAATTGTCCCTCGAGCACGAGGCCGAATCCCGGGAGCGGCTGCAGCCAGATCCCGCCGCTGGCGTTGACCAATCCTGACAGGGTGCGCGACGAGGCGTTGCGGTACGGATCGGGCGCGTCGCCCGCGACATCGAGCGCGAGCAGGCCGGCGCCGAGCGACACGAACGGCTGCGCGCGCTGATTCGGCAGAAACCGCGCCACCACGTCGAGCCCGACGATGGTGTGGCGCAGCGTGACCGAGCCCGGATCGCGCACGATGCGTGAGCTACGCCCGAGCCCGACGAAGCCGCCGCGCACGTCGACGGCCAGCGTGTCGCCCGTCCACCGGTCTGGCAGCACCAGGCCGAGGCGCAGAACCGGCGTGAGCGCCTGCTGGCCATCCTGAAAGCCTTCCAGCATACCGATGCCGAGCGTCAGGTTGGTATGGACGCCGCGCGCCGGCGGAGCGGCGGGCGGCAGCGGCACGGGCCGCGCCGCTGGCAGCGCCGTGGGCTCGCGCTCGCGCGTGAGGGCGAGCTCGGCCAAGCGCGCCTTCACCAGCTCGACGGCTTGCACGGCGATGCGGGCAGCCGGGGTAGCGTGCGCGTCATCCTCCGGTTTGAGACGAAGCACGACCGTCTTTCGCAACATTCGGTCGGCGAGCCACAGCTCGGCGCTCGCGTCACGAGCTCGGCCGTTGCGGTCCGAGACCAGCCGCTCAACCAGCAGCACCGAGGCCGGATGCATCTCGTGGCCGGCGGACTCCACCGCTTGCTGCGGGTCTTCGTCCGCGATCGGCATGACCACGACCTCGAAACCGGCTGCGCTCAGCTCACCGCGAACGCGGGTCGTGATCTCGCGCCCTGCGTCGTCGTCGGTCTCGTGCTCGAGCAGCAAGACGCGGTGCCGGTATTGGGCGAGCGCGCTGGTGCTCGTCACGCTGAGCGTCACGAACGCCAGCAGCCGCCGGAGCCACCCCCAGCGTCTCATGGCCCGTGTACGGCCGTGGACTCCTGAGCGAGCTTGCGAGCGGCGGCGGCGTAAGGACCGTTCGGGTAGCGCGAGAGGTACTCGTCCGCCACGGGCTTTGCGGCGGCCGCGCCGCGCTGCTTGTAAAGGAGCATCATCTTGCGACCGAAAGCCTGCGACGCGTAGGCGCCCCGCGGGCTTTCGCTCAGGTAGCGCTCGTACCAGTCGATGCCGCCGCCCCCGCTGTCTTCCGCGATCCGACCGAGGAAGAACGCGGCGTCGCGCGCCGCGCTCGAGCCGGCAAAGCGCTGTCGCTCCGCGAGCAGCACGCGCTTGGCGATCGCGCTCCGCCCTGCGTAACGCGCCGCGTCCGCCAGCGCCGCCAGCTCTTCGAGCGAGCCACCCTTGAGCGTACGATCGAGGCCGCGTTGCTCGGCCTGCTCTAGTACGGCATTGAAATGACCTTCCGCGACCTGGCGCGACCAACCCGGCGCCTCGCGGCTCGAATGACCGGCCGCGCCGGAAGGCAGCGGCAGCGAAGGCAGCGACGTCGGCGACTCGCGCATCTCGAGCTCCGAAGAGGGCTCTTGAGCTGGCGCCGGTGAGGGCGAAGAGACGCTCGCCGTCTCGCCTCCTTCGACCGTGAGCCGGCCCTCTGTCACGCCCCCGAACATGTGCTGCCCCGCGCGGAGCGGAATGCCACTTTGGGCGAGCGGGCCGGTGACGATGACGGAGCCGGTCTCCATTCGCAGATCGAAGCTTTGCGTTTGCTTGGACCAGGTCACGTTGAAGGACGTTCCCGTCACCCGCACGGTGTACGGCCCCGCCGCCACCTTCCACGAAGCCTGCGGCTTCTTCGAGATGTGCACGTGCATGCTGCCGCGCGCGAGCACCACGTCGGCTCCGTGCTCGGTCAGGTTCTCGACGCTGGCTTCCGTGCCGCTGGCCAGGCTAGCCGCCGAGCCGTCCGAGAAACGGATCCGCGTGCCATCGGTCGCGACGATACGCCCGCTCGCACCGACGACGCCGCTCGCGACCTCGAACGTGAGCACGCGCGGCTGTGGCTGCAGCAGCAGCGCGACAGCCAGAGCGGCCCCCAGCACCACCACCCCACCGCCGAGCCACCACTTCGACGACGCGCCGTTCGGCTTCGCCATCCGTGCTTCGAGCCGGGCGAATCCAGCGTCGTCGGAAAGCGGCGAATCGCCGTGCAGCTCGCGCCGGGCGAGCCGAATCAGCTCGGCCGTCGGCTGGTCCACTTCTTCCACGTTCATTGAGGCTCTTCCAACGAGGTGACTTCGAGCTTGCTCAAGTAATCAACTAAAAACGGATCTCGTTGAGCAAAAAAGGTGACCCTTTCCCAAGCTCTCGTGAAACAGCGGCGGGCGGTGGGGACCGATACGTCGAGCGCGGCCGCGACCTCGGCCGCTTCCATGCCTTCCACGAAGCGCAGCACGAAAGCGGCGCGGTCGCGCTCGTTGATGCGGTCGAGGGCGCGATAGAAATGAATCAACGCATGACGCGCGCTCGTGTCGGCGTTGACGACGCGTAGGTCGGGCAGCTCGGCGGTGCGCGACAAGCCGACCCAACGCCGCACGCGCGCACGGCGGATCTCGTAGCGCACGGTGCGGATCGTGATCGCGATCACGAACGCTTTGAGCGCCACTGGATCGCGTAGGGTGTGCACGCGCTGGAACAAGCACAAGAAGACGTCTTGGACGATGTCTTCGACGTCGTGCTGGGGGCCGAGCGAGCGGCGCAGGATGCGGCGCACGAGCGGGGCGAAGCGTGTCCACGCCACGCGCGGCGCGGTCGCATTCTTTTCGATCAACGCGCGCGCGAGCGTCGCGTCGTCAGCGTCGGCCAACGCTACGCGCGGCCCTGCCACCGGCGTCGAGAGCGCTCCGTCCGGAGAGGCTTGCGTGGTTGCCGAAGACGCCAAGGGATGTTGCACGGAGCCCAGCGCAGCGCGGTGTGCGCTCAACGCCGTGAGCCACGAGCCTCGTCATTCTGGGGTACGGCAATCGCTCCGGCAATAACTATTTTCCCTACGTTTGGTTTCCTGTGCGCACCGCTACCACCGCCGCGCACCGGTGATTTTAGGCGATCTCGCGCCGCGTCGAGCGTGCGTTCAGCGCACACGCGCGCGCCATGCGTCGAGCGCGCGCATGTTACCGAGCGTATCGGCCCAGCTCATGGCCGGCCACGGCGCTTCGAGCACGCCCGCCTGTTCGATCGCGCCCGCGACGAGCTCCGCCTGTATCGCGTAGGTGGGGCGCTCGGTACGGACCGTCACGACGTCGTCGGGCTGACCTTCACGCACCACGACGAAGCGTGTTTCGAGGCCTTGCCGAACGCCCTGCGGGATCCACGGGTTGGGCAGCACGATTCGACCGAGCTCACCGTAGAGCACCGTTTCGGTGCCGACCTCGTGGTGGACGGCGCAGGTCAGCGTCGCGGTCAGGCCCGACTCGAAGCCGAGCAGCGCCGTCGAAATTTCGTCGGCACCGGTCGGCCCGAGCAAGCCGACGGCTTCGAGTCGCGTCGGCTCCGCGAACGGCGTGCCCTGCGACAACCCCGCTAGCAGCCGCGCCAAAGACATACAGTAGCCGCCGACGTCCAAAATTCCGCCCCCGCCGCGCTCCAGATCGAACAGGCGCCCGAGCGGCTCGCGCGGTGCACGAAAACCAAAGTCGGCCTTGATGTGGCGTAGCTCGCCGATGTCGCCGCGCCGCAGCCGTTCGAGCAGCGCGCTCAGCAGCGGGTGACAGCGGTACATGTAGCCCTCGAGCAAGAACACGCGGCGGCGGCGGGCCGCGTTCAAGACGCGCGCGGTGCTCGCCGCGTCGACGGTGAGCGGCTTTTCGCACAATACGTGCTTGCCCATCTCGATGCACGCGAGCGAGCACGCTTCGTGCATCGAGTGTGGAGTCGCCACGTACACCACGTCGACGGACCCGTCGTCGAGCAGCTCGTTCAGGGTGGCGGACGCGCGCGGCAGCCCAAAGCGCGTCGCGAACGCGGCGCTCTTTTGCGGTGACGAGCCGAGCGCGTTCACGACCTCGCAGCGCGGAGAGCTGCGCAGCGCTTCGCAGAAGTCGGCGGCGATGCCGCCGGTGCCGATCACGCCGAAACGCACGCGACTCATGGCGCCGACAGCTTGTAGACCACGGTGTGGCGGTAGGTGGCGCCGGGCTCGAGGATCACCTCGTTCTTCCACGCCGGGACGTTGATCGAGTTGGGAAACTTCTGCGATTCGAGGCAGAGCCCGGCGTACTGCTGGTAGCGCACGCCGCCCTTGCCCGACTTGCTGCCATCCAGATAATTGCCGGTATAAAACTGCACGCCCGGTTGGTCGGCGGACACCTCCAGCACGCGGCCGGTCGCCGGATTCTTGACGCGTGCGACAGGCCGAAGCGCGTGCGGGTCGCCGTTGACGATCCAGTTGCTGTCGAAGCCGACGGGGGTGCCGCCGGCCTCCTTCAAGTCTTTGCCGATCAGCTTCGGGGTCGTAAAGTCGAACGCGGTGCCCTTGACGTCCTTGACCTTGCCGTCAGGCAGCGGATCACCGGGCGTGTAGCGGTCGGCGAACAGCGTGAGCTCGTCGCCGGTGATCAGCCCCGAGTCGTGGCCACCGAGGTTGAAGTAGCTGTGATGCGCCATGTTGACGATCGTCGTCTTGTCCGTCGTCGCGTCCATCTCGACCTTCAGCTCGTTGTCGTTGGTGAGCGTGTAGGTATTGTGAGCAGTGACGGTGCCAGGAAAGCCCTCTTCACCGTCTTTCGAGACGTACGTGAGCACCAGGGCGGGGCCGCTCTCGGTTTCGCGAGGCTCGGCGCTCCAAACCACCTTGTCCCAACCGACGTTACCGCCGTGAAGGGTGTGCTTGCCGTTGTTGGCGTTGAGCTTGAAGGTTTTGCCGTCGAGCGCGAAGCGCGCGTTCTGGATGCGGTTGGCGACCCGCCCAATCACGGCGCCGAAGTAGGGCGAGCCGCTCACGTAGTCTTCGAGCTTGTCGAAGCCGAGCACGATATCGGCCATCTTTCCCGTCTTGTCGGGCGCATGCAGCTCCGTAACGATGCCGCCGTAGTTGGTGATCTTGGCGACGAGCCCGTGGGCGTTGGTGAGGGTGTAGAGCTTGACCTCCGTGCCGTTGACGGTGCCGTAGCTGGCTTCGACGATGGCGCGTGGCTTGGCGCTGGGGCTCGCCGGCACCTCGGTCACTGCCACCGCGGCAACCGGAGATGGCGCGGGAGCAGGCGCCGACGCGGGCGGCGGCGGAGAGGCGGAACAGCCCGTGGCGCCGGCCAAGGCCGCGACGACAAGGCTCGAAAATAACAGAGAACAGCGATTTATCATGGGATGGTGCGCCTCGAAGCAGGTGCGGCCCGAAGTGTAGGTGCCGCCGCGACGGCGATCTGCGTCAAAAATCGCACCGGCCCCGCCCCGCACCGGGGAGCTTGCGCGACGAGGCGCGACCCGGCATTGCTTGGCGATGAGTCGAGTGGACCTGCTACTCGAGCAGCAGCGCGCCTCGAACGCCAGCGGCGTCACGCACTTCGAAGCCTTTCGGACCCACCGCGCGCGCACGAGCCGACTGATCGCCGACGCCGCCGCGGCCCCCGAGCCGACGCTGTGCGTGCTCGGCGCCGGCAACGCCTACGACCTCGAGCTCGAGGCGTTGCTTGGTACATTCAGTCGCGTGCATCTCGTGGACATCGACGTCGCGGCGGTGGAGCGGGCTCGCGCTCGTGTGCCGGAAGCGCTGAGCGCCCGCTTGTTCACGCACGCGCCGCTCGATTTGTCGGGAATGTTTCACGACCTCGAGCGCTGGGCGCGCATGCAGGTGACGCCTCGAGAGCTGATGGCCGCGCCCGCGACAGGGACCCGGCGCATCGCCGACTCGCTGCCGGGCCCGTTCGACGTCGTGGTCTCGAGCTGCCTGCTGACCCAGCTCCAGCTATCGCTCTTGAACCTGCTGGGCGATCATCATCAGTTGTTCGCGGCGCTGCGCGAGCTCTTGACCCTCACCCACCTGCGGACGCTCGCGGCGCTGACGAAGCCCGACGGCCGCGCCCTGCTCGTGACCGATCTGTGTGAAGCGTCGGCGTTCCCCCCCGGACGGCCACGTGGCGACGACGATCTGGCGGCGTTGATGGCGGAGCTCGTCGCGGCGGGACACGTCATTCACTCCTCGCACCCGCAGCTGATCCGACTCACGCTCGCCCACGATCCGTTGTTGTCGCGGGCGTTCGCTCCCGCCGAACAGAGCGCGCCGTGGCTCTGGCACAACGGCCCCGAGCGTCGCTTCCTCGTCTACGGGCTCACGCTGCCTCGCAAGCCGCTTCCGGCGCCTACCAGTGATAAGTGACGCCGGCGTTGATGAAGTTGAGGTCCTGCTTCTCGCCGGGTAGCAGCGATCCGTCGGCCAACACCGGGTTGCCGTTCCCATCCAAAACCGACTTGGGCGCGCCGTACCAGCGGGCCATGAAGCGGAAATAGTCGAGCCCGAGCACGACGCTGTCAGTCAGATGATAGTAGACGGCCCCCGAGATGCCGATCTGCTGGTGGATGACGCTCATCGACGTGTCCAAGCGGTCGCTGCGCAGCTGATCGGCGGACGCGACGCCGCCGCCCGCCGCGATCTGGAATTGGCCGACCATGACCGCGCCCTGGCCGTAGATGCCGGTGAAAGTGCGGATTTCGCCGGTCTTGGCCACGGTGGCGCTCGTGTTTTGAAGCACGTAAGTCATGCCCACGCCCCGACCGCGAAACGCGGCGGCGCCCAAGCGCACGGGGCCGACTTCCAGGCGAGCACCACCGGCAACGCCCCACACCGACGTCGACTCCGGCGTCGGTACGGTCGTGGTCGTCGTTCCGCCCATGCCGTCGGGCGTGCTCACCTGCCTCTGTTCCACGCGTGCCAGCGGCTGATACATGCCTTCGACGCCGAGCTTGAGCAGGCCAGTGCCGCCGAGCTTGGTTTCGAAGGTCAGTGAGCCCTCCGGGCGCAGTAACGGCGCCCGCTTCCACGCGCCCGTGCTGCCGGTGCCCAGAGGCATGTCCGGCAGCACGATCGGATCGTAAGCGCCGACGTGGAGCTGCAATCCGCCGAAGCTCGGCGTCGAGTAAGAAAAGCCGGCAGAATAGCCAGGATATGCCACGCCCGTGCCGATATGACCGCACGCAGGCCCGAGCTCGTCGGTGCAAGGCAGACCGACGCCATAGCCGTGTCCGTACAGGTGATCGATCTCGGTCGACATGCGGCCGAACCAGCCGAAGGTTCTGCCCACCGTCGCGCTGCCCCAAGGCCCCGTGACGCTGAAGTAGCCTTCGCGCGTCACCGGGATCACCGCCGTCCACTTGTCGCGACCGGGGCTCTCGACCGTCGACCAAATCGAGATGTAACCCTTGATGCGCGTCGTCGGGGTAAGCTCACGCACGATCCCGAAGCCGAGCACGTTGCCAACCAGGCCGCTGCGGATGCGCGCCGCGAAGTACTTGCCGTTCTCGTCGGCTTGCTCCGAGCTCTTCCAGCCGACGTCGGGCGTGCGCGAGGGCCTGATCGTCCCCATCACGTCGTGATCTTTGCCGGCCGAGCCGGGAGTCGGGCTCGGGAAGTCGTCGCCCTGACCAACGCTCAGAAACGCGTTGACGCGACCGTCGAACGTGAAATGCCAGCCGCCCTGATCGAGCAGCGTGACCTCGGCGGCGGCCGGCTGGCTGCAGAGCATCGCTCCGACGAAGCTCAGCCCGAAACAAGCGCCGCTGCATCTCAGGTTTTTCAGGATATTCACGCGATTACCTCGAGGTTTCACAGTCTTCAGTGAACGAACGCCGCCGCCTACCAGTGGTAGGTAGCCCCCGCGTTGATGTAGTTGACGACCTGGCGCTCCGGGGCATGTCGGCCCGTCACCGCCATCGTCGTCGGGTCTACGATGGGCGCTCCATACCAGTCCGTCTGAAAACGGAAGTAGTCGAGCCCGAGCACCAGGTTGTCCGATAGCCCGTAGTAAACCGCGGCCGACAACCCGGTTTGACTCTTGGCATTACTGAGCGACCCGTTCGTCTTGTCCGCGTCGAGCTCGTCGACGCGCACCTGGCCGGCGCCGGCCGCGAGCTGCACCCGCCCGAGCACCAGCGCCGCCTGCGCGTATAGCCCCTTGAAGAAGCGAAGCTCCTTCGTGGACGTGTTGAAGGCGACGGGCGAGTTTTGGAGCGCGTAGTATTGGCCGAGGCCCTGGCCCATGAACGCGGCCGCACCGAAGCGCACCGGCCCGACCTCGACACGGCCGCCGGCGGCGGCGCCCCACACCTTGGAGGTGACTGTATCGGCGACGCCCGCCTCGTCGACGGTGCCGCGCGCGACCGGCTGCCACATGCCCTCGAGCTGCAGCTTCAGCAGGTTCGTGGCACCCAGCTTTTGCTCGAACGTGAGCGCCCCCTCCGGGCGCGGCATCGGGGCGCGGTTCCAAGCGCCGAGCACGCGGACCGGGTCGAAGATACCGACTTGGAGCTGCACGCCCGCGAGCTTGGGCGTCGCGTAAGAGAAGCCGGACGCGAAGCCGGGGAACATCACGCCGGTGCCGATGTGGCCGCAAGTCGGCCCCTGAATGTCGCCGCACGGATTGCCGAGCCCGAAGTTGTGCCCGTAGTTGAAGTCGATCTCCGTCGAGATGCGTCCGAAGAGCCCCAGCATGCGCCCGGCGTTGAAGGCGCCCCATGGCCCGTCGAAATTGACGTACCCCTCGCGCACGTCGAGCTCGGAGGTGTACGACCGCGAGCGATCATAGCTCTCGGCGTGGCCCCAAAGCGCGATGTAACCTCTGACCTTCGTCGTCGGAGTCAAGTCGCGCACCATGCCCAGGCCGAGGATGGTGGACATGAAGCCGTTTCTGCCGCGGACCGCGAAGTACTCGTTGTCGACGTCGTCTTGTTCGGTGTTTTGGCCGGCCGCGCCCGGCGCCCCCTCACCGACGATGCTGTAGCTCGAGCCCGGCGGCGGAGTCGGAAAGTCTTCACCGAACCCGAGGCTCGCGAAGGTGTTGATTCGCCCTTCCGTATAGAGCCGCCAACCGTTCTTCTCGGCCACCGTGAGCTCGGCGCGCGCAGCGGCTGACCACAGCATGCACACGCCAAGAGTGAGGGCACACGCCGCCCCACCCCGACTACAGATCTGACTGCTCACGCAAACACCTCGCGACGCTGGAGCCGTAAAACTAGGCGCAACGGCTCAGTTGGAGGTTACGTCGGTAACCACCAGCGAGATCCATTGCCCGTTGTATGCCTTCGTGAAGTCGAACGTGGGGTTCTTCTCCTTCGCTTTGGCCTCGACGTTCATGATCACGATCGGCGCGTTGCAGGTGCCGCCGTTGTTGTTCGGCCCGCAGTTCTTGATCATGCTGCAGTTCGAATCGGCGGCGACGAGGCGGATGGTCGTGCCGCCGTTGGCCTGGATTTTGGCCGTGTAGTCGAGGCCGTACGTGGTGTGGTCGGATTTGCCGGGAGGGCTCACGGCGTTGAAGAAGTAGTCCTTCGCGGGAGACGCGACCCGCGCCATGTAGACGTTGTAGTTGTTGCCGCCCTCGGGCTTACCGCCGTCGCTGAAGCCATCGGCAGCGGGCGACGCCTTCGAGCTCTCTTGATCCTTGCCGCCCGGGTAAGCCTTGGCTTCGACCTCGCCTTGTACGTGCAGGGTGAGGGTGTAGAGCTTGGCGGGATCGCCGCCCAACGTGACGGTGCGATCGGTGGTGATGACACCCGCGAGCGGATCGGTCGGATTGCCGCCCGGGCAACCGTTCGTCTTCGTCTGGCACACGAGCGGATCGGTATCGGCGAGACACGGGCAGAGCATCATCTGCCCGCTCAACGGGCCCCCGACCTCGGTCAAAACGTCGGGACCGGTGCCGGCGGCGCCTGCTGTCGCGCCGCCACCGGTGCCGGCGGTGACGGCGCCGCCGGAGCCGCCGGTTGCCGCCCCGCCCGAGCCGCCCGCCGTGGCGCCGCCAGAGCCGCCCCCGCCTGTGGCGGCGCCCCCCGTTTCCGGCATCCCTCCCGTCGAGCCCCCGCCACCAGAGCCACTCACCGCCGCGCTCCCGGAGGTGCCGACGGGAGCACCACCCGCGCCACTGCCGGCCGTCTGCTGAGGACCGGTACCGGCGCTGCTCTGGCCGGCGGCCGAGTTACCGACGACCGGTGGCTCGGCCTCGGCGCCGCAGGCACTCACCAGGAGTGGCACGGCTAGGGCACAGCACAAGGCACTGAGGGTGAGCGCAGTCGGGCTCGCGGGTTTCGTCAAGGGCGGTTTCCTCCGAGATGGATCCAGTGGCACGCGCGAGCTCCGAGCGGCCGCAGGGCGGCGCGACGCGGAGCAGGCGTGTCGTTAGGTGACGTTCACCGCGCCCCACGCTTCAGAAAAACCACTGTCGCTGAAACAAGCACCCTGCATCACCCAGAATGGTGATGATTATCTGCTCATGGTCGGAGTTGGAATTGTCGACCGGCAGTAGAAACGCACCGCTAATTTCAGCCAAAAACGCCTGGTTTTAATGGGTATGCAACGCGACACCTCGCGACCCGAGGCGATTTTCCCCCATTTTCTTCGAGAAAATTGCGTGGTAAGAGGTGCTTCCCAACTAGCGGCGAGCTGGCGGCGCTGCCGATTTCGTTCGCCCAGCGAGGAACCCATGCTGCGAGTCGAAGCCTCGAATCTTCCTAGTCCTCGCGGCATTCCGCGGCCCCGGCGGTTGCTGCCCAACCCACCCGGCACCACACGCCGCGGCGCGAGCAGCGCGCGTCACGAGATGCTGCCCCCCCCCGAAGAGCCGACGCAAGTGCGACGTGCCCCTTCGGCGTCGCGCACCTCCATCGTCGACAACGAGCTTTGGACCGTGAAGCTCGAGCTGGGCGACGAAGAGATCGCCAAGCTCTACGGGCAAGGCATGGCGCGCGGCGCCGTCGTCTGGCGCAAGGGCATGGTCGAATGGCGGCCGCTGCTCATCACGCCCGAGTTCAAGAACATCCTTCGGCGCACGCGCATCACGGTGCCGCCCTCCGCCCCGCCGGTCGCGCCCGTGCCGCCGGCTTTGTCGGCCCCGCCCGAAGAGCTCACGCTTCCTCGGCCCGCGCGCTTGCCCGAGAGCATCACGCCGGTCGAGTACGCCCCGTCGCCGTTCTCGACGATGGCGCCGATGGCGGCCGACGTCGAGATGCCGCCGCCTCGCACCCGGCGTCCGATGGAGCTCGCGGCGGTGGCGATCGGCGCGTTCGCGCTCGCCTGGATCGGACACGCCACCTTGAGCGGCGACGACAGCGGCGACGCGACCCGCAGCCTGAGCGCGGCCGCGGGCGTGACCACCGCGCCGGCCTCGACGCCGCCGATATGCGAGCCCACGACCAGCTCCGCCTCCAGCACGTCCGCGGAAAAGCCTGGAATTCGCACCGTATCCGTCGCCGACCTCCCCTTGGCCGGCAATCGCGGCGACAGCCGCGCATCCGTGCACGCAGCTGCGGCCACCACGCCGGCCCACGCATCGGCGAGCCACGCCGCCCGTTCGACGCCGGCGGTCGCTGCGCCCGCGCCCGCGCCCGCCGCGCCCGTGGCCGCGCCCGTCAGCCCCAGTCGCTCCGATCTCGTGTCGGCGATGTCGGGGGTTGCTCGCGCCTCGAGCGGCTGCGGAGAACGCGGCGGCCCGGTACGGGTCGTGGTGACGTTCGCGAGCTCGGGCGTCGCTCGCAGCATTCAAGTCTCGGGTTCGGACCTTCCCTCCGCCACGCGCTCCTGCATCATCAGCGCGGCGTCGCGGGCACGGGTCTCCGCGTTCACCGGCGATCCGGTCACGGTCTCGAAGGCGCTCTAGCTCGTCATCGCCGCCGCGAGCTTCATCGCGGCTCCGCTCAGGCCGGCGCCTTCCACACGCCTTCGATCGGCTTGACGTTCTTCTTTTCGAACTTCTCGGCGGCGAGCTTCGAGAGAGGATCCGCGCCCAGGTACGCTTGCGCGACCGTCACCCACAAGTCGTTGTGGCTGCGCAGGTCGCCTTCGAAGTTGTAATACGATCCGTGGGTCATGCCGAGCGCCTTGCCGCCGAAGACGAAGCCGGGCAGCGGCTGACGACTGTGCGTCGTTTCAGCGACCTCGGTGACGTACGGAACCACTGTGTGATCGAGCAAGCTATTGCCGTACGAGTCCTTGGCGACTTTCAGCTTGTTGAGGAGCGCGGCGTGCTTGGCATTGTACCAAGCCTGAATGTTCCCCAAAAACTGCAGCAGATCGCCCATGGTTCCGACCGGCGACGAGCTACCCGACGAGAGCCTGCCATCGGTGACGAGGTGGCTCGTCGGATGGTGCATGTAGATTGCGTCGGGGCGACCCGGGTACTGGCCTTTGAACGACACGTGGTTCGTGCCGGGTGACCACTGAAACGTCGCCACGCGCCGCAGATCGCACTGAAACGCGGCGATGATGATGTCCATGTGCAGGTTGCCGACCTGCTCGTGGAGGGCTTCGTCGGAAGCTTTCTGCATCGGTGGGTTGTTGGGATCGTCGGTGTAGTCGAACTTGGAGCCCATCGAGCCGACCGCGGCCGCGTCCGGCTTGGCCGGCGCGACACAGCCTTGCATCGTGACGACGCCACTGTCGATCTGGGTTTGGAGCTGGGTCTCGATGCTGCGGATAGCGGCCGCGTGACTGTCGATCTTGGCCTTTTCGCTGGCGGGCGCGAGCCTTTCGAGGGTGTCGAGCTCGGTGAGCGCGTAGTCGAGCACGCTCTTACGCATCTTCACCGCCTTCAGCAGCTCGGCCTGATTGCCGTCCGTCGCGCCGCCGGGCATGAAATCGGCGAACAGGCTCAGATACAGCTGCAGCGGGCTCAGCTCGGGCAGCAGCGGCGTGGCTTCGGTGACGTTACCGCCGTCGGCGGCGGCGATGGAGCGCGTGGCGTGGCCGTAAGATAGGCACTGCGTCGAGGTCTCGCGCGAGTCCACCCGCGCGTCGCAGATCGCATTGATGTAGCCGGGGCCTGGTGTCTGCAGGTCGGGCACGTTCTTCAGGAACACCTGATCGAACGACGGACCACCGGCGACGCCGTCGTCGTGCTCACCGCCGTTGGCGCGCGTTCCGGGTACCCGGCAGCCGGTCGTCATCATCGGCGTACCGGATTCGTGGCCGCCGCCTATGCCGGAGTTGAAGGGCTGGTGAGTGAAGCCATAAAAGACGCTCATGTCGTCCTTCAGGCCTGCGTCGATGAACGGTTGAATGATCTTCGAGGCGGTGTAGCTCGCGCCGGTGCCGGTCGGTTTGAATAGGTAGCGCACGGTGCCGACCGGCCAGTGCGTCATCAAAAACCGCGGCGGCGACGTGGCACCGGCCGCCGACGCCACCATGTTGTCGAGCAAAACGCGCAGGCCGACGGCGCCGCCGACAGCGGCCAGAAAAGAGCGTCGAGCGAAACGAAAAGACTTCATTTGACACCTGCCGTGCGCTGCCCGAGCGTGCTCGAAATCGCGACTTGTTCGATGAGATCGCTGAAGCTCTGGCCCGTCTTGGAAAAGCTCGAAGCGATGGTTTGCGTGGCGCAACCGGTCACGCTCACCGACTGCTGCGAGGCGCCCTCGTCGGGGACCTCGGCGATAGCGTAGAGCATGACGTTCTTCGCCATGCAGGCCGCGAAAGCGCCGCCCCCTGCCAGCACGTCTGCCATCTCGGTCGCGGATTGGACCTGCGCGCCGCCAGCGTTGGGCGGCAACGTCACGGAGGCGTCGATCGGGCGTCCCTTGGCATCGGTCGCGGTGAACCGGCCCACGCTATCGAAGTTCCCCAACGCCAGCCCGTAGGGGTCGAACCCGGTGTGACAGCCACTGCACGGCGGAGTGCTGGTTCGGTAGGCTGACTTCTCGCGCTCGGTAGCTTCCGACAACATCGCGCTGGCGGCCGCGATCTGACTCGACAGCGCCTCCGGAAACGCAGGATTTTCGGCGCACAGCAGCGCCGCGTTGACGAGCAAGCCGCGCCCGACGACCGACGGTGTGTCGGGCCGCGAGCGGGACGTGAGAAAGCCGAGGTTCGTCAGCATGCCGGCTCGATTCGCCGGCAGCTCGACGGCTCCGAACCCGTCTGCGTCGAGGCCGCTGGTGGGGGCCGGCACACCGTAGAGAGCGGCGAGCGTGGCGTTGATGGTCGAGGTTCGCGCCGTGAGCAACGAGCCGAGCTTCGGGCTCCACAGGTTGGTCTTCAGAAACAACTCCGACTCGTGCTGCATCGAGTTGCGCACGGCGGGCGTGAAGTCCGGCGTATCGACGATCACGGTCTCGAGCCCGTACAGGCCGAAGTACGAGAACATCGCGTCTTGCAGGTTTTGCTTGGCGGTCGGAGTCGCCAAGATCCGCTTCACGTGCGCGCCGATTTGCTCGGCGCTGGCCAGAGCGCCCTGGGCCGCCGCCTCGAGCAGCGGCGCGTCGGGCGGCGCATCGGTCAAGAAGAACGAAAGCTGACTTGCCACCTCGTGCGGCGTGAGCGCGCCTGCCTGAGTCGCGTCTGGACCGAGCTCGGTGCGATACAGGAAGTGCGGCGATTCGAGCACCGCATACACGCCGTACTGCAGCTGGTCGGAGGCGGTGCCGCCGGCGGCCGCCACGTCCGTGAGCACCTTGCCGAGATTGGCCTTCTCGGCGTCGTTCAGCGGGCGACGAAACGCCCTCTCCGCCAAGGCGAGCACGAACGTCTTGGCGCACTCGGCGGTCGGGGCGGCGCCGCAGTTGGTCGCCGTCGCCGCGTTCGCGAGCACGTACTTGCCGACGTCGGCCGCAATTTTGTCGGTCTTGGCCCAGCTCATATCCGTGAGCTGGGAGCCCTCGCGCGCGCTGGCGAGCGGAGGAAACGTGCGGTGCAGCGAGTCACCGATCTCGTAGGTTGTCGCGATCGTTGCGCCGAGCGTCGGGTCGGTGAGCGCGGTGACGGCGTTCGAAATCTGGTTGAACGACAGCCGCACCACGCGCTTGTGGAGCGGCACGTCGGTGCCCTCGCACGGTCCAAGGTCGGTCATGCCGGTGCCGGCGGCGGAGCTACTGCCACCGGTTGCGGCGCTGCCGCCGGCGGCCCCACTCGTGCCGGCGCTGGCTCCTGCGGATTGACCCGCTCCGGGAGTGGCGGCGCCATCTCCACCCGTGCTTCCACACGCCGCTGTCAGCGCCAGCACGGAGGAGAGCAAGCCCATTTGGTGCGCCGCGGCGCGGCGCCAGGAAAGCTTTGCCATGTTCGAGTCCGACCGCGAACGACTTCGCAGCAGCTCCTTTGCAGCTTTCTAGGTGTCGCCCCGCCCCGGCCGCGGATCAACTATCGGCGCGACGTCCAAATCGCGCCGAAAATGGAATTTTACGCTAAGCCTCGTCGTCGGACTCGTCAGGCGGGGTCGCGGCGTGGCGCTCGGCGTCGACCTCGCGCAGCAGGTCGGAGACGCGACGATGCGCATCAGGCCCTACATCGTAGTGAAAGCGCAGCTCCGGCGCCCGCTTCAGCTCCAGGCGCGGGGTGATCGCGCGCCGCAGGCGGGGTGCGGCGCGGCGCAGGCGATCGACGATGCCCTTGCGCTGCCGCTCGTCGTCGTCCGCGACCAAGAGCCGTACGCCAATCTTGGCGATCATCAAGTCGTCGGAGATCTCGACGTCGGTGATGACCACGGCCGCGAAGCGCGGATCGTCGACCTCGCGCCGGAGCACCTCGGCAAAGTGCCGTTGAATCAGCTCCGCGACGCGCTTCGTGCGCCGGCCATCACTCGGTTGCCCGACCATGGGTCAGCCGTCCTTCTCGCGGTCGCCCGCGCGCGACAATGCCTGCTCGATGCCACCACGGATGCCGCGACCGCCGGCGCCGAACGTCACGATCTCGGTCGCGACGTCGGCGAGCACGGCGTCGCTCGCCTGCTCGGCCGCGCGCGACACCGCCGACAGCACCTCCGAGCAGCGCGCGGCGTCGCCGGACACGACGGCGACGCCCAGGGTCGCCACCTGATAGCGCTCGAGATCGCCGACCTCGGCGATCGACACCGGAAAGCGCGCGCGGACACGATCTTTGAAGCTCTTCACCACACGGCGCCGATCTTTGAGCGACGCGGCTCCGGGGATCTGAAACACCAGCCTTAGTACTCCAATGAACATGTCCGCGGACAGCTGCCCGCTCAGAGCGTCTGCTTGACCTCTTCGACCTCGAACGCCTCGATGAGATCGCCCTCTTTGAACTCCGAGAAGCCGTCGAGGCTGACACCGCACTCGAAGCCCTCTTTGACTTCCTTGGCGTCGTCCTTGAAGCGCTTGAGGCCGCCGATCTTGCCCGTCCAAATCGTGGCGCCGTCGCGCGACAGCCGCGCGCCGCCCGCTCGCTTGATCACGCCTTCGATCACCATGCAGCCGGCGACCGCCCCCGCCTTGCTGGTCTTGAAGACCTGGCGGATCTCGGCCTTGCCGATGTTCTTTTCGACCATCGTCGGCGCGAGCAGGCCCTCCATCGCCGCCTTCACCTCATCGACCACGTTGTAGATGATCGTGTAGTGACGGATCTGCACCTCTTCTTTTTGCGCGAGAGCGGCTGCCTTGCCGGCCGGGCGCACGTTGAAGCCGATGATGATCGCGCCGGCGGCGACGGCCAGGTTGACGTCGCCTTCGGTGATCGCGCCCGCCGCGGAGTGCACGACGCTCACCTTCACCTTTTGGGTGGACAGCCGAGTCAGGGCGTCGGACACGGCTTCGACCGAGCCCTGCACGTCCGCCTTGATGATCAGCTTCAGCTCGGCCTGCTCGTTTTCGGCCATGGCCTTGGCGAGGTCTTCGAGCGTGGTGGCGCGCGCGCCCGTGCCGGGAGCGAGGCTCTTGCGCGTCTTGATCTTGCGGCTGTCCGCGATCTCCTGCGCCTTCTTCATGTCGTTGAGCACGTGCACCGGATCGCCCGCGCTCGGCACGTCGGCCAGGCCGATCACGACCACTGGCGTCGACGGACCAGCGCTTTCGAGCTGGTTGCCGAGCGCGTCGTGCATCGCGCGGACCTTTCCGTGAGCACCGCCGGCCAAGATCACGTCACCGCGGTTCAGGGTGCCGTCCTGGATCAGGATGGTCGCCACCGGGCCGCGCCCGCGATCGAGCTCCGCCTCGACGACCACGCCGCTGGCAGGCTTGTTGGGGTTGGCGCGTAGCTCGAGCACCTCGGCTTGCAGCGCGAGGGTCTCGAGCAGCTTGTCGATGCCGAGGCCGGTCTGGGCCGAGACCTCGACGTAGAGCGTGTCGCCGCCCCACTCTTCCGCGACTAGGCCGGACTCCGATAACTGGCGCCGCACCCGTTCCGGGTTGGCGTCGGGCTTGTCCATCTTGTTCACGGCGACGACGATCGGCACGCTGGCGGCCTTGGCATGGGCGATCGCCTCGCGTGTCTGGGGCATGACGCCGTCGTCGGCCGCCACCACCAGCACGACCACGTCGGTCGTGCGCGCGCCGCGGGCACGCATGGCGGTGAACGCCTCGTGACCAGGCGTGTCGAGGAAGGTGATCAGGCCTTGGGAGGTCTGCACCGAATAGGCGCCCACGTGCTGGGTGATGCCGCCGGCTTCGCCGCTGACGACGTTGGCCTTGCGGATCCGGTCGAGCAGGCTCGTTTTGCCGTGATCGACGTGACCCATGACGGTGACGACCGGCGGGCGCAGCAGCTTGTTGGCTCCGTCGTCGGCCTCGGCGCCCTGATCCGCTTTGATCTGATCTTCTTCGCTGACGGCGACGTCTTCGACTTCCCAGCCGAACTCGTTGGCGACGATCTTCGCCGTGTCGGCGTCGAGCGTGCTGTTGATGTTCACGCCCGTCATGCCGAGCCGCATCAGCTTCATGAGCATCTCGGTCGACTTGATGCCCATCTTGCCGGCCAGCACCTGCAGACCGACCGACTCTTCGATGCGGACGATCTTTTTGTGCGCCGACCGCTCTTGGGTGACGATGTTGCCAGGCGTCTTGCTGCGCGGCGGGCCGACGAAGCGCCCTCCACGCATACCCGGACGCTGGGGACCGCCACGGAAGTTGCCTTGCGGACCGCCGGGGCCGCGCGGACCACCGGGACCACCCGGCCGCTGCGCGAAGCCGGTTCCAGCCTTCGCGTCGTACTGCACGCGACGCGGTAGCGGACCGGTGCGCTGCGGCATCGGCACGCCGGGACGACCACCCCACACGTCGATACCCGTCTTGGGGGCGGTCGACGGGCGCGGAGGAGCGACCGCCGGAGCGGGCGCAGCGGCGGCCGGCGCGGCGGGCGCGGGCGCGGGCGCGGGGCTCGCGACCGGAGCCGGCGCGGCGACGGCAGCGGGCGCAGGCGCCGCGGGGGGAACGATCACGGGCGGCGCTGCCGCGGCCGGCTCGGCCGCGGGCGGCGGCGCCGGCGGAACCGCATGGCGCGGCTCCGATTTCGCGACCGGCGCGGGCGCGGGCGCGACCTCGACCGGCGGTGGTGGAGCCGCAACGACGGCGGGGGCCGGCGGCGCGGCCACGACCGGCGGCGCCGCGGGCGGCGGCGCCGGAGCCGCGACGACTACGGGCGGCGCCGGAGCCGGAGCGGGCTCGGCGCGCGCCGGCGCTGTCGCGACCGCGGGCGGTGACTTGACCTCGATCGGCGGCGGCGCGACGGGAATCCGCGCATGCGACGGCGCGGACGCCTCTTCGCGCGGCGACTCGAGCGGCGCCGCCGACGCAACCGGCGACGATGCCTCGGTGCGCGCGCCGGCGCTGCTACCAGCGGCAGCGCGACGCTTGACCACGGTCGGACGAATGCGCTCTTCGACGGTGCTCGGCGACTTCGCCTTCTCGAGGTGGCGCTTCACGCGATCCACCACCTCCGGGCCTATCGCGCTCATGTGATTGCGCACGTCAGGCACCCCCACGGACTGGAGCAGCGACACGAGGCTCTTGTTGTCCATGCCCAAATCACGAGCCACCTCGTACACACGCAGCTTGATCGTCATCCAACCTCCGTCACTCTGTGGGCTCTTCCGGGCTCTTCCAGCTCGGACACCGAAATCATGCGCGAGACCTCCTGAGAGAGGTCCGGGGAAAGTAGGCCAACCAACGCCAGCTCGTCTCGCCCGAAGGCGGCGCCGAGCTCGGCTTTGGTCTTGAAAAGTCTTACGCGACCGCGCTCGGCGAGCCGCCTCACGGGCGATAGCTGAGATGAAGCCTTCGCGTCACCTGCTAGCACCAGCAGCTCCACGCGGTCGTCACGCTCCGCCTCTTCCAAGGCGATGGTTCCGACCGCCGCGAGCCGAGCGCGTTGAGCCGCCGCTAGTAGCGCCAGCGCGCGGCGGGCGGCGGCCTGCCGTAGCAGCGCCGTCACCTCGGGTACGCTCGCTGTCACCTTCGTTTTTAGCCCGCGGCTCAAGCCACCGCGCACCGCATCGGCGACGCAGGCCGGGCGCGGGTGGACCCACGCGCCCCGACCGAAGGCTCCGCCGCTCAAATCGGGCACGACCTCGCCGTCGGCACCGACGACAAGGCGCACCAGATCCTGCGGGGATCCGCTGGTTTTACAACCGACGCACGTCCGAAGCGATGGCACTGGTGCTTTGGGATCCTTCTCAGGCCTCTTCCGAGGCGTGGCTCTGCGAGCTGGCAGCTTGGGCGGCGCGCGCGGCCGCCAGCTGAGCGCGGGTTTCTTCGATTTCGCGCGCCTCGGACTTCAAGAAGTACTCGGCGCCCTGCTGAATCTGTCGCGCCTTCTTGATGCCCAGGCCGGTGCGAATCGCCAGCCGATCGGCGTCTTCGCGCGCGAGGTCGGACGCGGTGCGGTAGCCGGCTTCTTCGAGCAGCTGCAGCGTGCGCAGGCCCACGCCCGGCACGAAGCGCAGCTTCTCGCGCTCGGTGAGCGGCTCGATCGACGACGAGGCGCGCTGAATGCGCTCGCGGCGCAAGCGCTCCGTGGTGGAGTCGGCGGCGCTCTTGAGCTCGGCGGCGCGCTCTTCGGTCTCGACGCCCTCGATCTGGGCCAGCTCTTCCACCGCCGCCTCGGAGATCTCCTCGAGGGCGCGGAAGCCGAGCCGGAAGATCGCCTTGGCGAGGTCTTCGTCGACACCGTCGATCTCTTTCAAGACCACCAGCGCCTCGTCCTCCATCTGACGGAACTTGCTGTCGCTGATGATGTCGAGCTTCCAGCCGGTGAGCTGGGCGGCCAGGCGCACGTTCTGGCCCTTGCGGCCGATGGCGAGCGACAGCTTTTCGTCGGGCACCACGAGCTCCATGCGGTGATCGGCCTCGTCGACGATGACCTTGTTGACCTCGGCGGGCTGAATCGCGTTGATGATGTAGCGGGCCGGATCGGGGTCGTACGGCACGATGTCGATCTTTTCGCCGCGCAGCTCTTGCACCACCGCTTGCACGCGCGAGCCCTTGATGCCGACGCAAGCGCCGACCGGATCGACGTCGGCGTCGCGGGTGGTGACGGCGATCTTGCTGCGCGAGCCGGGCTCGCGGGCGACGCCGACGATCTTGACGATGCCCTCGTAGATCTCCGGCACCTCGGCCTCGAACAGCTTGTCGACCAGCGTCGGCGACTGCCGGCTGAGGATGATCATCGGCCCGCGCGACTCGCGGTCGATGTTCTTCACGAACGCCACGATGCGATCGCCAGGGCGGTAGGTCTCGCGCGGCGTCTGCTCGCGCGCGGGCAGGACGCCCTCGGTCTTGCCCAGGTCGACGATCAGGTTGTGGCCCTTCTCGAAGCGCCGCACGATGCCGCGGATCAGCTGACCCTGGCGGTCTTTGTACTCGTTGAAGATGATGTCGCGCTCGGCGTCGCGCACGCGCGACAGCAGCACCTGCTTCGCGGTCTGGGCCGCGATGCGGCCGAACGCGCTGCGGGCCTGCTTCATGTCGAGGACGGCGCCGAACTCTTTGTCTTGTTGACGCGCGCGCTCGGCGTCGCGCGGGTGCCAGAACACCTGAAAGCCCAGCTCCTCGCCGATCTCGGCTTCGAGCCCGTGCTTCTTGGCCGCGTTGATGTCGATCTCGCGCTCGGGCAAGGTCACGTTCTCGACCACCGTCATGTACTGGAAGAGGTCGATGTTGCCGGTGTCTTCGTTGAAGCGCGCCTCGAGCTCGCGCGTCGGACCGAACACCGCTTGCGCAGCTTTGAGGATCGCCGCCTCCATCGTCTCGATCAGGACCTTTTTGTCGATGCCCTTCTCCTGGGCAACCTGCTCCACGATGGAACCGAGATCCACTGCCATTCCGGCTGATGCTGCTGCCATCTCTACCTTCTCCGTGCAGACCGCGGTTCGCGGCCGTGTGGGCGGTGCGGGCCGGGGGCCCTGGCTCCGCCAGATCGGGTGCCACCGGACTTCCAGTCGAAGACGAGGTGGCCGTTGTCGATTTCGTCGAGCGAGAGCTCGATGAGCTCTCCCCGTTCGGTCTGAATGACGACGCGCTTTTCGGGCGAAAGCCCGTGCAGCGCGCCAATAATCACATACTCGCTGTTGCGCGGTTGCTTGAGCTTCAGCTTGGCGGGCTGGCCCGCGAAGCGCTCGTAGTCGACCAAGCTGTACAGCGCGCGCTCGACGCCGGGCGAGCCCACCTCGAGCCGGTAGCGGTGCGGAATGCAGTCCGCCACGTCGAGCGCCGCCGAGAGCTCACGCGAGATCTCCGAGCACAGGTCGACGGTGATGCCGGCGCCGGGCATGCGCTCACCGGGCCGCTCGATCGTCAACTCGAGCACCCAGCCGCCGCGATCGGTCTTGAAATGCAGCTCGACCCCGTCGACGCGATGGGCGGCGAGGATGGGCTTCACCGCGGCGAGCACGCGCTCGCGGTCGAGTCCGGGCAGCTTTTCGTGGGCAATCGTCATCCGAGCGATGGGTTAGCAGAGCGAGTCGGGGTGACCCCGGGCAAAAAAAAACGGACCCTCTAAGAAGAGCGGGTCCGAGGGATCCACCAAACTTGTGGGGCGCATAGTAGCCAACGTGTCGCCATCGTGCAAGGCGCAGAAAGCAGCCCGCAACTCCGACCGCGCCGCGATTTCGGCGCGACCCCGATCGCCCAAAAATCTCGCTTTAAAGTCGCGCCGCTCGCCGGGTCCTGCCTCGGCCTCGACGGCTCCGCGCGGGCCCTGGTTGGGTAGGCCTGGCCTGCGCGCCCAGCTGGGCGCGACGCGACGCCCGTCTCCTCGCGGCGCCGGGCGGGGCTGTCGGGCGGCTGCACCCGGCGCCGCTGCGGTAGCTTCTGCAAGCCAGCCGCGGCGCGGCAGCAAATTACTTAATGAATTCCGGCAGTTATCAGGCCAGGTTCGGCAGCGTCACTAGATCGACGTGCAGAACCTCGCCGGAAAACGCCATGATCTCCGACAGGCAGGCGTCCGACGGGCGGCTCGAAAGGCGGATCTTGGCGCACGCGGCGCGAGCGCCCTCGAACACAGTGTTGTCGAGCTCCTGCACGTTGATGCCGTGACGCTTCAACACGGCGAGCACGTTGGCGAGCGCCCCCACCTGGTCGACGTGCCGCACCACCAGCTGGTAGCGCGACCACGAGCTTTCGGCGATGTTGACGACGTTGGGCACCTCGCCCTTGGTCAAGAAGCTGCGCAAAATGCGCACCGTCTCGTTGGCGATCGCGACCTGGGCTTCGTCCGTCGACGCGCCGATGTGCGGCACCGCATAGACCACGCCCGCATCCAAGATAGGGTGGCGGTAGGTGGCGTGGCGGGTGCTCGGCTCGTTGGGCAGAACGTCGAGGCCGACGCGCAGCTGCTTTTGCGGGATCAGCTCCTTGAGGACGTCGTAGTCGACCAGCTCGTCGCGGGCGGTGTTGATGAAGAAGGCGCCCGGCTTGAGCTGCGAGAGCACGTTCTTGTCGACGAGGCCGCGCGTCCGCTCCGTGAGCTCGAGGTGCACCGTGAAGATGTCGGAGATTTTCGCCAGCTCGGCCGGCGACGCCACCCGCGTCACGCCGAGCTCGGCCGCCTTCGCCGAGGTGAGCGAGCGGCTCCAGGCGAAGCAGCTGAGCTCGTAGGCCTGAGCAATTTTCAATACGGCGCGGCCCACGTGACCCATGCCCAAAATCCCGATCGAGCGGCCGCGCAGGCCGACAGCGCGCGCGTACTCGTTCTTTTCCCAACGGCCGGCGCGCAGGCTCGCGACGCCGTCGGGGATGCGCCGATCGAGCGAGCCGATCAAGGCGAACGTGAGCTCGGCGACAGCCGAGGCGTTCTTGCCGGGGCAATTGGCGACGTAAATGCCGCGCTCGCTCGCCGTCGCCACGTCGATGTTCTTCACGCCGGCGCCGGCGCGGATCACGAGGTTGAGCGCGCTGCCGGCGTCGAACGCGGCCTTGCTCACCTCGGTGCCGCGCACGACGAGCACGTTGATGTCGGCGAGCCGGGCGGGCAGATCGGCGGCCTCGAGCTCCGGTTCGTAGCTGACCTCCACGCCGAGCGTACGCATTTCATCCAAGCTGCTTTCGGACAAACGATCGGCGATCAGGACGCGCATAGGGGCCCGAGACTTATCACGACCGCGCCCGGAGCGGGTGGCGTCTAGCCGGGGCCACCCTCGGCGATCGGCCAAAACTGGCCCGCAATCTCGATTCCGGCCGCACCTTGGCGCTCGCTCAGCCACGGGGCGAGCGCGAGCTGGGCCGCTGCCGTAAAACAGGCCTTGTCGCCCCCGGGCAGCTCCAGCCACAGCCGGCCGTCGGCGTCGGTGCGGAGCGAGGCGGGCTCGAGCGCGAGCTCGCGGCCGTCGAGCAGCTCGAGCGTAGGGCCGCTCGCCGCCGCCCGCACCGAGCGCACGAAGAAAGCCGGCCCTTCGACGGTCAAATAGCTCCAGTCGTAGCCGTTATTCAGGATGTAGCGGCCGTCGTCGGGGTGGCGACCGAGCCAGCTCGCTAATGCCTTGTGCATGCCCGGGTGCTCGACGGGGGCGCCGTCGTGAAAAAAGCGCCCGTCCCGGCTGAGCAGGATCGTGCTCTCGCGAGAGCGCCCCTCGGGGGCGGGAAACCGGAAAAACTCGGGGTGGTCACCGGGCTTCATCGTTTGCGCGACGCCAGCGTAGCGCGGGACCCGCTGCCGAGCGCGTAGCGCTTCGTCACGTCCACCAAAAAGTGGCCTGCGAGCGCGCTTCGGCCGAGCAGCATGCGGTAGAGCATGTGGCGGCGGTCGACGAGCCCGACCTCGATTTGCTGCTCACGGCCGCCGAGCCTCACGTGCGCCTTCACGAAGATGCGCGACTCGGTTTGACCGCTGCTGGAGCGCACCGGCGCGCGGCGTGACACTTTGGTCTCGACGCGCACCCGCGCCTCCGGATCGTCACGCCGTAGCCGGACGTCGAAGCTCACCCGCGAGCCGGCCAGCAGCTTCACGTTTTCCACGTGGAGGGCGCTGGTTCGCGCGCCCGTATCGACGCGCGCGCTCAGAGCTTGGACGCCCCAGTCCGGAAAATCGACGTACTCGGCCATGCCGATGGTCCAGAGCTCGGGGCGATCGCGCATGAGCGGGCTCGAGGCTAGCCGGGCGCGAGCCGCCTCACAATCGAGAGGCGCGCGGCGGCGGCAACGGTTGCTATAAGGGAGCCGTGCTCGACGAGCTGCCCAGCCTGGAGTTCGCCGCCAGCGCGGTCGCGGTGGTGCTCACGCTGCGCGTGCTGCGCTTGCAGAGCAGCGCCCCGCTCGATCAACGCCGGGCGCGCGTCGAGAGCGGGCGCGCCCGCGATCTGATCGGACTGACGATTCTGGCCGGCGCCATCGTGTACGCGTTCAGCGCCGGCCGCGCGTCGACGTGGTTTCTGGTGGCGTCGGGCGTCGCCATCGCGGCGCAGCTGGCCGGCTTCTTCTTGCGTGCCCGCGCGCCAGCGGGGCGGCCCAGCGCCGGCCAGCTGCAGGTCGCGGCGTCGGCGCCCGAGCTCGAGATTGAAGACGAGGAGCTGTTTGCATGCCCGCAGTGCGGCCACGGCACCTTGATCGAGCTCGACGATCCCGAGCCGCTCTTGGGGGCGCTGAATCAGCTCACGCCAGTGGTGGCGGTGATTTGCCCGAGCTGCGGCGCGCTCAGCGGGCAAGTGGACGACCCGGCAAAGATCCCGATCGGCGCTGGGCACGGAACCGTGCTGCGCCAGAGCCCGAGCAGCGAGGATCACGAGGCGCTCGAGGAGCCCACGGAGCACGAGGGTTGACCGAGCCTGCTTTTCGGTACTTTTCGGGGGCCCGGCGCGCCGGCTTGCCAAGCGCGACAAAAAGCGGGAAATGAGCTCTCCCATGGACGCCTCGGGCAGCCACGACGCCAACCGCGAGTACTACGACGCCTTCGCCGCCGCCTACGAGCGCGAGCGGGGCGGCAACGATCCCGGCGGCTACCACGAGCTGCTCGACGAGCTCGAGGCGAGCTACGTGCGGCGCTTTGGTCAGGGTCGCGACGTGCTCGAGGTCGGCTGCGGCACGGGCCTGGTCTTGCTGCGCCTGCGCGAGTTCGCGCGCAACGCGCGCGGCGTGGACCTGTCGCCGGGGATGCTCGAGAAGGCTCAGCAGCGGGGCCTCGACGTCGAGCTCGGCTCCGCGACGGCCCTCCCTTTCGACGACGATCGATTCGACGTCACCTGCTCGTTCAAGGTGCTGGCCCACGTGCCCGAGATTGAAAAAGCGCTGTCGGAAATGGCGCGCGTGACGCGCCCGGGCGGCGTCGTGCTGGCCGAGTTTTACAATCCGTTCAGCTTGCGCGGCCTGGCCAAGCGGCTCGGCCCTGCCGGCAAGATCGCCGAGCGCGCCACCGAGCACGACGTGTACACACGCTTCGATTCGCCGGCGCGTGCCCGGCGGCTGACGCCGCCCGGCTGCGTGTTCGTGGGCGCCCGCGGGGTCCGGATCACGATCCCGAGCGCACGACTGATGAAAAATCCGCTAGGCCGCCGGCTATTTCGCGCCGCCGAGCACGCGCTCTGCGATTCACCGTTCAAGCGTTTGGCCGGCTTTTACGTAGCTGCCTACGAGAAACGCGGGCCGGCCACCTGACCCGCGTCGCCCCCACGGCACGCCCGACGGCCTGGTGGCTGGCGGCGCTCCAGCGACGCCGGGCCCACCTGACCGAGCCCCACCCCGCCGCGTCGCCCGCGCAGTTCTCGAGCGAGCACGAGCGCCGCGCGGCGCTGAAGTTCTTCAACGCCGCGTTCCGAGCCGAAGAGTCCGGCATTCGCCAGGCACACGAGCTGGCCGACACGGTGCGCAGCTGGGATCCGGAGCTGGCGGACGTGCTGCGGCTCTACGGGGACGAAGAGGGCTGGCACCAGCAGCTGCTCACCGACTTCTTGGGCGAGCTCGGCGGCGCCGTCGAACCGATGGGCCGCGTCACGCGCACACTCTACCGGGTGTATGCCCGTGCCAAGCGAATGGACACCATCGTGCTCACGAACCTGATGTTCGAGACGATCGGCTCGACCACGTATCGCATGGCCCTCAGCAACGTGTCCGAACCGTCGGCGCGCCGCATGCTCACGATCTTGACGCGTGACGAGGCCTTTCACGTCCCGCTCAACGTGCACTTTTTACGGCGGGTGCTCGAGCGCGATCCGACCGGCCTGCCGCGCTTGCGACGGTTGTACTTGCTGCTGTTCGCCTCGCTCGTGCTGTTGCCGCTGGCCAGCCGCCCGAAGGCGAAAGCCTTCGATCACATCGAGACGCGGGCGCTGATGCGCGCCTACGCGCTCGAGCTCGGTCGCCTGTTCGCGCGCGAGCACGACCTCGCCCTGGCGCCGCCGAGGCTGCTGCTCCGGTTGCTCGGCATCTCTCCCCGAGAGCTCGAACGCGGCGCCGCGCAGTCCCCCACCAGCGTCGAAGCCGCCGAGCGCGCGATCGACCGCGAAGACGTCGCCGTCACCGCCTTGTAGTTAGAAGCGGCCCTTCACCGAGAGTCCGCCGCCGGTCGCGTCGAAGTAAGGCGCCGCCGAGACCTCCGTCGGCTTGGGCAGCACTGTCGGGGAGAGCTCGGGCGGCAGCGGACGGCGTCGGACCTCGCGAAACTCGGGCACGAAGTCGAGCTGAGCTTGCACCACGCCACCCACGGCGAGGGCGGCGAACGCCCAGAAAGCACCCGTCTTCACCGAGCTCCAGGTGCGCTGATTCTCCTCTTGGCGGACCTCGTCGACGGTGCTGCCGGAGCGGCGGAGGTTGTCGGCTTGGGTCGCGAGGCGGCTCTGCACGACGATCGCGGTGAGGCTCAACGAGCCGAGCAGGACCTCCCCCGCGAGCAGCGTGTAGCCGAGGCCGATTTCGCGGTTCTGGAACTGACCCACCCCGAACGGCACGAGCGCCAGCGATCGGCGATTTTTGAACACCAGCGTCTCCTGCTCGGCCAGCTTTTCGAGCTCGCGCATGCGGTCGCGGTCTCGCGCCAGCGCTTGCTGGCGTTGCCGCGCTTCGGCCTGCGCCTGGAGAATTCGGGCCTGCTCGGCGGCGCGGATCTCGTTGACGAGCGAGTCACGCACCTTCAGGAAACGCTCGATCACCGGCTGCGGAAAGACCAAGCTATCGGGCGGCTTCATCTGCGGGTTCTCGTGGATCGCCGCGCGCAGCGGCGCGTCCGCCGCGTCGCCCTCGCCTGCCCCGAGCAGGCACGCCGCCCAGTACACGCGTGCGTTCTCGACGATCGCAGGCTGCCGCAGCAGCGTATGACCGGTCGGATCGAGCAGCCGCTCGATCTCACTGCTGCACTCGCGATACTTCCCGGCCTCGTACAACCCCGCGACGCGCGAGAGCTCCGCCTCGTCGCTCAGCCGCGGGTACGGCGGCTTCTTCGAGCCGGGTTCGACGGGTCGCGGGTTCTTCGCCGGCCCGACGTCGCCGACGCTGGGAGCGGGCTTCTTCGGCCGCGACGTGTCGGCGGAGGGCGCTGCTACGGGCGCCTGCGCGGCAGCGCGAGCGGGCAAGAGCGCCCCGAGGCTCGCAAACGCTACCGCTGACAGAAACCTCTGCATTCGGATGCCGGGACCAGCCCCGGCACTCTGTCAGGGACGGGGGGGGAAAGTGAAGGTTCGTCCGGGGTTTAGCTCGACGTCAAATGCTTTTGGAGCCTCACCGGAAGCCTCGGGCGGAATGACAGTGCAGCGAGCTTTTTGGCTCGGGCGCTGCATGGGAATGACGACCGACCCCGGGGCGCCGAAGCTTGCCACTTCGCCGCAGCTGGCGGTGCTGAGCGGGCTGCCCCGGAACTCGAGCGTGGCCGGTTTCCACTCGATGACGCCGCGCACCGTCTGCTCTTCGCCCCCGCGAACAGTGAACGTTTTGGTCACCGGTCCGACGCAGCACTCGGTATTCGGCGGCCGGAACTCGAAGACGTGGTCGCCGGCGGCGAGCTGGTGAGCCACCCCGAACCAGTTATCGAAGGGGCTGCCGTCGACGAACACGGTGGCATTGGCGGGGCCGACGACAGCCACCCGAACCGTGCCCATCTCGGGGGTCGACGCTTCTTTGGGGGTCTCGACGCTGGGCTTGACGGGCCTGCGCCGGGGCTTGCGGGCGGACGCGGGCGGGGCGGCGCTGGTATCGGGCCGTCCGGCTACGGCCGGATGGGGAACACCGCGCGCGGCGTTGGGGACGGTGGCCGAGGCGGCCGGTTTGCGACCGCTCGGGCCCCGGAGCTTGGCCGCGACCTTGAACACCCCGCCCAGAGCCGCGGCGATGATCAAGCTGCCGGTGAGGATGACGGCCCCTTGCATCAGCCAGCGGCGCAGGCGCTGCCGCCGCGCCAGCGACGACACCTCGGAGATCAGGTCCGTGTCGTGGGGACGGTACGCCAGCGCGCGGTTGAAGCTGGTGGTCGCCATCATGACCTCGCCTTCGTCACGTGCAGTGCGGCCGCGTGTGACGAGCGCCCCCACCACGCGCTCTTCGAATTCGACGCGGTACTGCTTGGGCTCGTGCAAAAAGCGGGCGATCTCGCTCGGCGGGTCGTCGAAGCCGAGGCCGCGCAGCTCGGCGCGCAGCGCGTCGGCCACGTCTTGGGTCGAGGCGTAACGATCTTTGGCGTCTTTGGCGAGAGCGCGATCGACGACCGCGCCGAGCCCGGCGCCGATCGTCGGACGCGCGCGCTCGGACGCGGTGAAGGCGCCTTCGAGCACGCGGCGCAGCACTTGGGCCGGGTTTTTGCCGTCGAACGGCAGCTTTCCGACCATGCACTCGTAGAGCAGCACGCCGAGCCCGAACACGTCGGACCGAGCGCTCACCTCGCCGCCTTCGATTTGCTCCGGCGCCATGTGCGCGGGCGAGCCGAGCACCTGTCCCGTCGAGGTGACGCCCTGCGCGTCGAGCAGCTTGGCGATGCCAAAATCGGTGATCTTGACCAGCTTCTCGCTGTGCTCGCCGCTGCCTCGGTTGCCTTCCGAGACGGTGCGCATCAGCACGTTCTCCGGCTTCACGTCGCGGTGAATCACCCCGAGGCCGTGGGCGTGGTCGAGCGCCATCGCGATCTCGATGCCGATCGCGGCCGCGACCTCGGCGGGCAGATACTGTTCGTCGGTCAGCAGCTGGCGCAGCGTCTTGCCGCGGATCAGCTCGACGACCAGGTAGCGCTCGTCGGACTCGTCTTCCGAGACGTCGTACACCTCGACGACGCCCGGGTGCTTGACCTTGGCGACGGCGCGGGCCTCGCTGGCGAAGCGCTGCCCGACCTCTTTGTTCTCACGCAGGTGGCGGTGGATGATCTTGACCGCGACCTCGCGGCCCAGGCGCTTGTCGCGGGCACGGTACACGGTGGCCATGCCGCCGTGCCCGATCTCTTCCAACAGCTCGTACTTGTCGAGCTTGGGAAATGAATGCTCCGGTGCGGCGCTCAGTCAGACCTCCGCGCCCCAGCCGTCATGGAAGCTGCTCCACCCGAACGCCATTGGTCGCTCCACGCACGCCCACCCGCGCACCATACACCATAACGTAGCGTTCCCCCGACTTGACCAGGCCGTTATCCATCAAAAACTGGCTGGTGTTCCGCACCTGATCTTCAACGGTCGACGTCTTACCCACGAGCGCCCTCGGTGTGACGCCCCAATATAGCGCGAGGCGACGCAGCGTGCGTTCGTCGGACGAGAACGCCAGGATCGGCGCGGTGGCGCGGGCCTTGCTGACGAGACGCGTGGTGAGACCAGTTTCGGTGAGGGTGACGACTAGCTTGGCCCCGACCTCGCGAGCGATGGCGCACGCGGCGTGCGCGATGGAATCCGCCGTGGTGTGATCGGGCTCCGACGGATTGGGGGCGAAGAATCGGCTGCCTTCAGCCTGGCGGATGATGCGGTCCATCATCCGACACGACTGCAGCGGGAATTTACCGCTGGCGGATTCCGCTGATAGCATCACCGCGTCGGCGCCACCGAATACAGCGTGCGCGACGTCGCTCGCCTCTGCGCGTGTGGGACGGGGGGAGTCGACCATCGACGCCAGCATTTCGGTGGCCACGATCACCGGTTTGCGATGAATGCGACAGGTGCCGATGATCTGTTTCTGAATGACGGGCACCGTCTCGGGCGGTAGCTCGACGCCCAAGTCACCGCGCGCGACCATCGCGCCGTCGGAGGCGCGCACGATCGAGTCGAGCCGCTCGACCGCTCCCGGCGTCTCGATCTTGGCGATGATCGGCGTCGGCTTGCCCTTGCGCTCGCAGATCTCGCGCAGCTCTTGCACCTCTTCGGCGCGGCGCACGAACGACAGCGCGACATAGTCGAGATCCATCGCCAGACCGAAGTCGAGATCTTTCTTGTCCTTTTCGGTGAGCGCGGGCAGCCGCAAGCTGCCGGACGGTAGATTCACGCCCATCTTCGGGCGCATCGGACCGCCATGCTCGACGATGCACTCCACGCGCTCGCCCCGCACGCCGACCACGCGCAGCTCGACCTGGCCGTCGGAGAGCAAGATGCGATCGTCGGGGCGCACGTCTTGCGACAGCGGCTCGTAGGTGATGGCGATCGTCTTGTCGTCACCGACGTCGCCCGCGACCATGTCGATGCGATCGCCGTTGACGAGCACGGCGGGGCCGATCTTGGCGGTGCGGATCTTCGGCCCGCACAGGTCTTGGAGCAGCGCGACTTGCTTGCCGAGCGCGGCGCTCTCTTGGCGGATCATCTCGATGCGCGCGCCGTGCTCTTCGTGCGTGCCGTGCGAGAAATTCAGCCGCGCGACGTCCATTCCGGCCTCGATGAGCCCACGAATGCCCTCGCGGCTTTCGACAGCGGGACCGATTGTGCAAACGATTTTGGCGCGGCGGGAGATCATCTAGGTCGTCCGATTCTTAGAAGGGGTTTCAGCCCGCGCTACTTACGCTGGCGGGCGTGGAGCATGCCACAGCAAACACCATAGCGTGGCGACATCGCTCTTGTCAGCGCGGTGAGGCGTCGGAAGTGATTTTGCAGTGTCCCCCGCCGCGAGGGGTCCGGCCATGCTAGAGGGAACGCGCAAATGACCGGATTTCGACGCGATGCGCAAGACGCCGCGGTCTTGGGGACCCTCCGCCTGTCTCAAGTGATTCGCGATGCAGAAGTGGAGCTGCCCGCCTACGTTTATGACGTCGACGGCATGACCGAAACACTGCGGTCACTCGACCAAGCCTTCGGCGACGCCCCCCACCTCGTGGCGTACGCGATCAAGGCGAACAGTGCGGGTACTGTCGTTCGCGCCTTCGCGGCCGAAGGCGCAGGCGTCGACGCCGTATCGAGCACCGAGGTCGAGCTCGCGCTCGCCTGCGGCGTCCCCGAGAAACGCGTGGTGATGAGCGGCGTGGCCAAGACCGACGCCGAAATCGACCTCGCCCTGTTCAAGGGCATCCTCGCCATTCAAGCCGAAAGCGTGGAAGAGCTCGGCCGGATCAGCGAGCGGGCGCGCGCCACGGGCCACCGGGCCGACGTCTCGCTGCGGCTCAATCCGGGCATCGAGATCGACTCCCACGCCCACATCGCCACCGGCCACGACGAAGCCAAATTCGGCATCAGCGAGGGCGATCTCGCGGCAGCGTACGCCGTGATCGACGGTTCGGAAGGACGCCTGTCTCAAGTCGGGCTTTCCGTGCACCTCGGCTCGATGATGACGTCGACCGATGCCTACGCCAGCTCCGCCCGCAAGATGTGCAGCTTGGCCCGTGAACGGCGCCAGCGCGCGGCCAGCCTCAAGTACGTCGATTTCGGCGGCGGCTTCGGCATCGACTACGGCGCCGAGCCGAGCGTCCCGCCCTCCGAATTTGCGCACGCCTGTGTGCGCGCCCTGCGCGACGCCGGGCTATCCGACCTGATGATCGTCGTGGAGCCCGGCCGCAGCTTGGTCGCGCCGTTCGGGGTGGTCGTCGCGCGCGTCGTGCAAACCAAACAGAGCGCCCCGCGACGCTGGGTCATGATCAACGCGGGCATGAACGATCTGATCCGGCCCGCGCTCTACGGCGCCAAGCACCGCATCGAGCTGCTCGACGCCGCGCCCAGCTCCCCACCCTGGCGGGTTGTCGGCCCGGTGTGCGAGAGCAGCGACGACTTCGGGGCCCACCCGCTCGGCGCCGCGCCGGAGGGCCTCGTCGCGATCCGCGACGCGGGCGCCTACGGCTTCGTGATGGCGAGCGAGTACAACGGCCGCGCGCTGCCGAGCGAGGTGTTCCTCAAAGGCGGCAAGATCGTTTCAGTCAGCCGCTCCCCGGGCCGCAAAGCCTGGCTCGAGCGCCGGCTGAACGCGTAGCGCGAGCGGCTGCTGCCCCGACGCCGTCGGCTGGCGAGCAGGCAACCGTGACGCTAACCCGGACGGGTTAGGATCCGCGCTTGCTGGGGTTGGCGGGCGGCGGCGGAACGGCGGAAGTGGAACGCCCACTGCTGGTGGGGTTGGGCGTGGGGCTGCGGGCGGCGGGACCGCGACCGCCGCCGCTGGTGCGGCCGGTGCCGGCGCTGGTCGGGGAGCGGCCGACGCTGGTCGGGGAGCGGCCGACGCTGGTCGGCGGCGGGCGCGAGCTGCGGAGGGCGGGCATGTTGTTCGAAGACTCGAGGCGGCGGGCGCCGCTACCGCGACCGGGCGGGATCGAGCGCGTGCGGTAGACCTCACCTTCGACCACGAGCTCGACGCCGAGCGAGCGACAGCGGCGGGCGAGGCGCTCGAGGTCGATGCCGGGCACGAGCAGCAAGCCCGCCGGGGGTGAAGGGTCCACGAACAGGTCTTGGGTTTGGCGGCGCGTGCGCAAGAGCTCGCGCACCTCGGGATCTTCGACCCACAAGAAGCCGGAGGTGACCACGAACTCGGCGCGGCCGACCACCGCGCTGGCTTGGGCCAAGGTGCGCGCGATCGGGTCCGGCAAGGTCGCGACTTGCTCGATACGGGCCTGAATGATGTCGGCTTCGAACCCCGCGCCCAGCGCGAGCGCCAGCGTCTGGGCGGTGATCAGCACGTCGAGCGTGCCCGATACGGCGCCGACCTCGACGAAGGGCGAGAGCGACAAGACGTGTCCGGTCTTGGTCAGGGGACCGATGCGCAGCGCTTGGTTGTCGGTGAAGCGGCTGTGATCGCTGCTCGATTTCGGGGTGCTGGTGCTGGCGGCGCCGAGCGCCTCGGCCAAAAACGTGCGACCGCGGGGGGTGATGCGCAGCGTAGGACCGAGCGAGTCGAGCTCTTCCGAGTCGGAGTCGCCGATGTCGACGACGCCGAGCGCGTGCAAGCTCTCGAACGCGATGCGGCGCGCGACCTCGGCCGGCGTGAGCGCCTCGACCCCGGCGCGCTGCGCCCAACGTTGGATGAGCCGCGCCAGACCGGGCGCCCGCGAGTCGGAGCGCACGTAGCCGGCGATCGCCTCCCACGGCACCCACCGACCGTCGCCGAGCTCTTGCAACGCTTCGAGCACGAGGTCGCGCACGCCGCCGACAGCGCTCGCTTCGCGCGTGCCCTGAGCGACGCGCATCACCTCGCCGTCGGGCCGCGCTTCGTCCCACGCCCCACCGCGGCGCCAGGCCTCGAACAGGGCGCGGCCGAGGCCGCCCACCTCGTGAGAGCCGGGCGGCGACGCCACGCTCACCGCTGACGGATCCCACAGACCGATCGCGCGGCTGAGAGCGGCGATGAACGCTACCCGCTCCTGGTCCTTACCGAAGCGCGTCGAGAGCTTGCCGAGCAGCGAGCGCGGCGTACCGATGTCGGTGCGCAGCTCCAGCGACGGATCGCGCACCGTGATCGCCATCGCCAGCGCCAGCGCCGCCGGATCTTCCGCGAAGCGCGCGCGGCGCGGCGCGTGATCGTCCTCGAGCACGAAGTTTCGGATCTCGAGGCGCTGCGTCTCGCGCTCGGCGCGGCGCGCGGCGCCGACGATCGTCGCCACCTCGCTCGGGATGATGTGCCGATTCGGGTGGATCGGGATCAAGTAGCCACGGCGCTCGAGCGCGAACCCGACCCCGCGTCGCGACGGAGTCGCTCCGGTGGCGCCGCGTAGCCGCAGGGGCTCACGCTCCAAGTCGAGCAGCTCGTCGGTCTCGACCTCGCCGCCGACGGTGTCGACGGCCGCCAGTAGCTTGCGCTCGAGCGGTGCCAGCTCCTCGAGCTCGCGGGCGAGCTTGGGCTGGTTGGTGAGAATCTCCCACGCCGGCTCGAGCGCGAGCGCCATCGGCGGGGTCGCGGGTCGGCCGAGGTAGTGACCGGCGATGCTGCCTGCCACCTCTTGGCTCACCTGGGAGAGCAGCGCGCGTACGCCGCGCGGATCTTCGCCCTCCCAGCTGCTCAGCTGGAGCATGAAGGCGATCGGCAGCAGCAGCTCGACGCCCCGGCCCGCGCCCCGTACGAACACGATGCCCCGCGCCACGAGCGGCTCGACCGCTGGCGGAAGGGCGCTGGCCACCAGCACGCCCTTGGCCTCGGCGATGCGATACAGCAGCTCACGCGTCGGTCCCGGCAGCAGCGAAGTGTCCCGGATTTCCGGGAGCTGCAGCAGCATGCGCGCCACCTGCGACGGCACATCGATGCGCTTTGCCTCATCGGTGCGGATCTTCAGGCGGGCGATCAGCGACTCGAGCTCACGCTCGGGCAAGACGCGCAGGAGGTCTACCAGCCGGATGGCCACCCCTGGCCTCTCGGGCTGTCCGCCGTCGCGTCGGGAGTTACTCATAGATCAAGGTAGCAAACCGCGAAAACCTCGCTCTGTCCAGTCGAGTCCCTAACCCTCGGGGGCTACTAAGGGGGTCTTTTGCGCGCGCCTCGGAGGCGCGGAGCGGCGCGCACCGCCGGCAGCGGAGTACACGTCCGGCCCCCGCCGCCGGCCGCTACAGGCGGGAAATACGCGCGGACCATGCGATTTCGCTGACCGTCTCGAGTGGGCGTAGGGGGCCGCGCCCCTCACGAACAGCGAGGAAACACCCGGCACGCGTTTTCAGGGTCCCGAGCCGAGACACCGCCGCCAGACTCGACTATCCACAACTTGTTCCATGATCCTGCGAGACCCCGTGCACGGGCTGGTTTCTTTCGAAGCAGAGGAAGAGTCCATCGTACCGGCCCTCCTGGAAGCGCGGGAGCTGCAGCGGCTACGGCGAGTGCGCCAGACAGGGCTGGCCTCGCTCGCGTACCCGGGCGCCGATCACACGCGTTTTGCCCACGCGATCGGCTCGGCATGCGTGATGACGCGGCTGGTGCGCCGCCTGCGCGCCATTCACGATGCCCTGCCCTACTGGCAGCGCCTGACCACGGAACGGGCCCGAGACGCGCTAGCGGCGGCGCTGCTCCACGACGTCGGACACGGGCCCTTTTCGCATCTTTTCGAGCAGGTCTTGCCGCAGGCGCGCCGCCACGAGGCGTGGACCAAGGAAATCGTGCTGGACTCGAGCACGGACGTCAATCGCATCTTGCGTCGCTTCGACGCCGGATTGCCGGAGCGCGTCGCCGATCTGGTGCAGGGCAAACACGAGCTCACGTTCCTCGCCAAAGCCGTCAGCGGCACGTTCGACGTCGATCGCTGTGACTACCTGCTGCGCGACGCCCACGCGACCGGAGTCAGCTACGGCGCGTTCGATCTCGACTGGCTGCTACGCAGCCTGCGCTTCGGCGTTCCCAGCGATGGCGCCGCGCCCCCCCTCGCGATCGACGGCGCCAAGGGCATCCCCGCGATCGAGTCGTTCTTGCTGGCGCGGCTGTTCATGTTTCAGCAGGTGTACTTTCACAAGACCGAGCGGGCCAGCGAGTGGATGTTGTCGCGCATCCTGGAGCGAGTCGGTCAGCTCGCTCAGGACGGCACGCGCTCGCCGGCCACGCCGCGCGCGATCACCGACATCGCCTTGAACGGCCAGACCGCGCTCGGCGACTACCTGCGGCTCGACGACGCCACGCTGTGGGTGGCGCTCGCCGCCTGGTGCGACGCGCCCGATCCGATCCTGTCCGACGTTTGTCGCCGCTTCTACGCGCGCCAGCTGTTCAAGACCTACGAGCTGTTCGGGGAGCAGGCGACGCCCGTCGCGCGGCTGCGCGCGCTGGAGACGGCGCGTGACATCGCGCGCCAGGCCGGCCTCGATCCGGAGGTTTACGTCGGCCTTGACGCGGCTTCGACGGTGGCGTTCGACGACTCGGAGGATCCGCTGACGGTGGTGTTTCCCAACGGCAAGAGCCGCGCTCTGTCCGAGGTCTCGTTTCTGCTGCAGCGACTGCTCCACGAAAAAATGGAGCGCGTCCGGTTGGTGTTTGCGCCCGAGCTCCGCGATCCGATCATCGCCGCGCTGGGCGGAGCGAACGTGCCGTGAAGGCCGGGTGCGCGCTCGCCTGCTCGGCGCTGGCGTGGCTGGCGACCGGTACGGCGTGGGCCGAGAGCGAGCGTGCTCCGCTCCACGCGCTGCTGCCGGGCGACGACGGCGTGTACGGACGCTTCGACGGGAGCGTCGCGCTTTCAGGCAGCTTGGGCGCCGAGCTCGAAGACGCGGAGGCGCGCGCAGCCGTGCGGCTCGCCGCTCACTATATTTGGACGGCGGGCGTCTACGTTCGCTACTCGGACGCGTTCGGGGGCGCCGAGGAGCGGCCCGAGCGCGTCGCGTCGTTCGGAGTCGACTTGCGCCCGCTGTTCTTGCCGCGCTTCGCCCTCGACATGGAGCAAGGGCCGGCCTGGCTCGACCTCGCGCTCGACTCGCTCTCACTGAACGGCGGCGCCTACTTCGCGAAGCCGCGGCAGCGCGATTTCGGCGACGAGCGCGGGTTCGAGGCCGGGCTAGGCTTCGGAGTGCCGCTGTGCGGCGCCGCCCGCGGGGCATGGCTCGACGCGCGCGCCGAGCGACGCTTCGCGGATCGCGGCGACAGCGCCTGGCTCTTCACGCTCGGGCTGAGCTTTCACGCTCTTACTTGGACGACGACGCCGGAGCCTCGATAGACGCGGCGTGCTCGAACGGCCGCAGCACGCCGTCGGCGCGCGCCGCTGCCACGTGCTGATCGACAGCCTCGCGCTCGCGCTCGAGGAAGTCTCGCACCGCGCGATCGAGCGGCCCGTGGCGCAAGAAATGCGAGCTGAAGGTCACCGTCGGCTCGAAGCCGCGCGCCACCTTGTGCTCACCGCCCGCCCCCGGCTCGAACTTCTTCAGGCCGCGCCGGATGCATTCTTCGATGCCGAAGTAGAAGCAAACGTTGAAATGCAGGAACGGCACCTCGTGGGTCGCCCCCCAATACCGGCCGTACAGCGCGTCTTTTCCCAGGAAATTGAAGGCGCCACCGACGAGCTTGCCGGATTGGCGGGCCACCACGACGTGCAGCTCGTCGGCCATCGTCTTGGCGATTTCTTCGAACAGCTCGCGGCAGAGGTACTGCCGACCCCAGGCGAACTTCTCGACCGTGCTCAGGTAGAACTCGAAGACGAAGTCGCACAGCTCGGGGGTGAGCTCTCGGCCCGACAGCGCCTCGATCGTCACGCCGCGCTCGTGCATCTCTCGCCGCTCGCGCTTGAGTTGGTTGCGCTTCTTGCTGTTCATGCGCGACAAGAAGTCGTCGAAGTCGTGATAGCCGGGGTTCTCCCAATGAAACTGCACGCCGCGCCGCTCCGCGAAGCCGAAGCCTGACAGCGCCGCGCTCTCGGCTTCGGGCAGGAACAGCACGTGCGCGCCCGACACCGGCAGCGCGCCGCACAGCTGCTGGACGGCTCGCGCGAACGTCGCCAACACGCGCGGGCGGTCCTGGTCGGCGCGCACCAAGATGCGCGGGCCAGTCGCGGGCGTGAACGGCACCGCCAGCGTCAGCTTCGGGTAGTACGGCGCCCTGAGCACCCCCTCGGAGTGGCGCGCCCACGCGTAGTCGAACACGAACTCGCCCTCGCTGTTGGTCTTGACGTAAGCGGGCGCGGCCGCGACGAGCTCGCCGTCTTCGTGGAGCGAGACGTGCTGCGGCAACCAGCCGCGCTCTTCACCGACGCAGCCGGTGCGCTCGAGCGCGTCGAGCCAGGCGAACGACAGAAACGGCGGACGGCCCGGCGGCAGCAAGCTCTCGTAGGCGGCCTGGCCCAGGTCGCGCATCGACGCGTGGGTCCGCAGCTCGAAGCTCGGCGCGTTCGTCATAGGAACTTCCGCAAACGATAGAACGTGCTTTCGACCAGCCGATCCGACAACGAGCGGGCCATCACGTCCTCGAGATCGATCTCGCGCGAGCCTTCGAGATCCTTGCAGAACGACGCTTCGACCTGCGACGCGAGCTCGGCGTCCAGCACGCTGGCGTTGACCTCGAGGTTGTAGCGCAGCGACATGTAGTCGAAGTTGAAGGTGCCGGTGGTGCTCCAGCGCCCGTCGATGACCGCCGTCTTCGCGTGGAACATGCCCTCCTGCCACTCGTAGATGCGCACCCCTGCGCGCAGGAGCTTCTCGTACTGGGCTCGACCCGCGAACTTGACCGCCTCGACGTCGCTGTGCGCCGGCACGATCACGCGCACGTCGACGCCGCGTTTGGCGGCGCGTGACAGGGCGCGCCGCACCGAGCCATCGGGCACGAAGTACGAGTTCGAGATGTAAACGCGGCTCTCGGCCGCGTAGACGCGCGACGCGTAATCGCGAGCGATCTCGTGGCGGTGGCGGAAATAACGCTCGCCGAGGATGCGCACCGGCAGCAAGCGTTGCCCGGGCGCGGCCGCCGGCGCCTCGGCGTGCAGGTGCTGGATCGACGGCAATTCGTGGCGCCGCCAAACGCGATGAAAGCAGTGCGACAGACCGTTTACGGCCGGCCCCGCGATGCGCACCATGTCGTCGCGCCAGCCACCGCCGCCGTCTTCGACGGGCGCCCACTGCAGCGCCAGGTTGATGCCGCCGGTGAAGCCGACCGTCCCGTCGACGACGAGAATTTTTCGATGATCGCGGCGCGAGAGGCGCGCCAGGGAGAACCGGAACGCGCGGCGCCACGGCGCGACCGGGTTGTACTCGAGCACCTTGCCGCCTTTCGCCTCGAGCTCGGCGAACATGGCGCGATCAGCGCCGATCGACCCGACCGAGTCGTAAATGATGGCGACCTCCACGCCGCGCTCGAGGGCGCGCGACAGCTCCTCCGCGAACCGCCGGCCGATGGCGTCGGAGTCGAACCAATACATCTCGAGCAGGACCTGCCGGCGGGCCTGGGCGATGGCCTCGAGCATGACCGGGAACGCCTCGCGGCCGTCTCGCAGCAGGCGAACGGCGTTGCCGGGCACGAAACGTCCGCGAATTTTACGAAATCGGAGCGGTACCCGCGGCTTGTCCATCGTTTCGGCAGAGAAGATGGGGTGAATGCCGAGCCGTGGCAAGCGACCGCTGCCGAGCGCTATGTTTGGGTCATGCCTGGGTTTAGGTTTCTTGGGGCCGGCGCCGTCGCGGCTCCGACTTGCGTGATGATTGGCGTGCTCGGTTGCTCTCACCAACAATCGCAACCCGTTTACTATGGCCAGCCTGCCTATGGGCAGCCCGCCTACGGCCAGCCGGCTCCGGGGCAGACGCCGGTCGGAGCTCAACCCGCAGTCGGGCCAGTCGCGACGGTGGCGCCGACGCTCACTCCGGTGAGCCCGAACGACCCGGTCAACAACCATGACATCGTCTTCTTGCGAGGACGAGCGCAGCAGATCCTCAACAGCCTCGTCGCGGCGCTGCCCGCTCAGCAGCAAGCGCGCGTGAACGGTATTCCGATCGTCGTCGATTCGACGCCCGGCGAGGTGAACGCGTTCGCCTCGTGCAGCGGCGGCAGCGCCGCGATGGCGATCACCGACGGCTTGCTGCAGATCCAATCGCAGCTCGCGCGCTTTCGCGCCTACGACGAGCTGGCGGGCACGAACAAGGTCGGCGAATACATCGGCGTCATCGCGCGCAGCGCGCGGCCGAAGCAGGCGCTGCCGGAAGTGCCAGCCGGCTTCGCCGACGCGCGCATCGACCTCGATCCACGTAAGGTCACGCGCCAGTACCAGGTGCTCGACGAAGAGCTGGCGTTCGTGATGGGGCACGAGCTCGGTCACCACTATTTGGGACATTTGCCGTGCACGGCCGTGACCCCCCTGTCGCTCGCCCAGCTGGGAGCGGTGCTGGCCGATGCGGTGCCGGCCTTCAACCAACCCAACGAGGTCGCCGCCGACATGGTCGGCATCAACAACACGCTGACGATGGGGTCGCGGCGCCCCGACTACCACCTGACCGAAGGCGGCGCCCTGCTCACGATGCAATTCTTTGCCGGGCTCGATCAGCTGACGCCGAACGACCTGCTCTTCGGCTTCGAGCGCTCCCATCCCGCCCCCCAGCTGCGAACACCGATCATTCAGCAGACCGCCGCCAGTTGGCGCGCAACCGGCGGCGTCGGGTTACCGATCATCAGCTTTTGAGGTGAAGCCCTCGCGCCGCCGCCCCGCCCGATGTCCGACAAGACCGAAGAGCCGACAGCCCGGCGCCTGAAGAAAGCGCGACAAGAGGGCGACAGCGCCGTCTCGGCCGCGCTCGGTCAGAGCGTCGGCTTTTTGGTGGTGCTCTCGTTGCTGCCGGCGTCGCTGCTAGCGCTGACCGCCGGCGCCGGCAGCGCGCTCCGGGCCGCGATCTCCAGCGGGCAGGCGAGCACGACCGGCGCGGCCTGGCTGTGGGTCTCGCTCAGCGCGCCGGTGCTCGGCGCTTCCGCGACGGTGTCGGCGGTGCTCGGCTTCGTCCAAACCGGGGGGGCGTTCAGCGCGTCGCGCTTTTCGCCCGATTTCGGGCGCATCGACCCATTCAATGGGCTCAAAGGCCTGTTCTCGGCCGAGCGCGCGTTCTCGCTCGTGCGCTCGCTGCTCGCGTCGCTGGCAGTTGGCTGGCTGGTGTGGGCGGTGCTCCGCGATCACCTGGCCGACATCGCGAGCACCGCCGGTCGCAGCGAAGCAGTGGCGACGGCGGCCTGGCTGCTGGGGCGCCGCTTGTTGTGGAGCGCCGCCGCGATCGGCCTGCTGCTCGGCGCGACCGACTATTTTTTCGTGCGGCGCGCCTGGCGGCAGCGCCACCGCATGACCAAAGACGAGGTCAAGCGCGAGCACCGCGAATCCGAGGGCGATCCCGAGGTCAAGGCGGCGCGCCGCCGCGCCCACCAAGAAGCTCTGGCCGGCTCGATGATCGCGGCCGTGAAAGACGCAACGGTGTTGATCGTGAACCCTACTCATCTTGCCACCGCCCTCCGCTACCAAGAAAACGAAGACGAAGCACCGACCGTGCTCGCGCACGGCGAAGGCGACCTCGCCCGGCGACTGATCGAAGCGGCGCACGCCTACAACGTGCCCGTAGTGCGCGACGTGCCGGTGGCCCACGCGCTACGTGAGCTGCAGCTCGGCGAGCAGATCCCCGAAGCGCTCTACGAAGCTGTCGCGGAGGTCTTGAGAGAGCTGCTCGGCCGCGAAGACACCGACCGGGCCTGAGCGCCGCCCGTCACTCGACGCGGACGCGCTTTTTTATGGCTTGCAGCTCGTCGTCGACCTCGCTGTGCTTGAGCTTTTCGGCGACGGGGCCGACGCCGGCCTCGAGCTGGCGAAATTTCGCTTCGACCTCGTCACGGGTCATGCCGCCTGGCCCCGGCTCGTTCAACAGGCCGTCGAGCTCCCGCTGAGCTTGCACCGTCGTCTCGACGGCTTCGATCTGGTCCTCCATACGCCGGAACTCGGCGAAGGCGGCGCCGCCGACGCGGGGCGCGCCGAGGCCGTCGGCGCTGCCGCCGGCTTTGGCCTGAGCGGCTTGCGCGACCAACGTGCCCTTGCGGTGCTCGAGCTCGGTCACCTTTCGTTCCATACGCTCGAGCTCGGCTTTCATCTCGTGAGCGGCGGCGCGCTGCTCCGCGCGCAGCGACTCGGCCCGGTCGCGCTCGCTGGTGACGCGCTTTTTCTGGAGCAGGGCGTCGCGCGCCAGATCGTCGTCGCCGCTCTTGACGGCCAGCTCCGCGCGGCTCGCCCATTTTTCGGCCTGGGCCGCCAGCTCTTCGAGCTTGCCGCGCAGTTGCTTCTCCGCCGCCACCGCGCTCACTACCTCGCGGCGCGCGGCGCGGATTTGCTCTTGCATCTCGAGCAGCGTCTGCTCGACGGACTTTCGCGGATCTTGCAGGCCGTCGACGAGCCCGTTGAAGTTCGACGAGATGACCTTGCCCATGCGGTCGAAGATGCCCATGGCCGAAATCTGCCACGCCGTTCGCACCTGACGAACGTTTGTTTGCGGCGCCCGGCAATTTCGGCGATTTGCGGGGCAACTGCCTCTGCTAGGCTGCGCCGCGTCCGATGACTGCGCCGGCCATTTTCTGCCAATCGCTCGTGAAATGTTACGGCGACAAGCTGGCCGTCGCCGGCATCGAGCTCACGGTCGAGGTCGGCGAGTGCTTCGGTCTGCTCGGCCCGAACGGCGCGGGCAAGACGACAACCGTCGAAATGCTCGAAGGCCTCACCAAGCCGGACTCGGGCAAGGTCGAGCTGTTCGGCACGGCGTGGGGCGGCGGCCGCGACCGCGAGCTGCAAGAGCGCCTGGGCGTGCAGCTGCAGGACACACAGCTTGCCGACAAGCTGCTGGTGGAGGAGGTGTTGCGGCTGTTCCGCTCGTTTTACCGCAAGGGCCGGCGCGTCGACGATCTGATCGCGGAGCTCGATCTGTCGGCGGAGCGCAAGCAGCAGTACCACAAGCTGTCCGGCGGCCAGAAGCAGCGCGTGGCCCTCGGCACCGCCCTCGCCGGAGACCCCGAGCTGTTGTTCCTCGACGAGCCGACGACCGGCCTCGATCCGCGGGCACGACAATCACTGTGGCGCATCGTGCAAGGCTTTCAGAAGCGGGGCCGCAGCGTGCTCATCACGACCCACTACATGGAAGAGGCGGCCGCGCTCTGCGATCGCATCGCGATCATGGATCACGGAAAAATCATCGCCCTCGGCACGCCGCGCTCACTGGTAGACGGGCTCGGTCTCGTGCAGTTCGTGGAGTTCGAGACCAAGCAAGCGCTCGACAAGGCCGCCATGTCCGCGCTCGCGCCGGTCGAGAACGTCGACCAGCGCGGCGAGCGCTACCGGCTCCGTATCGCGCGTAGCCTGAGCGCGCTCGGCGCCGTGCTCGCCGAGCTCGAGCGTCAGCAGGTGACGCCGATCGGGCTGAGCAGCCACCAGGCCACGCTCGACGACGTGTTTTTGCACCTCACGGGCCGGGCGCTCGAGAACGAGCCGGCCGTCCACGCCGCAGGAGCGGACGCGTGAGCGCCGAGCCAGAAGCGCCGAGCCCGCTGAAGGAGCTGGTCAAGTCCCGGATCCGCGAGTTTTGGCGGGAGCCGGGCTACGTGTTCTGGGTCTTCGGCTTCCCGCTGCTGATGGCGATCGGTCTCGGCCTGGCGTTCCGCTCCAAGGCGCCCGAGCCGCCCCACGTGGCCATCACCGACACATTGAACGCCGCCGCCACGCGCACCCTCGTGCAGAGCCCGCGCCTGCGCGTGCAGCGGCTGACCCGCGCCGCCGCCGAGCGCGCCCTCGGCCGCACCAAGGTCGATCTCGTCGTCGACCAGCTCGGGGCGGACAAGCCGCTCGTCTTCAAGCTCGACACCGGGCAGGAGAAGAGCCTGCTGGCGCGGGCCGTCACCCAGGACGTGCTCGAGCGCGCGGCGGGGCGGCAAGACCTCGTGAAGCTCGACGAGCAGCGCGTCAGCGACAAGGGCTCGCGCTACGTCGACTTCTTGCTGCCCGGGCTGATCGGCCTGAATTTGATGGGTAGCAGCATGTGGGGCATCGGCTTCAACTTGGTGCTGGCGCGCAAGCGCAAGCTGCTGCGGCGCTACGCGGTGACGCCGATGCGACGCAGTCACTTCCTGCTGTCGTATTTCTTTTCGCGCGGCATGTTCCTGGTGATGGAGCTGGCGGTGCTGATCGGGTTCGGCCGGCTGGTGTTCGGAACCGTGATCCAGGGCAGCCTGCCGGCGCTGCTGGTGGCGGCCGTGCTCGGCGCCGCCGCGTTCGCCGCGATCGGTTTTCTGATCGGAGCGCGGCTATCCAGCACCGAGGTCGCGGGCGGGTGGATGAATTTCGTGCAGCTGCCGATGTGGCTGCTCTCCGGTTCGTTCTTCTCGTACGAGCGCTTCCCGGAGTGGCTGCAGCTACCGATCCGGCTGCTGCCGCTCACCGCCATCAACGACGCTCTACGGCGGATCTACAACGAAGCGGCTCCGCTTTCCGCGCTCGGCTTCGAGCTCGGCGTGCTCTGCCTCTGGGCGCTGGTAGGCTTCGCGGTCGCGATCAAGGCCTTCCGCTGGCAATGAGCGGCGACGCGAGCGCGCGACGAGCGCGCCCGCAGCTCCGCCGCCACTCAGCGGTTCATCATGTGAACGGCTTTGCCGATCGAGGCCGCGGCGGCTTCCATCAGCGATTCGCCGAGCGTCGGATGGGGGTGGATGGTGAGGGCTAGATCCTCGGCGGTGGCGACGGTCTCGAGCGCGAGCGCGCCCTCGCTGATCAGGTCCGAGGCGTTCGGGCCGACGATGTGAATGCCGAGCACGCGCCCCGACTTCGTGTCGGTCACGACCTTCACGAAGCCCTCGGTCTCGCCGATGCTCATGGCGCGACCCAGCACCGAGAACGGGAACTTGCCCACTTTGGCGGTGAGGCCCTGCTCCTTGGCCTGCCCCTCCGTGATACCGACGGTCGCGATCTCCGGATCGGTGAACACGATGCCCGGCACCGTCACCCAATCTTTGCCCGCGTGGTGGCCGGCGATCACCTCCGCCGCGACCTCGCCTTCTTTGCTCGCCTTGTGGGCCAGCATCGGCACGCCGCTGACGTCACCGATCGCGTAGATGCCCTTGACGTTGGTCTCACAGAACTCGTTGGTCGGCACGAAGCCGCGCTGGTCGATCGTCACGCCGACCTCCTCGAGGCCGATGCCGCGCGAGCGGGGCTTCATACCGACCGCCACCAGCACCACGTCGCACTCGATCTTCTGCGGCTTGCCGTCGATCGATACGTGCACCGCGACCGAGCCGTCGGGTAGCGTCTCGTATTTTTCGGCGCGCGCGCCCTTGAGCACGGTCGCGCCGCGCTTGCTCAGGGTCTTTTCGACGACCTTCACGCAGTCGGGGTCGATGCCGGGGAGCAGCGAATTGGTGAGCTCGACGACCGTGAGCTGCGAGCCGAAGCTCTGATAAGCCATCCCGAGCTCGAGGCCGATCACGCCGCCGCCGACGACGACCAGCCGCTTCGGGATCTGCTGGAGGCTGACCGCCTCGCGCGCGCCGATGACGCGCTTACCGTCGAACTCGAAGCCCGGCACCTGAATCGTGGCCGAGCCGGTCGCGATCACGATCGCCTTCTTGGCCTTCACCGTCTGCTTGCTGCCGTCTTTGAGCGTGACCTCGACCGTGTCTTTGGAGATCAGCTTGCCGCGCCCGTCGAGCGTGGCACCACCGTTCGATTTGACGAGGCCGCGCACGCCGCTCGTGAGCTTCTTGATGATGCCGTTCTTCCAGCCTTGCATCTTGCCCACGTCGATGGAGACGCCCGAGACGGCGATGCCGTGGTCGGCGATGTGCTTCGACTTCTCCACGAAGTGCGCGTTGGCGATCAGGGCCTTGGACGGGATGCAGCCCCAGTTCAGGCACACGCCGCCAAACTCTTCCTCTTCGACGCACAGCGTCTTTACGCCGAGCTGGGCCAGACGAATGGCGCAAACGTAGCCGCCCGGTCCGCCACCCAAAACAATCGCATCATATTCGGTCGAGGCCATCTGGATGCTGGGGGCATACCCGATAGGTTCGCAATCCTCAAGCGCACCTGCCCCCCGGCCGAATCAGCACACTCGCGCGCCACGGCCCAATGGCCGTCCTGGGGCTGCCGATTTGCAGCTAGACTCGCAGAAGCTGGCGTACGGACTCAGGCCAAATCGCGCGGGCTCGCGGCTCGAGCCGCTTGCTCGACGAGGTGCGGCGGAGGCGTTTGGTACACGTCTTCGAACAGCGAGGCCAGGTCGGGCGGCGGCGCCCGCTCGGCGGCGGCGACGGCGAGCTCGAGCTCGGCCGTTAGCTCGGCCGTGAGCGCAGCGTCGGCGGCGGCGTCGAGCGCGCCGGTCGCTCGCAAGCGTTCTCGGATCAGCGTCACCGGATCGCGCTCCGCCCACGCTTGCGCCACCGCTTCGTCGCGGTAGCGGCTCGGGTCGTCGCTCGACGAGTGCGGGCCGACCCGGTACGTCGAACATTCGATGAAGCTCGGCCCGCCGCCGCCGCGCGCGCGCTCCGCGGCGCGCGCGATGGCGTCGACGACGACCTCGGCGTCGTTGCCGTCGACCCGCTCGCCCGAAAATCCGTACGCGGCCGCCTTCTCGAACAGCCGTGGATTGCCGGTCTGGCGCTCGACCGGCACGCTGATCGCAAACTGATTGTTTTGGCAGACGAACACGCACGGAGCGCGAAACACCCCCGCGAAGTTCATGGCGGCGTGAAAGTCCGGGTGGCTCGTCGCTCCGTCACCCAGAAAAGCCAGGCTGATGTCGGTCGTGCGGCCGCGCTTGGCCGCCATCGCCATGCCGACGGCTTGCGGCAGCTGCGTGCCGATGCAGCTCGACCACGACACCACGTTGACGGCGCGCGCGCTCTGGTGACTCGGCATCTGCCGGCCCTTGGCGACGTCGAGCGACGAGCCGAAATCTTGAGCGATGTAGCGCTCGAGCGGGTAACCGCGGACGAGCATGACGTAGCTTTCGCGCAGCGCCGGGAAGATCCAATCGCTCGGCCTGAGCGCGAGCCCGGCCGCGACCGGCGCGACCTCTTGCCCCGCGCACGAGCCGTGGAATCCGATCCGACCTTGGCGCTGGAGCTGCACCAAGCGCTCGTCGAGCAGCCGGATCCGCCGCAGGTGTCGGTACAGCTCGAACCGCGACGGCGTCATGCTACTCCCGCGCCGGTGAGGCTTCGCTCGCGCCGCCCTCGAGCGCGGCCAGCGCGTCGCTGACCGCGTCCGGCTCCGCGCGGCTCGGCACGCCGACCATCGCCTCGAGCAGCGCGCGCGCCTCCTGCAAGCGCGCGCGGCCGGCGGCCGCCACCGCCAGCGTGCGGGCGTCGCGCGACCACGCGGAAAGGCCGCGCAAGATCGCGGCCTTGGCCCGGGCGTGGCCGAGCTCGGCGAGCGCTACCCGCGCGTGCCACGAAACGGGCGTGCGGCCCCCGAAGACCCCGAAGGCGCGCCGCTCGAGGCCCGGCGTCGCCCGCGCGAGGCGCAGCTGGCCACACAGCTCGACGACGACGGCCTCGTCTTCGATGTGCGAGAATCGCTTGCGCTCGTTCACGGCCTCGATCAGCCGCTCCGAGCCGCCCGCGTCACCCAGCACCGCCAGCAAGATCGCAGCCGCCACTTGGACGCCGCGGTTGTCGTCGCGCAAGGCGCCGCGCGCGCGCTGCACGAGCGGCAGCGGAACCTGCTCCTCGTCTCGGCCTCCGAACACCTCTTCGGCGACGCGAAACGCGACGTGACGCACCTCTGGATCGGCGTCGCGCGTCCCGACCAGCAGCGCTTCGAGCGAGCTTTCGCCTTGCAGCCGCGCCAGCGCCACCACCGCCTGGTAGCGCACCGCCGGCAAGCGATCGACGAGCCCGCGCGTGGCGACGGCGCGCGCCTCGGCGTGCTGCGGATCCGCCAGCTCACCGACGCCGAGCAGGGCCATCTGCCGCACGTACGGATCGTGATCCGCGGTCGCGGCCACCAGCGCCGAAAGCTCGCCGTGGGCGTCGATGTCGGCGAGCGCGAGGGCCGCCCCGCCGCGTACTTGCGGCTCCGGATCGGCGGCGAGCTGCTTGGCGAGCAAGCGGCGCGCGGTCTCGCTGCCGGAGCGGGCGTGCCGCTTCAGATCCGAAAGCGTCGCCAGCCGCACGTCGACCCGGGCGTCTTCGGCGTCGCGCAGCGCGGCTTCGAGGGTGCGCGGAAGCGGCGTGAAGCCGAGCATCGCATCACCCGCCGGCGGCGCCGCCTTCACCGGCGCCGCCGTCGCCCTGGCCGTCGGCCTCGGCGCTGCTGGACGGGGCGGGAAGCTTGGCGCGGCACACGTCGCCGAGCTCGCCCTCGGGGGGGGCGCCGCCGTTGCCCTCTGCGCTCTGGGTGTACGGAACCACGCAAGCCTTGTTACCGCGGTCGCGATCGATCAGCACCGCGTCGTAGGCGTTGCCCGGCCGCGAGAGATCCGCGCAAACGTAGCCGCCCCGACAGTCGCTGTTCTTTTTGCAAGTCGCCATGCAGAAGGCGCGCCCGTAAGGCGAGGGCGACTGCTTGTCCTGACACAGGTCGGCCCGGCCGCGCTGGGCTCCGAACTCCACGCACAAGCTCTCGTCTTCCGGGCAAGTGCCGGGCTCGCAGTTGAAGATGGTGCAGTAGCCGCCGGGCGCCGTGATGTCGCACAACCGATCGCCCGCCGCCGAGCAGTCGGTGGAGATTTGGCAGTCGTCGCCGATGTTCGGTTTGCAGGCGGCAGCCAGGGTGGCGAGCGCACACAGCAGCAGGAGCTTTTCGGGCAGGCGGGGCATGAGCGGGCGGATCCATAGCATTAACCGCAGGAAGTCTGCGGGGTTCCGGCGGTCCTGCCGAAATTCTTGATTATTGGCCGGGCATCGGACACAACGCCGGGGGGCCGCCCGGCCCCGTCATGGCGACTCATATCACCTCCGAGTGCATCAACTGCGGCGCCTGCGAGCCCGAGTGCCCGAACGAAGCCATCTCCGAGGGCGACTCGATCTACGTGATCGACCCGGAGCTGTGCACCGAGTGCGTCGGCTTCTACGACCACGAGGCGTGCCAGGCGGTCTGCCCCGTCGAGTGCTGCGTGCCGGATCCGAATCACGTCGAGGCCGAGGCCGATTTACTCGAGCGGGCGCTCCGACTGCACCCCGACGACGGCGAGCTCAAGAAGCGCGCCGACGCGAACACGATCGCTTCCCGGTTCCGCAAGTGAAGCTCGCGGTGGGCGGCTGCCGGCTGGTGCTCGGCGCGTGCTTGCTCAACGCCTGCGCGGGGGGAACGCCCCTGCTTCACCCCGCTCACACCCTGCCCGAGGGCGACATCAGCTTTGCCGCCGGCAGCAGCGGCCAGCTCGTGGTCGGCGAGCTCGCGCGCGCGGACCGCGAGCTCGAGCGCGCGCCGAACCGGCCTGGCGGCGCCACCACCGACGACGAACGCCGACGCTTCGTCGAGGGCGGGCTGACGCGCTTTGCCGTTGCACCCGGGGTCGCGCCGTTCGTCGCCGGCCGCGTCGGACTGGGCGACCACAACGAGGCGGGGATCGCCTACACCGGCCGAAGCTTCCGCCTCGACGCGCGGCACGCTTTCGAGTGGCCGAGCCTCGCCCTCAGCGTCGGCGGCGCCGCCACCGGAGCGCTCTCGCGTCCCGGTGACCAGCCCGGCCGTGACGTGAGCGACCCCGCGAGCGGCAATGGCGGCCTGCGCCGGCTCGAGCTCGCCAGCTTGAGGGGCTACGGCCTGGAGCTGCCGGTGCTGTTCGGCTATCGCAGCAGCGCCGACGTGGTCAAAGCGTGGGTCGGTTTGCGCGCCGGCTTCGAGCGCGATTCGGCGAGCGTGTCGGTGGTCGTCGCACCGGACACGGCGGTGGCCAGCGAGGCCGACGCGACGCGGCTGTGGGCAGGAGGCCTCGTCGGGTTCTCGGTCGGCCTCGACCCGATCGAGGTGCGCGTCGAGCTCGACGCCGCTTATCAAACCGTTCACGGAAGCATGCTCACCGGTAGTGGTGAGCTGTCCGGTACCGTGGCGGGTTTGTCGCTGACGCCGGCGGCGGCGATCTCCGCGAAATTCTGAGCCCTAGCGAACGTCGCTTGCTCCGAAACCGGGCAACAATTACCCTTCTGGGCGTGCGACTCACGGCTCCCTCCCTCTGCGGCCTGCTGCTGCTCGCGAACGCGTGCGTGCCGGTCGAGGGCTCGAGCGAGCCGGTAGCGACCACCACCCACGCGCTGCTGCGGGTCGAGCGCAGCGCGCACGTCGGCGTTCAGACTGAACCGACCGGTCTCGCGTTCGCGGGCGTGGTGCGCGTGCCCGAGCTCGCCGATCCGGAGCCGCTGCTGCGGCTATCGGGCAAGTCGGTGACGTTGCCCGGCGCCGGGCAATGTCTGGTGCCCAACCGCGAGCGCGACGCGGTGCCGCTCACCGATCTGGCGCGGGCCGAGTTCTTGAACGCGGGCGACGTCACGCTCGGCACCAGCGGTGCTCGAACGCTGCTCGCGCCGCGCGCCTTCCCGCTCGACGTCTCGGGTGTCGTGTATACGTCGCGCGACCGCGCCTCGGAGCCGTTGCCGAGCGGCGCCGCTTACATATTGAAGACGACCGGCAGCGAGCAGCTGCCGCCGCTGGAGCTGCGCGTCCAGGCGCCGGACGAGCTCCGCGACGTAACGCTCGACGGCACTGCCCTCGAAGCGCTGACGAGCGTCGATTCCGCGATCGCCGTTCAGCTCGCCTGGCGTCCCGGTGACGCCCGCGACACCGTCTACGTCGAGGTCGCCGGATCGCCCGACGCCGGCACGTTGGGCGTCTGCGCCTTCCGCGACTCCGAAGGTCAGGGCGCGTTGCCGCGCGGGCTGTTCGGAGCTGCCGGCAGCGGTAGCCTCGCCTTCCATCGCTTGCGCGAGGTGGCCGCCGACGTGGCCACGCTCGACGGCGCCGAGGTCCGGTTCGACTTCGCGCTGACCGCCGACGTCGCGTTTCGTTGAGCGAGCCCGACCGCCGGCATTCCGACGATGAGCGCCGCACCGCACCGCGTCTATTTCATTCCCGGAATGTTCGGCTTCGGCAGGCTCGCCGGCTACGACTACTTCAATCACGTACGCATCGGCTTGGAGCAGCGGTTTCACGCCGCCGGGCAGCAGGTATTGTTCGAGGACATCCCGGCGCCGCCGACCTCATCGCTGCGTTATCGTTCGCGCATCGTCGCGACGACGATCGAGCGCACCGCCGGCAGCCAGGGGCCGATTCATCTCGTCGGTCACTCCACCGGCGGGCTCGACCTGCGGCTCGTGTTGTCGCCGACGGTGCGCCTCGGTCTCGACCCCGGGCTGCTGGAGTGGCGCCAGCGCGTGCAGAGCGCGGTGTCGATCAACGCCCCCCACTACGGCACGCCCGTCGCGGGCTTCTTCGCCACCGTGTCGGGCACGCGCATGCTGTACGCGCTCAGCCTGATCACGGTGATCTCACTGTCGATCGGCGAGCCTTCGCTGCAGATCTTTTCGCGGGTGCTGGCCGGCGTCGGCGGCATCGACTCGATTTTCGGCCGCGATCTGCGGCTGTTCAGCCGCGTCACCGACAACGTGCTGCGCTTCGTCGACAAAGACGCCCGCAGCGAGATCGGCGATTTTTTGAGCAAGGTGCGCGTCGATCAGGGCGGCATCATCCAGCTCATGCCCGAGGCCGTCGATCTGTTCAACGCCTCCACCGAAGGCGATCCCAACCTCCGGTTCGGCTGCATCGCCTCGGCGGCACCGGCGCCGCGCTCGATGCGCCTGGCGGGGCGCATTCGCTCACCTTACGCCGCGTTCACGGCCGCGATCTACACGACGTTGTATCAGTTCGCGGGCAAGGTGCCGGACGTCTACCCGTACGCGCGCCCGACCGAGCGCGAGCTGTCACTGCTACGCAGCGGCATCGACCACGAGATCGTCGATTCGACCAACGACGGCATCGTGCCCACGCTGTCGATGCTGTACGGACGGCTGATCTGGGCGGGCGAAGCCGATCACCTCGACGTGCTCGGCCATTTTGCCGACGACCGTGACGCCGACGGCCGGGCGGCAGGCGCCCAGCGCCATCGCGACTGGATCACGAGCGGCGCGCGCTTCTCGCGCAAGCGCTTCGACGCGCTGCTCGACGCCCTCGCGTCGTTTCAGCTCGAGCAGTAGCCGCTCGATCACGGGTTGCGCGCGGCGGGGCTCTTCGGCGGCGCCGGAGGCGCCTTGGGCAAGGCGGGCGAAGGCGCTCCGACGATGTCGAAGCGCAACCGGCGCGGCTGGTTGGCGCGGAGGTAGCTGACCTCGAGCGCGGGCGCCTGGCGCACCGCTTGAAACGCTTCGAACGCCTCCGTTTCGCGCTCGATCGGCATGCCGTTGACCTTCGTCACCACGTCGCCCGGCCGCAGATCGATACCGCGCCACAGCTCGGGCGGTTCGAGCGCGACGATGCTCCAACCGGTGAACTTGCCCGCCGACAGGCGCGGCTCGATCGTCACGTGGCCCAGAAACCGCCCCAACCCGGCGTCCACCACGCGCTCCACGTCGGCGCGCTCGAGGGCGTTGGCAGCGAGCTTCGACTTCGCGGCCGTGGCACCGCCGACAGGAGTGACGGCGGCTGGCTCCGCCGGTGGCAGCGGTTCGTCGATCGACGGATACTGCGACGAGGCGCAGCTCAAAACGGCGGGGAGGATCCACAACGAACGCGCGAGCGGAGACACCCGGAGACTATGGGCCACACGGCCGAGCGGCGGCAAGTTTTCGCGGCCGCTCGCGCCGTCAGCCGCCGGCGGGGCCGCGGAAAAATGCCGGATCGAGGGCGACGACGGCGTCGAGAACGTTGGCCGCGACGTCGGACGCTGCGCCGACGCCTAGCACGTGCTGCACGCGATCGTTCGGCACCAGCTTTTCTGCCTCACCGTAGACGGCACACAGCCGCGTCTGCAGGTCGCGCGACTCGAACATCTCTTCGATCCCGCCGCGGGCGCGACGGCGCTCTTCCGCGACCTCCACCGGCACGTCGATCACGACGGTCAGATCCGGACGTAGCGCCGCCGCGTTGAGCTCGCGGATCCAGGGCACGACCTTGTCACCGTGGGGCGCGGTCACGGATTGGTAGGCCAGGCTCGACAGGTCGTAGCGATCGCTCAGCACCAC